>Ga0209536_100002954_pt1 | contig 27554 bp, 19 predicted proteins | sample DeeMarSeWOR28_12_FD_187461 | JGI IMG/M metagenome (GOLD analysis project Ga0209536, IMG submission 187461) | Marine sediment microbial communities from White Oak River estuary, North Carolina - WOR-2-8_12 (SPAdes) (version 2) | ecosystem: Environmental > Aquatic > Marine > Intertidal zone >... | reverse complement strand
CGAAAGAGATTCCAGATGCGGAGATGGTCAGGATATCCGGGACTTTTCTGACGAAGGTCTTCGAGGGTCCTTACAAAGACGCCGGCAAGTGGGCCAGGGCGATGACCGACTACGTTAAGGCCAAGGCTAAGGAGATGGAGAAGATGTACTTCTTCTATACGACCTGCCCGAAATGTGCCAAGTTCTACGGCAAGAACTATACGGTTCTGTTGGCCAAGGTTTAGGAGTTTATAGTGCTCCCGATTGAAATTTCCCGTTTTTGCGCGGGCAAGTGGCTTCACAGGAGCCATTTATGGTTTTGCCCGCGGGGATTTGCTACCCTGAAGGATATATGATGATACACATGCTTGCCCAGACTGTGGGTGGAATAGAGATACCCTATACCGCCATCACGATTATCTTCATTATCCTGGCTACCGGCGTCGGTGTTTTTGTCAGGAAAAGGAGCAGGGATAAGTGTCTCAGGGATTTCGAGCATAACATGGTGACGCTCGAAGATACGTCCGGCAAGACGATCTGGGGCAAGCTGCGCGTCGAGAACACCGGGCTGGAGTTTGTCTATCCCGAGAAACAACAAGACGCAGACGGGCACCAGGAGGCAAGCTACATTCTGTACAAATACGAGTATCCGAATATCGTGGCGGTGATTCGTTTTCATGATCAACTGAGCGAGCGCAACAAGACCGAGAGAGATAAGGAACTCGAGCAGACGTATCATCCCGGGCCGTGGCGCAGGCTGAAAAGGAGAACACTAAATGTCTTCCGGACTATTCGGGACTCAGTAGTCGAGATCGTCAATCTGCTGATCAGCCAGGCCAAGAAAGCCTCGCCGGCGGGTAAGGTGCTGACTTCTCAGGACAAATATGTCTCCCAGATGAAGCAGGAGCTTATGGGCTCGGCGGGGACTTCCTTCGAGCCCTTGCTGGAGAGATATATAGGGCACAAAGTCGTGCTCGAGATGATCAAGGCCGACAAGATATTCGAATATTGCGGTGTGCTGAAGGAATACACCGCTGACTTCATAGAAATAATGGATGTCGATTATGCAGTCAAAGAGGACGAGCCGACCGGAAAGGCGGATCTCGTAGTCCCCCGCAAACACGGCGTCATCCGCCACCTGGGAGAATAGCCGACTCAGAATGTGATTTTGAAATCTGTGTATCTCGGGTCCGGCGGGACTTCTACGGTCTTGACTTCTCTGACGTGACCGGCCATGCAATCCTGAATATCTCTTATGCAATCGTCTATATCTTGAGCCGGTCCCTGGGCGAGCATCTCGACCGTGCCATCGGTGAGGTTGCGGACGTAGCCGGTCAACCGATGGCGGCCGGCCGTCCTTTGGGCTGTGAAGCGAAAGCCCACGCCCTGAACCCTGCCGGAAAAGACTATGTGCTTTGCAATCATCTTCAATTTACTATTTACTATTTACTATTGATTTGCACGCCACAGCGGCAACATGCTAATCGATGCGACAGGATCCCGCAAGCGAGCAATGCGACAATTAAAGGTTCTCCGAGAGCTGCAAGTCGGGTATAATGCTGCATATTTGGAGCAGTAATTTAATGATGACGAAGAAGACCAAGAGACAAATAGAGAGAGACGAGCAGATTTATCAGCTCAGCACGCTGGTCGCGGGAGAGTTTTCGCTTCAGGAAGTGCTGGATAAGCTGGCTGAAGCTGCCGTAAAGATCGTCCGGGTAAAGGCATGCTCGATCAGGCTGCTGGATGAAGAAGCGGGCGAGTTGAAGATGCGAAGCACTTTCGGACTCAGCGAAGAATACTGCAACAAGGGCGTCGTATCCAAGAATGACACCGTAATCAAAGCCGCCTTTGCGGGCGAGGCGGTCGTTCTGGACGATGTGCGGGTAGACGACAGAGTCAAGTACAAAGAGGCTGCGATCAAGGAAGGGCTTGTCAGCCAGCTCACCGTTGCGATGCAGTTCAAGGGTCGGGACATGGGCGTGCTCAGGCTCTACAGTCCCAGACCTATGCATTTTCACGAAGATGACATCAGCCTTGCGCGGGCGGTTGCTTCACAGTGCGCGGTGGCGATAACGAACGCCAGGCTATACGCAAAGGCGATCGAGGGGGCACGAATTGCCGAACAGATGCGGCTGGCGGGAGTAATTCAGCGCAGGATGATACCCGAACAAGCCCCCCGGATACCAGGTCTGGACATTGCAGCCACATACATCCCCTGTTTTGATATCGGCGGCGACTTTTACAGTTTCCATAAATTGGGCAAGAACTCCATAGCGGTAGCGATTGCCGACGTGATGGGCAAAGGAATCCCGGCGGCGATCATGATGAGTTCGTTTCGAGGTGCTCTGAAGGCCTTCGCCGACGCGATCGGAGATTTCCAGGTGTATTGTGAGGACCGGGACATGGCCGACTGCGGTAAGGAGATTGTTAACAGAATCAACAGAATGGCATGCGACGAATGCCGGGACGGCGAGTTCATCACGTTGTTTGACGCCGCTATTGATGTCGAGGACATGAGCCTGACCTACTGCAATTGCGGGCACGAACCGACGGTCCTGATAAGGGACGGGCAAGGCACAGATCTGGACAAAGGCGGACTTGTGCTCGGCGTCGATCCAAAGGCCGAATACGAAGTTGGGACCGTCAAGCTACAAGAGGGCGACTGCCTGCTATTCTACACAGATGGATTGATTGACGCAGCCAACTTCGACGGTGAACTGTGGGGCAGGGAGAGAATGCTCGAGGCTGCAAAGAAGTTCACCTCGGAGTCGGCCGAGCAGATGATACAGGATGTTCTCGGCTACAGGAGGCGGTTCGTCGGACTCGCCAAACAGATTGACGATACGAGCATGATAGTGGTCAAGGTCGTTAAACGGTAAGCGGTCGCCCGATACTCCGATGACCGCTTACCAGGTTTAAGATGTCGGATTTGATAGTCACAATTGACGGTCCCGCGGCCAGCGGCAAGAGCACCGTAGCCCGGCTTCTAGCCGATAAACTGGACGCGAGCTTTCTCGATACCGGCGCGATGTATCGGGCAGTCACGTTGGCGGCGATGCAGGCGGGCGTTGATCTGAATGATCAGCGCAAGCTGCTCGAGATTGTGCAGAAATGCAAATTTCAATTCTCAGCCGAGGCCGGCAAAACGGCGGTCTGTATCGACAATACTGATGTCACCGAGCAGATACGCGATCCCGAGGTAACCTCCAATGCGCGATATATTGCCGGCGAGCCCACAGTGCGGGCCGAATTGGTGCGGATGCAGAGACAATTCGCTGCCGCTCGGCAGAAGATAGTCACCGAGGGAAGGGACCAGGGTACGGTCGCGTTTGCAGACGCCGACGTCAAGTTCTTTCTGACAGCCGACGCGGGCGAGAGGGCAAGGAGAAGACAAGCAGACCTGGGAGGCAAAGACAACGATCAAAGCCTCGAACAAATACAAAAAGCCATCGAAGAACGAGATAGAAGCGACGAAAGCAGGGCGGTCGGACCGCTCAAACCCGCCGATGATGCTATTGTCGTCGACACCACAGATCTGAGCATAGATCAGGTTGTGGAGAAGCTCCTGGCCCTTGTGAAAGAAAGATGCTCGCAGAGCAAGTGAAAGCAAGATGGTTCTGGTTTGCACGCTGGTTGTGCCGGCTTTTCTGCCTGTTGTTTTTTCGCGTGCGCACTTACGGCAGGGAGAACATTCCCGGTAAGGGCCCCTTCGTGCTGATCAGCAACCATCAGAGCTATCTTGACCCGATGCTTTGCGGTGGGCCGATCAAGAGACGCGTGAGCTTCCTTGCGCGCGAGTCACTCTTTACCCATTGGCTGTTCGGAAGAATGATTACCTCGGTCGGTACCATACCGCTCAAGCTGGGCGAGGCGGACATATCAGCGATGAGAAAGGTCATAGACGTGCTCAAGCAAGGCAGGGGAGTGTGTCTGTTTCCAGAGGGTACGCGCTCGATCGACGGCAGGGTCACGGCTCTTAAGCCGGGCTTTGGCCTGCTGTGCAGGCGGGGCAAAGCGGCGGTCATTCCGGTAGTGATCGACGGGGCCTTCGAATGCTGGCCGAGACACAAAAAGCTGTTCTCGCCCGGCTCGATTGTGGTCTGCTACGGCAAGGCCATCTCAGCCGGGCAGGCGAAAGAGATGGGCGACGCGAAACTGGCGGAAGTCCTAACCGACACCATGCGCCAAATGCAAGCGGCGTGCCGGATAAAGCAAGGTAAGAAGCCGTACGACTATTGAAAGGGCTGCCTCGGACGGGTTATTCTTCTGAGCAGCTCCAACATCAGGTTCAAGAATCGCCGCTCATCGATTTATCTGCGAATACGGGATTCCGTTGTTGGACGCTGTCCGCAGGCCGGGGAGCAACCGAACAGATGGAAAATAGTTGCAATTCCCGGGCCGATGTAGTAATATTGGCATTTCAGGGCTTAAGGTACACTCTCGGGCCGTGAATGTGGAGAGTTCACGAGTAGAAGTGACCGCAAATAACGGGAAGAGACAGAGTATGGGCAGAAACAAGCGACAAGGCACGGTTGCGAAGGCACGTAAGGGCAGGCGGCATTGGTTAATTGTTCTTGTCATGGCAATTGCTGCGACGGCGTTTGTGCTCGCCGGATGGATGCGAAAGCCCGCGGCGGATGATCTCGGCGCCGCGAGAGCCACGTTCACAGCCCGCAGGGACGAGTTGATTATCACGGTTATCGAGACCGGCAACATCAAAGCCCAGCAATCTACGGACATCATGTGCGATGTGGGTGGCCGCGGCATGGAAATTGAGAGCATCGTTCCCGAGGGCACCGTAATTACTCAGGAGGATGTTGACAACGGCAGGATTCTCTGCCAATTGAATTCGTCCGAGCTCGAGGATTACTATTCGAGAGAAAAGACGGAATTATCGCAGGACCAAGCATCGTATCTGCAGGCTCAGGAAGCCCATCTGATCCAGTTAAAACAAAACGAATCGGACATCGCCGCTGCACAACTGGCGGTCGAATTCGGCAAGCTCGACCTTCAGAATCACCTTGGCAAGAGTGCTGCCGAAAAGCTCGCCGCTCAGGTGGAGCACGACCCGAATGCGACGATCGAAATGTCCGTACTGCTGGAGTTTCTCGGCGAGCCCAACAGTCTGGGCGGCGAAGCATTGCAGACACTCAAGCAATATGAGAATGATATCCTTCTTGCCGACGGGCAATTCCAGAAATACACGGATGTCCTGGCCGGCACGCAGAAACTCTATGATGCGAACTACGCATCGGCCCTCGACCTAAAGAGTGCCGAACTTGACGTGGATCGTTTTCGCGTTCAGAAAGAAAGTGCCGACGAGGCTTTGAATTTGTTCAAGCTCTACGGCCTCCCCAAGCAGACCAAGCAACTCCTTAGCGACTATTCCGAAGCGAAGCGCGAGCTTGTGAGGACTTATGCCAGGACTCGATCCGAACTTGCTCAGGCCGAGGTAAGACTGGAGAGCACCAAGGCAGCATACGATCTCCAGACCGAGCGGGTCGAGAAGCTCCGGCGCGAGATTGCCGCGTGCACTATACGCGCCCCAAGCCCGGGGATCGTGATTTACGGCACGAGCGCCGATTGGGAGCAAAGACGCGAGGATCCGATAGAAGTCGGAGACCAGGTTCGCAGAGGCCAGAAGATCTTCAGCATTCCAAACTCAAACCTCATGGGCGTACAATTGAGAGTACACGAGGCGTGGGTAAACATGGTCAAGCCGGGCCAGCAAGCAAAGGTCACCGTCGAGGCGCATCCGGACACGCCCTTCCAGGGCAAAGTGACCAGCGTTGCCCCTTTGCCCGATCCGCAGCGCGGCTGGCTCGACTCCGGCAGCAAGGTCTATACGACCCAGGTCACCATCGACGGCTCGCATGATATCATCAAGCCCGGAATGTCGGCCAAGGTCGAAATACTCGCGGACCATTTGCACGACGTCGTTATCGTGCCGGTTCAAGTAGTGGCTAATCGGGGTGGCAGGAAGGTCTGCTATATCGAGAACGGCGGAACTCCCGAGGAACGTGAAGTACGGACCGGAGCGTTCAACGATATCTTCGTCGAGATCGTAAGCGGCGTGGATGTGGGCGAGAATGTGTTGCTGAGCCCGCCGCGAAATCTCGAACGGCAGACCGAGTCCAAGGCAGAGGAAAGCGTAGCCGCTATCGCAGGGCGATAGCACCGATGGCGCAACATCGCAAATCGCAAGTTGTAACATGTTGCCGAATCAGGCGTGTGGGTAGATTTGTGAGGTAAAGCGATGACCAGACGCGAGAGAAGCCAGACAAGGGCGGCAAAGTGCCGACGGCAGCGGGGGGCCAGTTCAGCGACGCGCAAGGACGGGCGGTCCCGGCTGGTCGTTCTTCTGGCCGTCGTAGCTGTGACCACATCTGTTGTGCTCTTGGGGTGGTGGCGACTACCCGCGCCGTCCGACGTCAGCAGCGTGGGCGGCATGTTCGCAGCGCGCAGGGGCGACCTGGTCGTCATGGTTACCGAGAGCGGCAGCATCAAAGCCCGTCAGACGATAGATATCCGGTCCGAGGTATGGGGCGAGGCGACTATAATCCGTCTTGTTCCCGAAGGCACCTATATCACACAAGAAGACGTCGATGCCGGCAAGGTGATTGTGGAGCTGGATTCTTCGAGTCTGGTAGACAGGCTCAAAGAAGAAGAAAAGGGCCTTGCCAGTGACGAGGCTTCCCTTACCGAGGAACAAGAGAATTATCATATTCAGCAGAACCAGAACGAAAGCAATATCACCGCGGCCAAACTGGCAGTTCAGTTCGGCCTGCTCGACCTGCAGAACTTCCTGGGCAAGAGCGCCTCGCAGAAACTCATCGAGACGGTGGCCCCGGATCCTAATGCGGAAGTTGAGGTGGCGACGTTGGTGGAGTTTTTTGCCGAATCCAACAGCCTGGGCGGAGAGGCTCTGCAAACGCAGAAACAGTATGAAAATGATATTCTCCTTGCCGAGGGACAGCTCGAAAAAGCCACGGATGTTTTCGAGGGAACGAAGAAGCTCCACGATGCGAATTATGCATCTGACCTTGATCTGAAGAGTGCCAGGCTTGATGTAGATCGCTATCGGGTCCAGAAAGAAAGTGCCGATGAAGCTCTGAGACTTTACAAGCTCTATATTCTTCCGAAACAGACGATACAACTGCTGAGTGCCTACAGAGAAGCCGGACACGAACTCAGGCGGACCGAGGCCCGCGCCCGGTCGATGATGGCACAGGCCCTGGCCAGGCGAGGTAATGCAGAAGAGGAGGTAATTGAGTCGAGGGATGACGTCGAAAGATGTAGAAGACAGGTTGCCGCCTGTATAATCCGGGCGCCGGCACCGGGCCTGGTGGTGTACAGTTCGAGCGGCGATTCGTACAGGCGCGAGGAGAGGGGACCTATTCAGGAAGGGGGCAAGGTCTATCAGCGCCAGAAGATCATATCGCTTCCGAATACCGCAGAGATGATTGTTGAGGTTCGTGTCCACGAGGCATCGGTCGACAAAGTCCGCCCCGGTCAGAGCGCAACCATTGTTGCCGAACCATTCCCCGATAAGACCTTTCGCGGTGAAGTGCTCAGTGTTGCGCCTCTGCCCGATGCGCAGCGCGGTTATCTCAGTCCTGACATCAAGGTTTACACGACCAAGGTGAGCATCAAGGATTCACAGGATTCGCTGAGACCCGGGATGTCGGCGAAAGTTGAGATTCTGGTCGAGCGGCTGGACGATGTTCTAATGGTGCCTGTCCAGGTGGTTGCAAATCGCGGCGGCAGGAAAGTCTGTTATGTCGCGACCGACGGCGGGCCGGAGCAGCGCCAGGTGCAAACGGGGGCGTTCAACGATAGCTTCGTTGAGATAGTCAGCGGCCTTCAGGTCGGCGAGAACGTGCTGTTGAATCCTCCACGGGTGATTGAGCCGACACCGGGCTCCGAATCGCAGGAGACCGTTACAGCCGTCGCGGGCACATAAGCAGGCCGAGTCCCTGCCCGGATGGGCAGGCTCGAGCGTTTGACAGTATCTCCGTTGAGTGGCTGTAGCCGACGACAGGCTATAAGCAGGTCATCCCGGCGAGCTGGGATTGCGCAGTGTTATGGTGCTCCCGATTGAGAATTCCGGTTCTTGCGCGGGTAAGTAGCTCTACAATAACAGCTTATGATCTTACTCGCGGGAATTCACTGCCCTGGAGGGTATACGTTTTGATGCTTGGATCCTGGGCTTGTTTGGCGATGTTCATCAACACACCCACCGCGGCGGCTGACAGCAGCATGCTTGTGCCGCCTGCGCTTACGAACGGCAGGGGGATGCCTTTTGTCGGCACGACGACCGTTACCACGGCGATGTTGAGCACAGCCTGGATGGCGATTGCCAGCACAATCCCGCCGGCCAGGAACTGGCCGAAGCGGTCGCGGCAGCGCATCACTACGAGGATTCCCAACCAGACGAACAATATGAAAAGCAAGATCACCGCTGCGTTTCCGACGAAGCCAAGTTCTTCGCCGATGATCGCGAAAATAAAGTCCGTCGTATCTTCGGGCAGATGGTCGTACTTGCAGATCCCCCTGCCCAGTCCCTTGCCCAACAGTCCGCCGGAGCCCAGGGCTATCAGCGACTGGTTCGGTTGATAGTTGATCGTATCGGTCCATTTCTCAAGGTGCAGGAATCCCGAGAGGCGATTCATCCGCGTTGGCGAGCTTGCTATCGCCTGGTAGAAGACAATGCCGGCAACCGGAAGCGGCGGCAGAATGTGCCACAATCTTGCCCCGGCTATTATCAGCATCAAAAGGGCCAACATTGTTATGAACGCCGCTGTGCCGAAATCCTCGACGATTACGAGTCCGGCTACTACACCGACGACCAGACATATCGGGACAAACCTCGTAAAGAACAATCTGATCTCGTCGCCGAACCTTGCGCACGCCGCGGCCAGGAAAAAAATCACGGCCCATTTCGCCAGCTCCGATGGCTGGAAGCTCACGTTGATGGGTCCCAGGGGGACCTTTATCCACCGGAAATGGTCGTTTATCTCCGGAACAAACCTCGGGAAGACCGGGAAAAACCGCTGAAGAAGCACCACCGCCAGCAGCACCACGCTCAGCAGCAGCAGGTAGATCGTCGGGTTCCGCGACCAGCCGTTGGCCAGGCTCAGTTTGCGATAATCGACGCCGGACAAGAAGTACATAACGCCGCACGCCAGCGGGAAGAACAGTATCTGCCGCAGACCCGTATATTCGTAGAATCTCTGCAGCTCAAACTCCTGGCCGACGTTAGCGCTTGCAGAGAAGACAAAGACCGTGCCGATTGCCATCAGAAGAACGATGACCATTGCAATGCAGTCGGCAGCCGGATTGTTTCGTGTCGCAGTAATCATTCAGTTTTGTCGTACCCTGAGGCCGCTGTCCTTCGACAGCACCCGCGCAGAGCGAACTCGAGTGCCCACAGAACGGGCCTGATTATATATTCGGCTTTCAAGGGCCAGTAACAGCAGAAATTGTCATTCGCTATGATTACAAGGGCCACGAATCAACGAAATTGAAACCGCGGATTGCGCGGATTTCCACGGCTTGAGTAATCCGTATAAAGAACGAAAAGACGAGAGTGACCAACATCGAAGATCCCTCGGGAGTCAATTACATGGGCTACAGAGGCCACAGATTTGTGCCGATCAGCAAATTCTTCTTGACGGGACGGCGGGCAATTTGGTACAAATAACGATGGTGAAGTTTATGGTTACTTGAGAAACGCTCTGTGTCGGAAGAGGTGAATACGAGTGACAGCGAAAGCACCATAGGCCGTTCCAACATGGCCTAACATTATTCAAACTCTCTTTATTTTAGAAGGAGGACTATCATGTGTAAGAGATCGATTTGTCTATTTTTTGTTGTGTTGGTGCTGGCATTGGCCGGCAATGCCAGGGCTCAGATCGACCCGGCTTCCGTCACTAATGGCCACGTCTATCTGTTTGACAATGTCGGTGCCGATGTGCCGGATGATTCGGCCAATAGTCATACGGCCAATCTCATTGGAAGCCCGCAAGTCGTCGACGGCCTCAAGGGCAAGGCGCTGCAGTTCGATGGAGTCGATGACGGCGTCCATATCCCGGACTCAACGATGATCAACCTCAGTACAAACCAGAATCGAACGGTGGTTGCCGTATTCAATTGTGCTGATGTGACCAAATCAGAAAAGCAGACGGTGTATGAGGAAGGCGGCACGACCCGCGGACTCGTCATATACGTCCATGAAGGTCTGGTCTATGCCGGAGGATGGAACCTGAGCGATTACACACCGGAGTGGACAGGTACATTCCTTTCTGCGCCGATTACTTCCAACGCCTGGTATGCCGTTGCCATGGTCCTTAAAGATGCCGGCCCGGCCCAGGAGGATGACAAGTTTGAGATGTGGATGGACGGGCAGTTTATCGACATAGGACCCGGCGGTCAACTGCAGAGCCGCTCGAATGACTGCGCCATTGGGTATACGAATTCACAAACGAAACTTCACGACGGTAATATTACCGGCGGCGGCGTTTACTTCGAGGGTATAATTGACGACGTTTGGATATTCGATAATACCGCACTGACCCAGGTGGAGCTGAGTGCTTTTTCAGGCGAGCCATGGCCCTACGCTTTCGGCCCCGATCCGGCCGATGGTTCCTTCCTTGAGAACACATGGGGTACCCTTCTCTGGAGCCCGGGTGCTTTTGGTGTCACCCACGATGTGTATGCCGGAGAGAATTTTGATGATGTCGACAGCGGCACCGCCGATACGTTCGTCGGCAACCAGGCCGGCACAGACCTTATCGTCGGCTTCCCCGGATTTCCTTTCCCCGACGGGCTTGTCCCCGGCACGACCTACTACTGGCGGGTCGACGAAGTCAACGATACTGAACCGAACAGCCCGTGGAAAGGTGCCGTCTGGAGCTTCACGGTTCCGCCAAGGACAGCTTATCTACCCGACCCTGCTGACGGCGCCGAGTCTGTGGCACTGGACGCTGAGCTTACGTGGACGCCGGGCTTTGAGGCCAAACTGCATACCGTCTACTTCGGCGAGAGTTTTGACGACGTGAATAATGCTGCGGGAGGCCCTTTGTTGGCAGAGGCGACTTTCACACCACCAGGCCCGCTTGAATTGGCCAAGACCTACTACTGGCGCGTTGATGAGTTCGACCCGCCGACCACGTATAGAGGCGCCGTCTGGAGCTTCACGGCCGAAGGAACCGCGGCTGACCCGAACCCGGCCAAGGGCGCGGTCGAGGTATCGCCGACGCCAATTCTGAAATGGACCCCCGCAAATCTTGCTGCTTCGCATGAGGTGTATTTCGGAGCGGATGCAGACGCCGTGGCAAACGCCACGAAGGCTTCGCCCGAGCACAAGGCAACCAAGGCACTCGGCGCCGAGACATATGCCGCCGATCGGCTCGAGCTGATGACGACCTACTATTGGCGCGTCGACGAAGTCAACGACACCAATCCGAGTAGCCCGTGGGTGGGCAACGTCTGGAGCTTTACAACGGGTGACTTCCTCGTTGTCGATGATTTCGAGTCCTACAACGACATTGATCCGCCCGACGAGGCAAGCAACAGGATATTCGACAAGTGGATTGACGGCTTCGGAACGCTGACAAACGGCGCATTGGTAGGCAACGATCTGCCACCCTACGCTGAGACGACAATCGTTCACGGCGGCGATCAAGCGATGATATATGCCTACGACAACGCCGGCAAGACCTCTGAGGCAACCTTGACGCTGGTGTATCCGCGCAACTGGACCGAAGAGGGCGTCACAAGGCTGTCACTATGGTTGCGCGGCAATTCGGCCAACGCTGCTGATAGCATATTTGTCGCTCTAAACGACACGGCCGTGGTCTATCACGATGACGCGAGCGCAACCCAACTGCTAGGATGGAACGAATGGGTCATAGACCTGGCGGCATTTGGTATTGACTTGACCAACGTCAATACGATTACCATTGGAATTGGCACCAAGAATGCCCCCGCTCCCGGCGGCGGCACAGGGACGATGTACTTCGATGACATCCGGCTGCTCAAACCTGCTCCGTAGCGATCGGCCAGATGTACTTGCTTGGAATCTGGGGCCTGTACCGAATTCATACGGTACAGGCCCCTTCAGTATTTTCTGGGCTGGCGGGACTCGTGGTGATCGGCAGAATTCTCTTGACGTCAAGGCGTATGGTTTTGTATAAATATGGTATGTGAAGTTGCCGATAATTGTTGTTTGTGCTTTGAATTTAGCTTATTGGCGTTTTCAACCGCTCTTATTGGGTCTTGAAGGAAGGAGGTAGTGTCAAACCGCAGAAGAATCACCTTCGATAGATTTCGGTACGTGCGATATGTGACCGCAGTTATTATAGGTTGTTCATTAAATCTCTTTTCGCAGGAGGACTATCATGTACAGTAAACTCACCTTTCTAACTTGCCTTTTCCTGGTGCTGGGGCTGATCGCGGGCTCGTTGAACGCTCAGTCGATTCAACAGGATCCCGGCCCCGATGGGATTGTGTCGGTCGAAGCCGAGAACTTCGACGCCAACGTTGAAAATGGCGGCCACGCATGGGTGCTGACCGGACCTACGGAAGGCTTTACCGGTACCGCCGGCATGCACGCGCCAAACGGCCAGGGCGGGCACAGCAGCAACTTCCTGACCAACAGCGAGCGTCTCGATTATGAGATCAACTTTGTCAAGACCGGCATTCACTACGTGTGGATTCTGGCATGGGGCGCCAGCGGCAGTGACGACTCGTGCCATGCAGGTCTGGACGACGATGCAACACTTTCCAGCCAGATGAGCGGCTGGAACAACAATTACCAATGGAGCAACAACAGGTATCAACAGCCGGGTCCATCTCGGGTCAACGTGACTTCGACCGGCCCTCACACTCTGAACATCTGGGTGCGCGAGGACGGGCTTATCATCGACAAGATCGTTCTGACCACCAACCCCGATTTCACACTCTCGGGCAACGAGCCCGGCCCGCCCGAAAGTTTCTGGGGAGCCATCTTGAATGCTCACAGTCCGGACCCAGCCGACGGCGCGCTGCATGATGCCACTTGGACCAGCCTCTCGTGGTCCGCCGGAGAAACTGCGGCTACACACGATGTGTATCTCGGTGAGAGTTTCGACGATGTCAACAACCGCGCCGCCGAGACCTTCCGCGGCAGCCAGTCATCGCCATCGATTATCGTCGGATTTGCGGGAAGTCCGTATCCGGATGGTCTGGTTCAGGGAACGACCTACTATTGGCGGGTCGATGAGGTTGAGGCAGACGGCACGACCAGACATGCCGGACCTGTCTGGAGCTTTCGCGTTCCGCCGCTCGGCGCGTACGACCCCAGCCCGTCTGACGGGGCCGTGTATCAGGATACGGACATGCCCCTGACCTGGAATCCGGGCTTGGATGCGAAATTGCAGACCCTCTATTTCGGTGACAATTTCGAGGACGTCAACAGCGGCGCCGTGACGGGGATCGCCAGGGCAACGGCGGACTATACCCCTCCGGCCCCGCTTGAGCACAACAAGACATACTACTGGCGGGTCGATCAGCTCAATCCTCCAAACACTATCAAAGGCGAGGTGTGGAGCTTCAGGACGCTGCCCGAGATACCGGTTACCGATCCCAGTCTGGTCGGATGGTGGAAGTTCGAGGCCGGCAAGGGCGCGAGAATCGTCGACTTCTCGGGCCACGGCAATCATGGCATCGTATCCGGAGCGGGCAACATGCAGTGGGTTTCAAGCACGTTCAACCTCGGGCTGGAGTTCCTGGGCGACTACCAGGGCTACGTCGAACTGCCGCCGGGAATGGTCACCACGGGCGCAGGCTCCGTTCTCATGTGGATCAACACGACTCAGGGCGACGATGAAGGTATGCTCTGGTACGGAAGCGCTGTAACTTACGGTAACGGCTATGGCGGTGAAAATGAAATCCACATCAATATCGATGATCCGGGCGCAGGCGAATTGGACTTCTTCCTCGAAGAGGACGGCAGTGGAAGCGACATTACCATAAACGGCCCCGAGGTCGGCGGCCAGGGTTGGACTCATGTTGCCGCAACCTGGGACCTCGCCGATGGATGCAGGCTGTACGTGAACGGCCGCCAGGTGGGTTCCGAAGCTCACAACACGAACGTCCAGGACCTCGCGATCATCCGGCTGGGCAGTGCCGCCGAGGATGATGTGTTCTACGATGGTCTAATGGACGATGTCAGACTGTTCGACCGCGCCCTCAGCGCCGATGAGATTGTCGAGATCATGAGCAAAGGCGAAGATCCTCGTCGTCCCGGCAGTCCGCAGCCAGGCAACAGCGCCCTGGCCACTCTGATCGAGGCGACCTCGCTTAGCTGGTCGCCCGGAGAGGGAGCGTCTGAGCATGATGTTTACTTCGGTACGGATCCAGATGCTGTGGCTAATGCCGAAGCATCCGACACGAGCGGGGTCTATCGAGGTCGTCAGAGCATGACCACCTATACGCCGTCGGAAGGTGTGGAATGGGCCGGCGGGCCATACTACTGGCGCATCGATGAGATCGCTGATGATGGGACGATCACCAGTGGCGGAATCTGGAGCTTCACTGTGGCCGACTATCTTATTGTGGACGATTTCGAGTCGTACAATGACACTGCAAGTGGGGAACCAGGCAGTAATCTGATATATGAGACGTGGACAGACGGATTCGACAATCCGACCGCGAACGGTTCGGCTGCCGGTTATGTAGAAGCATTTCAGCCCACGATGGAAAGCGGGATCGTACATGGCGGCGTTCAGTCGGCACCGTTGCTGTACAACAACGGCACGGCAGCCTTGTCCGAGATCACCGCGAACACCGCCGAGCTTCCGGTTGGCCGGAATTGGACGATAGGTTCGCCGCAGACCTTAGTGCTGTGGTTCCACGGCAATCCGGGTAATTCCGTCTCCGATCGACTGTATGTCAAGGTCAACGGCGTCAAGGTGACATATCCCGGTAATGCGGCAGACGTGGCCGAAGTGAGGTGGAAGCAGTGGGATATTGACCTGGCGAGTTTAGGAATAAACCTCACCAATGTCACACAGGTGACAGTTGGCCTTGAGAGGACCGGCGCATCCGGCGGCGCAGGTACTGTACTTGTCGACGACATCCGGCTGTACCGGTCGGCGCCTCAGGTTGTGGCTGCATCGGAGGAGGTCTGGATCGAGGCAGAGGCGGCCGCTTCGATTAGCACGCCCATGCAGGTTTATGACGATCCGTCGGCATCCGCCGGAAAGTACATCGGCACAGATGTTGGCATCGGCAACGAATCCGACACTCCACCTGCGGACGGCGTCGCCACCTATAGCTTCACCGTGCAGGGCGGAGTCTACAAGGTCACAGGTCGCGTGATTATTCCGGCCGGCGATTCCTTCTGGGTCCGAATCTTGGGCGCCACCGATCTGACTCCGGGCGAAGACCCTGACAATCCCGGCACCGGCTGGGTGAGGTGGTCCGATCCACCGGACGGAGACTACTGGCACTGGGAAGACGTATTCAGCGGCGACCACGCCGGCCAGACGGCGAACTGGACGCTGCCGGCCGGGACGTATACTTTGGAGATCGCTCGTCGTGAAGATGGTGCGCTCCTGGACGCTATCGTGATTTCCAGAATCGACTAAGCAGCGTTGACAGGCGTGCTTGCTGTGAGCCTCACAGTGACGACGATGAGGCTTTGCATTACAGGCAATTTCGGGGCCTATGCCGATTTATTTCGGTGTGGGCCCCTTGTCGATTATCTCTTGCTTGCTATCGCGGCCGGCACCAGATCGCAATAGTAAAAACCGTTCTCGCGCAAAACGACCTCGCCGGTTGCATGTGGAATCTGTTGCTGGAACATCGGCCCGTCGCATACGAACGAGTGAAATTCTCCGTTTTCGCCACATGGATCGACCGCCTCCGGCAGCATTGAGAGGAATTGCTCGTCGAAGGGCCTGCCCACAAGCGTGCTGTCGAGAAGATTAGAATCAGCGCAGGTCACGACTGCCTGGAAACCCAAGTCAATGAACGTGCAGGCAAGCTCGGCGGTATCTCTTTTCCATATCGGGAAAAGACCCTTCATTCCTATTTGAGAAAGTCTCTCCTCTCGATACTGCCTCAAGTCTTGAAGGAAGATGTCTCCGAAAACGACACCGCAGACACCTTGGGCCTGGTATTTTTCAAGGATCTGACGCATGCTTGATTCATATTCTTCGTTCGAAGCATTCTTCGAGATGAACATCGTCTCGACAGGCAGGCCTAGTGATTCGGCCTGTTGTTCGAGCAGGATGCTTCGCACACCGTGCATGCAGACTCTGTCATAATCCCGTGTTATCGTCGTCAGCAGGGCCGTCACTTCATACTGGCCGCTCTTGCGAAGTTCGTGAAGAGCTAGCGCTGCGTCTTTGCCTCCACTCCAGGCCAGTAACACCTTTTCCTTCACAGCTTTGCCCTTTCACTTCAAATCGTACGGGCTGTTATCCACCGGCTCGAACCAGCCCAATTCCATTTGGGCCGAGTCGACGCCGTAGACGTTGGCCTCGTCAACGTCGGCCATCCTGTGCGTCTCGACATGCCCGTCGGCCCAGCCGATATTTGCCCAGTCTCTATGGCGAAAATGAATGGACGGCGACAAGTAAAAGCCCGTCATCGGCCGGCCGTTATACACAGCAAAAGGCGGCTCGACAAACGAGTATTCGATCAGGGACCTGCCGCCCTTGGCCATCGCGGTGTCGGCAAACATAACAGTCTCGCCGGGCGAGGCAATCTCCGCCATCCGCGTCGTCTTGGCGTAGGAATCCTGCCAGTCCTGGATGCTGCTGGTCCCGCCCTGCCAGAGGCGACTGCCAATATACGTCATGTTATAACCGTAGCCGCCGCAGCCCTGCTCGAAATTCGCAGTCCAGTTGCGGCCCTTCACAAAGTCCACTTTGGCGGGACACTCCTTGACCCGGCCGTCGGCTAGGTATCCCGCCAAAGGCCCTCTGAGCGGATCGAACGAATCGTCTACAGTGTCCCTGCGCCCGTGCCAGCGGGCCAGTCCTGGGCTGTCCCACATGTCACTGGCGGCCGGCACATACGAGCCGTCGTTCTCGGTGGCGTAGCCGATGCTTGCCAACAGGAGCTGACGAAGATTCGACTTGCAGGCCAGTGCGCGGCTTTCGGATCGCGCCGCCCCGAGAACCGGCATCAGTATCGCCATAAGTACGGCGATGACCGATATCACGACCAGCAGTTCGGTCACCGTGAACGCCCTTGTTTTTCTGTCACACATAATAATCCGAATTCGAGCGTATAGCGTACAGCGTTTAGCCGATCGCAGCTCTTCGTCTCCTGTACGCTGTCCGCTATCTACTATCCGCTGTCATTTACGCCATTGTTCTGCGTTGTGCCATTGATCGACAAGGACGTCAAAATCGACAATGTCGACTATCAGGTCCCTGGGCTCGGCCAGATCGCACCTTGCCATCCACCCAGGCTCGCCGAAGTGACTGTCCAGCGCCGAGATGAGCAATTCAAAATCGGCCGCATCGACCACACCGTTAAGATCGATGTCGGCGGCATGGACCTGTTCTCTCAGAACGCCTACCGCTTCCAGATCAAATCCACCCGAAGGGTCCGGTGCCGTGGATGCATCCCAGGCGTCGTAGATCGGATGGCTATCCGCATAGAAATCCCAGACAGGCCAGGTGCCGGGATCTGTGCTCCGCGCGGCGTCATCATGAAAATCTCCGCTGCCCGGCACATCCACGATTCGTACATACCTGACGTCGTTTATGTTCACCAGGCCGGAGACTACGTCCGGATCGCTGGCGATCTCTTTCAAGTCGAACGGCGTACCGGTGCAGATACCGCCGGCGTTGGGATGCTTGCCGGCCAGATTATGCACGTTGCTGATCTCGATAGTGCCGTAGCGGCCCACAAGCTCCTCAGTCAAGGACACAGAGGGAAAACGGGCGAAATCGACGCCGTTCGAGGATACCTCGACGTACGCAAGCTCGGCGAACATCTGGCCCGCGAGCGAGCCGGCCTGGGTATCTATGTTTGAGACAAAGCCATTTTCGAACACCACAAAATCGTAGCCGGCGCCCTGGCGAATCGGTTCGGCGAATGAGAGGGTTATCTGCCCCGGCGCTGCGCCCTGGCTGATCTGCTGGCTGTTCAGATGTCCCAGGCTGACTATGTCTATGTTACTGCCAGTAGCCGGACCCAGAGCCATGCTCGGATCGGTCCATTGCCCGTCCAGCCCCGGCGCCGGCTCATAGCTGACGACCTCCGTCGCCCAGCCGCGGAATATCGGATTTATCACCGCGTTTGGATCCTCTGGATCGGCGTGGGTCCAGCCGTTGTTGGGATCTACGTAGCCGTTTATGCCGGCCTCGGTGTAGGGACCCGTGCGGCCGGCGGCCGCCTGGCCCACGAGCGTATCTATCGCGAAGTACGCCGGGGTGTTCATTCCCCAATCACCTACATCACTGGAACTGAGCGTGAACTCCAGAGTCTCGACCACTCCGAGCGAAGTCAAATCAACGTATTGCCACGTATCGACGATGTAATCGGCGCTGTTGTCGGCCGAGCGATAATCGGCCAGGTAGAAATCGACCGCGCCGGTCACGGCCCCGCCGGTGTCTTTGCCCGTTATCGTCAGCAGAAAGAAATCCGGATCGTCGCCGGTAGCCCCGCCGAACTTCTTGGAGAAGAGATCTCCGTTCTGCATAGCGTGGTAAGGGTAGCTGCAATTGGTCACGTACAGACCGTCCACTACGGCTGGGCTGCTCAACGTAACGGTCGGCGGCGAGGCCCAGCCGACGTAGCCGATCGCGTAATTAGCCGAGCCGCCTTGGCCGGCTCCGGAGATGGCGTTGTACTGCGCCACTGTCCCTTGTGTGGCGGCGTCGGTGGCGTTGGAATAGGCAAAGCCGTCCCATGAGCCCCAGTCGGCGTTGTAGCTGTTGCTAAAGTATGCGCCCCCGCTGGCGAAGCCGCCCGATTCGTCCGAGCCGTTCCAGTAGGACTCGCCCGTTAAAACCAGATCTTCAAAATCTGCGATATCGCCGCGCGCAACGCCGGCCACCAGAATCGTGATCATACAAATCAGATTCCCGAATCTCATCAATCTCCCAAATGCCATAGTACATCCTCCAGTCCAGAGCACAGTTGCTCGCTCTTAGTTGCATTTGTTGCTCACCACATCCTACGAAGCCAGAACACAAATATAATGTCGGTATCGCATTGTCATTCTGAGTGCCTCCTTTCGTTCTTGCCGGCCCTTGTCGCGAGGGCTCCACCTTAGGTGTACCATAGGGACAATAAAAAACCGCCGCTCCCACGAGGGAAACGGCGGCTCTTAATCATTCAGCCAAAACTAAAACCACAGCCGACTAAAACATGGCAATGGAATCACATACACGTTCCAAATCGCGAGAACACAACAAAAGTGCAATTGCAGGCAGGTTTTCTGACTTGCGTCTTACCTCAAGACTCCTTCCCATCCGCCGCAGACTCGGCTGCGGATAGTGGACAAACGTCTCTCGGATTTCCGACTCGAGATTTCGACAGGATAACAGGATTGACAACGATTAATTATCAAGTAAATCCTCCTGTCAAAAATCGGAACAGGCGCTCACAGCGGCGCGACCGTCGCGGATTTTAACCGCGTTCCCATTTGACTATCCCAGGGCAAAAAAAGCCCAGGACCTGTAATTGAAATATCTTCTTGTCAAAGAGCTTTGTTCAGACAGGATAAACATGATGATCCTGTAATCCTGTCAAACACCAAATGAGACTATTAACTGACGTTTGGTCATAGGTCAAGCGAAAAACTAAGAAATATACCCTTCAGGGTAGTAAATTCCCGCGAGCTAAACCATAACCTCTTGTTTTAAAGCCGCTTGCCCGCGCAAGAACGGGAGTTTTCAATCAGGATCAGTATAATTAGCGGAATAAACTATATCAGTATCTGATCTGCTCTTGTTTTTCTCGCTTCGGTGGCTTCGGATTGGCTCCAAGGTAGTCATTTATGTACTTGCGAACGTGAGTTTTGACGACTCCTCTCATCACGGATGTTCTTTCCCTGCCTATATACAGGCCGCTGTCCCAGCAGATGCCCTCGGCAAATTTGTAGTTTCTCGCCAGAGATGCATCTTCGAAATGGACCACCCGAAAAGAAAAAAGATACACACCTTTGAGCCTGGGCTCTTGATACATTACAAGATATACTCCCAGGCGAGGCCGGCCGGGAGTGTATTCCAAATCCTCTTCCGTTATAATCTTTATCTCGGAATCCTCCAGTAGCCCTTCGACATCCTCCTGCAGTTGACTCGTCATAGATTCTTCTTCGGACTTTTCCTTCGCAATGATGCTCACGTATACAGATACCCCATCGGACTCGCTCAGGCGTCTGCGAAATTCCTCCTGGATTTGTGCCCTGTCTGCAACCTGCGCAAAGGTTATCACTGCGGCGACGAAACTCAAGAAAACCAGTATTCCCGCCGTCACATAAATCCGGCATCTTTCAGTGTTCATAAAATCACCTTTCGATAAAGAGCATAACCCGGGATTTGCCTATGTTTACCTTAAGCTGTATGCATAAAGAAACTCGCCGTGACGTATATAGAGTCTGCTGCCGCAGACTACGGGATGGGCCCAACTTTTACCTTTTCCGCCTTTTGGAATTCTGAAATAGCTGACCTGCTTGTGTCCGGAAGGGGTAGGCTGAATAAGCCCCATGAAACCGTCTTCGCTGAGTGCGTAGAGCATTCCCTCTGCGTACATGAGCGCCACTTTTACACACTTGTCCCCATGTTTTATCCGACCGGTTTTCCAGTCCAGACACACCAATAAGCGGTTGTGCACGGTGGTCGAGCCATAGAGATCACCATTAATTAAGATGACTCCACCGTGATGATTGTCGAGTTCTTGTGTGCGCCATATTTCTTGGAGCGAGGCCTTGCCGTCTCTGACATTGACTTTCCATTTGACGGAGCCCACCACGGTACTGACAAAAACCTCACCATCATGAAAAATGGGCATCATGTTGTTTTCGTCATAATATGTTTCGTGTCTCACGCGCCATGACAATTCCCCGGTATCGGCATTCACACCGATTATACTTTTGGAAGTGAGAGTCGTTATAATTCGCAGCCCCTTATATTCAAACAAAGTCGGGGATGCATAACCAGCCACTTCTCCAGTGCTCGGTGCTGTCCAGACTACTGATCCGTTGTTCTTGTTAAGAGCGACCATACAGGTTTGCGGACCACCTGGACACGAAACGAGATGATCGCCATCGATCAACAGCGATTCAGATAAGGCCCATCTGGGAAGCTTGCTGCTGAATGTCTCAATAACGTTCAACTGCCAAATGACGTCTCCGGTTTTCGCATTCAGGCAAACTATATTTCCATGAGGGTTTTGATGGTACAGCCTGCCTCCATCGATGGTCGGAGTTCCACGGGAACCGGGATAGGGCCCAGTCCAGGCCTGGCCGTTTTCCCTTTGCCACAGAGTTAGGCCGTCCAGGTCTAAAGCGGTGATAACGGTATGCTGACCAATGTTGCCGGCCGTGTAGATCATTCCGTTTGCAATGGATACGCTGGAATAACCATGGCCCAACCCCCTGGCCGTCCACAGCAGAGGAGGGCCATTCACAGGCCATTTCTGCAAGAGTCCCCTTTCAGTAGAGATATTATCTCGATTCGGCCCATGAAATTGGGGCCAGAAAGGTTCTTGATTCGCAGCGTCTGCTGTACATGTTGAGATAAGACCGAGGATAAAGACAACAGGGCCTTTTGGTCGCATGTCTGTTCCTGATCTCCTAACCGTTGTGGATCACTCCCAAATCAATCATTGCGTTTACAGACAGTGTTCTCTCCAATTACCTTTTCACTCGCTTGATGTTCTTTCAGACTCTCTATAGGATTCGGGGAGGTACTCCTTGAGTTCAACCCAGTAGATGTCCGCCGTATCGGTATAGGGATTCACATTCCATCCGGTACTGCGGGTGAAGAACATGTATTTCTTGTCCGGGGAGATTCTCGCTCCGATTTCATGATGCCCGGTATTTATGCCAGGGCCCATGCGCTGCGGTTTGGTCCAGGTATCGTCCGGCCGTCGCAGGGTGAGGTAAAGGTCCGTTGGTGTTCCGCCCTGTGCTCCCGGTTCAATGGAGTAGAAGACCAGGAAGGACCCATCCGGGGCAACGCCCGGATGACAGGGATTTAAGTTACCCATCTGCACGGGGAGCTTTATCGCCTGGTCCCAGGTGTTGTCCACAAAAGGGGCAACCCAAAAACCGTCTTGTCTGGACTTATAGTAAAAACTGTTATCCCCCGAAAAAGAAAAGCCACTGGCAGTGGAATTGAAGGGTGGTCCCAATTCCTGCGGTAGGGACCATCCCCGGGACGTGCGCATGCAGCGGTGGTTACGCCGGCGTTTGTTGGGATCGATTCGGTTCCTCTCCGGTCGGGTGATATACTGATCTATGAAATAGATACTGTTGGCGTCCGGAGACAGACAGGGTGACCACACTCTATAGGGAATGCGTTTGATACGTTTGGGTCTTGTCCAGCCCGTCTCGGTGTTTTCCGTGATATAGACATATCCGAGCCTGCGAAAACAAAAGGTGTTGCCGTCCGCCGAGAAGTGCCCATGGCATTCCCACCGGTGTGGCCGGGTATCGCTGATGAGTCCAGGAGCAAAGACCTGGGCGACAGAGCCGGGTGGAGTCTGTCCCAGGTACGGTCCCTTAGGGGCTGGCCAGAAAGAAGTTGGATGTTTTGGGGTTGAAGTGTGCCTTAGATTTGATTGCACCCGATTGAGCGAAACCACAGGCATAGTTACTCTATATCGCGGATTTCGCGATTGAGAAGCAATCAAAGATGAGGTGCAATTGAACATCCAAAAGGCCAAGTTATTTCTTGCCAGTCTCTCGGCAAGCGGTTCGGCAAAGACCTGGATGGAACCGATGCCTAAAAAAACCATAAATGTTACAATCCGATTCTCTGTCTGTTTCATAACAGATGTCCCTTATCAAGTTGTAAACCACCGGTTATTTCTACTATGATCATCCTGCAAAAACAGTTTTGTTTCAGAGAAGGAAGGATTTTGGTGAAATATCCTATTTCCGGGTAAAAAATGTAAGGCCAACTTGTCCTACTAACAGACAATCGATTGTTCTGATATCAGAGAAGAAAAGAAGCATATATGCTTGAAGACAAACTGCTTATATTGAGATGCAAATGCGGCAGTAAAGCAGCTTTTCAGTGTATTTATGAGAAATATGAAGGTGATTTGCGTACATTGGCTGCGAACCTGATTTTTGACAAAACAGCCGCTGAAGATATTGTTCACGACGTATTTGTCTCGCTTTTACAGATCATGAGAGATTTTGAGCTTAGAAGCAGTCTGCCCGGTTATCTAAAAACCTGTGTTGCGAATAAAGCACGCAACTACAGAAAGAAGAAGCAACCTCGCATGCTTGCAGATAGTGTTGCGGATCAACTGGTATCCAATGAAGATCCGATCCAGTTGGTTGAACAGAGCGAAAAACTGCAACAACTGGGTTTGGCGATGAACCGGTTACCCTATGAACAAAGAGAGGCGATTGCTCTGTATCTGCACGGTAAGATGACGTTTAGGGCTATTGCCAAGTTGCAGCAGGTGTCCATTAAAACGGTCCACAGCAGATATAGAGAAGGACTTGATGGTTTAAAATCGATATTGAATGGTGAGGTAGAACGATGAAACTCACAAACAACCTCGAACATTTAATAAAAAAGAGTCGTTTCAAAGCCAGTCCGGAAACATATAACCAGACGCTTCAGAGCCTCATGCAGGCCGTTGATGAAAAGAATGAACAAGAATCAAATAACATGAAGTCCAATATCTGGAGATTGATTATGTGCAAGCCTATCACTAAGTTATCTGTTGTTGCAGTCGGTATTGTTGCCGTATGCGCATCGATACCACTGTTGGACAACGGTGTCAATTCCGTTTATGCCATTGACCAAACAATTACATCTATTCAAAAAATAAGAACAATACATATGAGAACAACCGGCGATGAGCACGGAAAGGGTAAAAAAGAATCTGGGGAGGGCTGGATCAGATATGATGCTGCCGGCCGTATGACCCATTTTCGTGTGAGTGTATACGAAGGTCTCTTAAGCGAAGAGGGTGAAGCTCAGTTCCATGCGGTCTGGAATAATGGCGTTGAAAAAATATGGAAGCCATTGCAGAAGAAGCTGTTTATATACAGGGTCAATAATGCAGAAGATAAAGTGCAGGATTTTTTCAAACAATATGACCCAAAATTTATGCAGCAGAAGCTCCATGATGCTTTACAGAATAAAAAACGATTTGAAGTGACCATCGATGACTCTAAGCATGAAGGCTTGATTTATGTTGAAGTACTGGATCGTGACAATAAGTCACGGCTGGAGTTGCTCGTTGATCCTGAAACCAAGCTTGTCACGCAGCTTGATGAGTACGCTCTTACTCAACAAGGCGGCGAACTGAAAATCCGAGTTGAGTTTTTGGCCTACAACCAGCCTGTTGATCCGGAATTGTTTGAGTTCAACGACATACCGCAGGATGTTCTTGTTATTGATAAAGCACGAACTCTTTTTGGTTTAAAAAAAGAGGCGATGAGTGATCATGAAGTGGCTGTTGAAGTGGTTCGTCAGTGTCTGGACGCAAGCATTGCCCAGGATTATGATAAAGTCAGCAGGCTCATGGAAGGCGATCCCGGTAACACGCTTGAAACCTTTATCGAAGAAAAACTCGGCACCAGGCTTGTCAGAATTGTTGCAATGGGCCAGCCCAGGCCCTTTAAAACAAGGACGCACATTTTATCTGTTCCCTGTGAGATTGAAGTTGAGAATGGGGCAGGGGCCAGGTGGATCGTTAAGATCATTGCCACGGCCAGATCCATTGATTATCAATCCGGTGACAGATGGGTTATGATTGACGAACAACTACAAGTTGATGAACCAGACCATATCGTCAATGAGATATTGGGATCCTACACCAGGGGGATCATTGTGCCTGACGTGAGCGTAGGTGATTATCGCTTAGGTACGAGCAAAGACGAGGTGTTGGCACGTCGGGGAGAACCAAAGGAGTTTATGTACGAGGGCGAAGGATTCGCCCCCAACAAGCTGCCGAACACATATTATATAGCTTATCACGATCTGTGGTTTTTCATGCGGGATGCTTCAGTCACGGGGATTTTAATAAAAAAACCGTTTTACCGATTCGCCAATGGACTAAAAATGGGGGACTCAAAGAAAAATATCATACAGACCTTTGGTCGTGATTTTTTGCTCATAGATTCTGGGTCTGAGTATACTCTCACATACAAAGACAAGGGCCTTAGTTTTTGGCTCAATAAGGAGAATAATGCTATAAATGGGATTGAGGTTTATTCATCTGGTTTCTTGAAGAACCTCTATCGCCAAGTCTCAATAGGAGGAACATGGGAGGACTCATGTCAACAGGTGGTGCAAGATGGGGAGGTAAAGCACCGAAAAACGACATTCAATTATCTCGGAGATGCCGTAAAGATTGAGCGGATAGATTATCAAGACAGTCACTGTAGTATAAAATCCAGCAGTTTGGTATTCACGGGTACGTTTTCTGTCCCTCGTATGTCCACAACACCAGGAGTAAGGGATATAGATTATACCGTAAAGTCAATGACAGCGACATTTCATACCATGGCTGCTGTTGATGAAGTAAACCAGATGAAATATCTGGGCTATTCAGACTGGCAGGTCAATGTAACAAAAGATATCACCGGAGCACCGGGTATCAGTTCCCAGGGAGATAAACACTATGACATTTTCAGAATCGATGATGGCGACAAGCTTTACATAGGTTCCAATGAAGCAATTGGTTCATCTACCAGGCCCACACGTTTACGTCGCTTCTATGCAATCAAGCAGTAAAATTGGTTCCCGTGCCCACTCTTAGTTCTGCTTCTCAACATTTATTCTGGGATGCGACTTGAAGAATTCCCAGGCAATCTCAGGCAGGTTGTGATCCGAATGGGCAGGGAAATCATGGCCTTGATTCTTGAGCTTGTAGAGGACAACATCGCCTGTTCCGTTCGGCGCCGCCCATCGTCGCACCAGAGCGTCAGGATCATCGGAAATGACAACGGGGGCCGATTTGCATCTGTTGCGCGAGGCCCACATACGTATGCCATATTCGACACCGTAGAAACCCCAGTTTGGCAGCCCGTTGTACAGGACTTTCTTATCCTGCGCCCCATGAAAGTGAATCACAGATACAGGCGGGCCTGCCTCAAAATCGTTAAAGGCCAACAGGCCGGCCCATGGAGCAATGGCTGCAAACCGCCCCGGTAATCGGGCCCCCAGGTGATGCGCCATAAATCCCCCACTGGATGTGCCAAACACAAAGATCCTATTCGGATCAATCGTATAGTTAGCAGAAATGGTATCAATCAGCTTCGCTATGAAGCTGACATCGTCAACCCTTCCCGCCCACCAGATTTCATAAATACCGCCTCCGTTCCACAGTTGCTTGCGCTTGGGGCCATAGGCTACGGCATTGGGGTAAACCACAATGAATCCTTCACGATCTGCAATAGGGCTGAAGCCCAGAGTTTTCTCATATTTGGCAGCCGTGTTCCCGTGACCGTGCAAGGCAAACACCAATGCCATAGGGTGACCTTCCCGATATGACGGCGGGGTATGGACACGGTACGACCGTGTTCTTCTGCCGTGGACCAGTGTCTTAGCTTCGGTGTCGCCTAAGCCTGTCGAGACCACACCCAGACCAATTATTAGGCCTACAAAAAATGTTCTCATCATTGTGCTCCTGGGAAAAGTGTCACCTCGGGGCTATCTATAGGATTCGGGCAGATATTCCTTTAGTTCTACCCAATAGATATCAGCCGTATTGGTATACGAATTCAGATTCCACCCGGTACTGCGAGTGAAGAACATATACTTCTTGTCCGGTGAGATTCTTGCCCCGATTTCATGATACCCCGTATTAATTCCGGGACCCATATTCCGGGGTTTGGTCCAGGTACCGTCGGCTCCTCGCAGAGTAAGGTACAGGTCCGTTTCCGTTCCGGGTATTGCTCCAGGTCGAATAGAGTAGAATACCAGAAAGGAACCATCCGGGGCAACGCCCGGATGACAGCCTCTTAAATTGCCCATCTCCAAAGGGAGCTTTTCGGCCTGAGACCAGGTGTTGCCCACAAAAGGGGCAACCCAAAAACCACCTAGTTTGGATTTGAAGTAGATACTGTTATCCGCTGACACTGAGAATCCGCCCCGAGCAGAATCAAAGTGGGGGCCTAAATCCACCGGCAAAGACCATCCCTGGCTCGTGCGCTGGCATCGATGATAGGTCCAGCCTTTGGACCGAACGTAGCTGTTCCGTATCGATCTGGTCAAATGTTGGTCCATGTAGTAGATGCTGTTGCCATCCGGAGACAGACAGGCCGACCACACTCTGTATGGAATGCTCTCGATGCGCTTAGGCGTTGTCCAGCCGTGCTCGGTGTTTTCTGTGATGTAAATATACGCGTGCCGACGAAAGCAGAAGGT
>Ga0209536_100002953_pt1 | contig 27554 bp, 46 predicted proteins | sample DeeMarSeWOR28_12_FD_187461 | JGI IMG/M metagenome (GOLD analysis project Ga0209536, IMG submission 187461) | Marine sediment microbial communities from White Oak River estuary, North Carolina - WOR-2-8_12 (SPAdes) (version 2) | ecosystem: Environmental > Aquatic > Marine > Intertidal zone >... | reverse complement strand
CGTACACTCCATCGGTATAAATAATATGGAGAGGAAGTGTTACATCAACGATGTAACAGTCTCCAATCCCGCCATCCAGGCTAAAAGGCGTGAATCCTGGCGTTGGCCATAGGAAGGAGGCCGAGGGTTCCGGACGACCTCACGAAAATCCGGACGAGGGGGACACCTCGTTAAAAACGCCGCAGGGCATGATGCTTTGGAGCGTAACTCCCGAAAGGGACTCCATCGAATGCTTGAGTCGAAGGGCTCACGTAAATCATGTCCACAAGCGGGGTTCCCGGCCAACCGGGAACCAATCTCCCTCCGGGCGGCGGGGAGATTGGTTGGAAGCAACCGCCCATGGGGGGCCCAAAGGTTAAAAACTGGAGGGCCCCCACTTTTCTTACCTATTGACTTTCCCATACAAATGCGTACAATTTCTTTATCAGGAGGTAAACTCTAGGCTCTAAAACCAACCACCAGATCCAGCGGGGTAGTAGTAACGGCTAATTACGCCGGTCTAGCCGGCCGGAGGACGCGACGGCATTGCCGGAAGCCCTCGCGGGAAGCACATGACCCTCAAAGACCTGCTCGACGCTGTGGAAGCCACCAAGCTCGCCGGCGCCATCTCCTAGATCCTACCAAAATTTCTCGCCCCACCTTCGGGGCTTTTTCTTATCTGTGCAAATCCAGACCACCCCTCGGTATAAAGATAATGGAGAGGAGAGTGTTACATTCTTCGGAACCCAGCTAGAGGCGCCAGACGCCCGCGGGTTCTGTGAGGCGCCAGACGCCTGAGATTGTAACCTTAAAGGGCCAATTAAGACCCGGCAGGACCAGCTGCCGAGAGGCAAAGTTAACCCCAACCGACGGGGACTGCTCGTCGAGTTCTGGTATCGTGGGGACCCCGTTGGGGGAGCGAAAATACCCAACCGTCTAAGAGGCCTGGCAACCCTCGTGAAGTGATAGACGTAAACCCCGTCACTTCTTTTTACCTCTATTGACTTTCCCATACAAATGCGTACACTTTTCCTATCAGGAGGTGCACAGGCTCTTCAACCAACCACCAGATCCAGCGGGGTAGTAGTAACGGCTAATTACACCGGTCTAGCCGGCCGGAGATCTGCGTTCGATTCGCGGCCCCGCTACTACCAGTCATCTACCAACTCATCCCAAACCCAGGAGGCGTCATGAGGCACATCTGCATCATACGACAGGACCTCCCCCGAGGCGTGCTGGCTGCACAAATGATACACGCGGCTGGTGAATCCGGGCCGGTCCCTAGAGGGACCCATGCTGTGGCGTTGGCCGCAAAAAACGAGCAGCATCTCCTAAGAATAGAGGAAGCGCTCAGGTACGCAAATGTCCAACACAAAGCGATACGAGAGCCAGATCCACCGTGGAATGGGGCTCTCATGGCCATTGGCCTTCACCCGACAGAGGAGCCTCCGAGGTTCCTGAAAAGACTCACCCTAATCAAGTAGGAGGACCCATGGACATCGAACGCATCGACGTCCCGGCAGTCAAGACGAGGATCAACGAGCTGAGAGAAGAGATCCGAGCTAAGAAAAACGACGGGTACCGCGGAGGAGAGCTGTTCTCAGAGAAGAGGGAGGCCACCCTCCTGTGTACCCTGCAAGCACACAGGAGGGGGAAGCTGCACATGACCAAGTGCAAGAGGTGGCTCGTAGGCTGGCGCGGCTTTTGGTCAGAGCCGAAGGAGGTCGTGACCGCAGAGGATCAAGAGAAAATCCTCAGGAAATACTGGGACATGGAGCTCGAGAAGTACGAGCGGGAGGAAGTTCCGATAGTGGAGCCGGAACCGCTCCTCGCTCCGGTGGGCGCAATCACGTTCTAGCTGAAACCTTAGGAAGGAGATCGGTATAAAACTAATGGGTCATTAACTTAAAGGAGAAGCTATTGACCGACTGGGAGGACGCTACTCCTTGCCCGTGGTGCGGCGCGCAGCATCCACCAGAAGGATGCTGCGAGTGCTGCGCGCCTGAGCGGGACCACATCCACTGCTGGGAGTGCGGAGACCGCACTCCTATCCTCTTCGAGGTCCGCCGTTGGTGGTGGGACGACAGAGATCCCTGGGAGGTGACCCAGGTAGATCTCTGTTGGCGCTGCCGCGCCGAGAAGAGGGAAGCGGAGGGGCGTGGACCTTGGTTTCGGCTCTGGAACAGGTTCCAGAGCCGCGACGAGGCTCAGGCCGCCGCGGACAAAGAGAACAACCGCTGCCAGAGCGGGAGGACATCTAGGTCAGCACCACGCTGACCGGTCATCTGGCACCACAAACCCAATCTTCCTCAACATTTCTTGCCCGTCCGGGCACTTTTTCTTACCTATAACATCCTCGGGCGATACGTCCTCTTGCGCTTGTCCGGGATCACCGACGCCAGCATCTCCCACGGCAACGTGTCCCGCCACTCCACCGTTGGCACCCAGTTCCTGACCTCCAACCGGGCCTTCGAGTGCCATCGAGCCAGCTCCGCCGTCCGGCGGACCTTCACCTCGTACTTGGAGCCCCCGTTGTAGCGGTACAGGACCAGCAGCCCAGTCTCTGGGTCTCGCAGAGACGCCAATTCTCGAGCCGCCCAGTTCAGGGCCGTGAAGGGGGACATCGCCTCCGAGCAGGTCGGCCTACGGCGCTTGTAGCGGGTGTTGATTTGAATGATTCCGCAGGAGATGCACTTGCCGTCCTTGCAGTCCCCCTTGGCGTAGGGGTTGAAACGGCTCTCATGCCAGGCCATGGCCAGCAGATCGAAGGGGTCGACCGAGTACTTGTCCGAAAACTCCACAATCCACGTCGCAATCTTCCAGGCGTACGCCTCGTCGCGTTTCCAGTAGCGCATCAGACGGCGCAGATTGTAGGGCCACTCAGTCGAGGCCAGACCGTGCATGCCCATGAAGACCTGCATGACCTCGTCTTGCTCGTACTCGACAATGACTTCTTCCTTTACCTTTATATGTACTGGAACGGGGACGAATCTGACGACATTTTTTATCTCCGGTTCACATTTCTCCGTCTTCGTCCCAGCGTCCCCGAGGGATGCAGAGATCAGCAGCCCCGCCACCAAGACGAGGCACAGAGATAGAGCTGTACGAACGATCATAATGGCTTCCTTTTTGTGGGGGTTTAGTTCCGAATAGGTGCCATGCCCTCTCGAGGCTCGTTGCGGAAGGGACTTCCACAATGCTGAAGGTAGATGTGCCTCAGCAACCTGATTGTAAAGGCTCTAAGGGCAGAGACCGGCATGAAGGGCACCTCGATCTCGATATGGACGACCCCTAGCTCTCCGGCATCGTTGATGGGGCCGCCAAAATATATGCAATCGCAGCGCTTGAAGCCGCCAAACATTCGTTTTGTGGCTTGGCGCAGCGGTCTGACGTCAATGGGCGCAAACAGTGTGACGTGAAAATGAACGGAGTCCCGACCATAGATATCGAACGTGAAGTTGGCGGTAATGGGACCGGCGTGCCAGTACTCGGGCTGCGCGAAGGCTGAGACGGTCTCCGGACTTGCGTCCCCGAAGTCCTCTGGCCTTGGTCTGCTCAATGCACCATCTCGCCCATGGCCAAGTCGAGCTCCTCAAACGCCTGTTTCTCGCTACCGATAGAGAACATAACCATGGCCTGTATCATGCGCTTGACCATATCGTCCCCCGCCTTCAACCGATCGTAGGCGTCCTTGAAGATGCTCATCCAGTATTGAGCCAGACGGCCGCTCTCCAGAGGCTTGTCCTTGAAGCGCATCAGCTGTACGTAGGCCAAACGGTACACCCGACGGAGATCCACCGTCATATCGAACTGGTCCGAATCGATGTCCAGGTGCAGACATAGGGCTTCGCGGCCAATACGGTACACGTCGTTGTAGACGATGCCATCCGACGGTCGCAGCAGCTCAAGGAAGTCGACCAGGTCTCCTCGCATCAGCAGGTTCGTGTTGAAGAAGTAGTGCGCGTACTCCCCGATCACACCCTCGTCGATGTCGATCCCATGCTGCATGACCACGATGCTGCGGATATCGACAGGGTTCGTCACCGCCAACAGACAAAGCTCAACGGTCCTGCGCTCTGGCCCTCCGAGGATCTTGAAGGCGTTGACCACCTCGTCGTGCTCCTTGTAGGCCGACAGGATCCCGCGCCGCTCCGCCTCGTCCTCATCGAAGACCACCGGGTACTTCAACCTGAGGTTCCCCAGGTGACGATTGAAGCGCTCGGCACGAAGCGCCTTCTTTTGGAGAAACATCTCGCTCGCCACATCGTCGTACGACAGATGAGGCTCGAACACATAAGGGAAGTAGGTCCCAACCTCGCGCACGATGTGCTTGGTCTCCTGAAATCTGGAGAGCAGGTAGACGAGAAAGTAATCGAATGGGTACCGTGTGTACATATCAGGACTCGACGTCCAGCATCCTCAACCCATTGAGCAGCGTGTCCATGGACTTGATGATGCGCAGGATCAACCCGTCCTTACCGCGTAACAGCGCTCCCAACCTGGACAGGATCAACAGCTCACAGAGCTTGTCTTGCACCTCTTCGATCACGGAGACCAGAGCCTTCGACTCCTGGCGCAGCTCAATATTATCTGCCAACTGTAGGCCGAGGATCGTGTCTATCGACCCGGAGCTGGCGGCCTCCGCAACCTTCGAGATATCTCCCAGGTAGGGCTCCTCGGACACGTGTTTGGCCAACTCCACGGCGTCCGACAGTAGCCCGTCCGCTACATCGATGAACTTTGGCCTGACCGGCTCGGTGAACTCTCCGAGCTTCGGCAGGGCACAGGACCCGTGCGTCTTGGCCTCTTTGATCAACCGAGCGGCCTCTGTCGCCGGACGGCCGAGACCGACCAGAAGCAGCTCCATGAGGCTCTCGTCGACCGCAGCGGTCTTCACCCGGCCGTCGAGGCGCATACTGTTGCCATAACATTTCAAGACCGTGTCAGAGGTCCACTGGGTCGGAACCGCCGCCCGCATCTCCTCCTGTACCGGAATGAAGGCGGCATCCTTTGGGATCGCAAACACCGTCCTGTCAACCTGCACGGGGAGGATCACGTCTTCGAGGACGAGGGTGCCAGGCATCCCCACGTTATCGAGGATCGCCATCTTCTCGCAGCCATCCTCATCGAAAAAAGGAGCGCCCCTTACCTCAATGGGCTCGAGGGCACCAGTCTGGAACACAAAGATGCCTCGTCCCCTCATTGGGCCCGAGGTCACATTGGCGGAAGCTTCCTTGGCGAAGAACTCCCCACGGGCATAGAACCCGTCACCGACCATCATCGGAGACAGACGACCCCCGGACAAGGAGAACACTTTGTCGAACAGGACTCCTTCACGCGGACCCACGTCCGTCAAGAACTCCCCGACGAAATAGGAAGATTTCTTCTCGTATTCCGAGGCGGGATCGTCGAAGCCGACCGAGGGCTCGATAGGGGCCGTCAGCCTGTCCTCGGGCGCAGACCCCAATATGGACACCACCTCCGGGTACAGAGCAGAGCTCTTCTCGAACTCCCCGTCTTCGAAGAGGACAGTGATGTCGTAGTCCCGGATCCCTCTGGAGACCTGAATCGCCAGCGCCCTTTTCTCCGGCCCGTCGCCCGACAGCTTGGGGGGTTCACAGATGTCGGCGAACAGCTCGTCGAGGCGCTCGTCCAGGACCTCTTGGTGCAGCTTCGAGGAGACCTTCGAAAGGAACTCGTCCGCGCTGCGATACCCAACGGCGTTGTCCTGGTCCGGGCCTCCGCCGTAGCCGTCGTTCAGCCCCTTGATCTGAGCCTTGGCAACGTCAAACTGCACGACCGGATTGTTCAAGTACTCGTCGACACGGTCCTCGTTGATGAACATGTACGACGATCCGTCCGACATGACGTCCATCGGCTTGAGCTCCCCGCTCTCGATGATGAACGGAATGTAGACGAGTTTACCGGCGGGAGAAGTGACAACCACGGCCCCTGTCGCACACTCGTCCTCCGCCTTGACCCTGTTGAACGATACGCGGGCGTCAAAGCTCGACAGATATGGGTGCGAGGAGTACAGACGACCGACGATCATCTCCACCCACTGCTCTCTGGGAGCCTCCACCCCCTCTGCCGCCAACTTTCGCAGATCTTCGTAGATATCTTGGCTGGTGTCTGGAATCATGCCATATCCTCATCGTGCAGGTCTTGAGCACTTGCCTCAGTTTACGCACTCCGAGAATATCCCACATTGGCAGATGTGTCCAGGATTGAAGGCACGGTCATAATCATGGCAACATGCTGTCCAAAGGCTCGAGCACAGAACAAAAGAACCTCGTCAGGGTCGTCAACACTGTCGATGTTTGCCGTGACGTCGAAAACAAGCCGCCAGCCGATGTCGCTCCTCACCAGGTCTACCGCCTTCACCTTGGACTCGAAAGCGAGGCGAGGGGGTTGTTGCGGGAGCGGTTTATCATCTCCCCAGAAGAATAGAAGCGCCGGGTCTGTCGGGCTCTCGAGCCTCGCCTTCTTGAGCAAACTGTCGGAGACTTCCCCGAGCCCGGCGCGCAGATCCACTAGGGAGTGGAAGTACGCATCGTCAAACGGTGCCTGATTGTAGTGGTCGACAGCCTCGTCGAGGGAGACCGTCACCCGTATGGTCCCAAAGATAGTACCATGCTTGTCGTTGCGGAACCTGGGCTTCGACACGATACCGACAATCTTAGTGAGTACTCGTTCCATGACCGACCTCTCGTTGAAGTTTGCTATACACTGCCTACCAAACTTTTGAGAGGATGTCAAGCAGAGGATAGAGGACCCCGCCGGGGGGAAAGCGGGGCCCAAGGGCACTGCTCGTTCCCACTGCGCGTGGAGCAGAAAACAGGAGGAAGAGAACGTCCAGTCGGAGTTCCAGCATAAAGCTGGAAGGGAAAACCGGACTGTGCCCTAAGAATTAGGGAGTCGAGAGCTCTGGCACGAAGTAGAAGATGTGCGCCTCGAGGCTACCTTCTGTGAGTGTGTCAACGTTGGCACTCGTGGTGTTGATCTGAACGATCGGAGAGTACGCCGCCTCAAACAGAAATCCCTCAGCGGCTGTTCCCGGGGCGGTCTTCCAACCCAACGGTGCACCAGTGAAAACATCCGTCGCTGTCATCAGCTCAGCAGCCCCACCTGCATCGCCAATTGATGCCGTAACCGCGGAAATCGTGCCAGTTGGTGTATCCGAGAAGACATTGTCCAGCTCGATCATGGCACCATAGATCACGACATTGGTCGGAAATCCAGATGAGATGTCGATGTCTTGCGAGGTGTCACTCTCCGTGCAGTCCGTGTAGTCGACGGTGGCGACAAAATCCTTCAAGGTTGTCTCACCGGAGATCGACGTCGCTCCGTTGAACGTGACGTCTCCACCAAAGGTGATCGCCTGGGAGGCCGCCAGCGTCATGGTCGGATTCGAGTCGCCGTAGTGGTAGATGTACGTACAATAGATACTACCGCTGAGGTTGATGTCCGTCAGGGACATCTTGTGACTTGACGTGACCCACAGATACTCGTTTCGAGGAGAGCGGTAATCGTGGTGAACCAGACGGAGCGGTCCGTCTGCCGAGGTCAAATCATTTGTGGTCGAATAGGCTGCCATTTCCGACTCCTATATAGGTGAAAACGTCCATCAGGCTCTTGCCGTCGGGCCAAGATTAGCCTAGACCCCCAGTTCTGTCAATGAAACCAGGGAAGATTTTCAAGTCTTGGTAGTCGAGGGCGTTCGCTCCAGTTTCTTGGCAGGAGTCTGCTTGGTCACCTTGTTCAAGGGAACGGTAAATCTTACACCCTTGCGTCGACCTACCGGCAGCTCCCCGAGATTCTTGACGACAGACCCCACCTCTCTCGGTGGTCGGATGATGTTCTCAAAGCTGCCAGGACGAGCTCCGATCGAACGAAGGTCAGATGCCTTCTCTTGCACGGTCTCGACGAAGGTTCTGAGATCGAAGGCCTCTTTTTTGAGCAGCTGAGAAGCGAGCAGCGCTCCTGTCGCCGCACCGAGACCCCCACCTCCGAGAGTTCCCAACGCCATGAGACCTTTACGCGCCTTTGGCTGTAAAGCCAGATGGGAAGCGATCGCAAATCTGCGAAGCACAGTTGGTATCTTTCTCATCTCTACGGGGTGGCGCATTCGTACGAGAAGGTCTGTCATCGTAACAGGCTTGTGCTTGGCAAGGTGGCGGCCAAGGGTTGCCCCACCGACGCCGCCAAGGGCCGCACCGCCGACTGTCCCCGCCTCGACGCTCACTTTTTCAGGCAGCGGCTTGATCGGGTGCTCCTTCCCATGCTTGCGCTTGGTCTCGGCCATCCACTTGTCGAAGGTTTTTTGGGAGATCTCGCCACGCTCGAGCATGGCCCTGAATTTGGCGTGTTGGTCCTTGCTAGCGAACGGCATGTCCCTCTCCTTTTTTGCTGCGCCTTTGAACAGACCTCGAACCAGCTTCTGCTCCTCGGGGGTCAGGTCCCGACCATACCCCTTCTGACCTTTGCGGCTCACGAAGACCTTGTCCTTATACAGATGCTCAACCCCCTCCGAAGTCCTGCGCCCAAAATGCTTCCCCTTCGGGCTGTAACCTTTGTGGACCTCGCGCCCATAGCGTAGGTGAACCGGCTCTTTGAGAGTGATGTGGCCCATACGGGGGTAGTTGAGGGCCCGAGCGTCACGAATGGCCTTCACCAGAGCGGAGAGCCTCTTTGGTGAGAAATTCTTGGCTTCTTTTGAGGACAATGGATCTCCTACCGGCATGTTCGCAGTAAGAGTACTTCAGGTGGGAAGGATCGTCAATGAAATCTACCCAGTCCACTCAGGGCTAAAGTCGTCAGAGGTCCAGTCGAGCGGCTCGGACATGCAGAGGACCTGCGACCAGCGCAGAAGGAAGGATTGAGCCACCCCACGGCCCTCAACGAGCTCTGCATCCTCGAGAGACAGTGAGGCGTTCTTGGTAAAATTGAAAGAACCAGCCCAAACACTATGAAAATCAATTTGCTCGGAGGACCCGTCGACGTTACCAAACACGACAAACTTGTGGTGCATGCGCGGAGCTGTGCCTTTTCGATTGAGCCCGAAGCACCGAAATCTGCCTGGAAAGACGAACCCGTCTTCTGCTGCCGTCACTAGAGGCCCTATGCTTAGATCGCTGAGATCTTCTCCCCCCTCTGCGTACAACTCTCTGAGCTCGTTGTTCCAGCTGCCGTCTTTGCAAGAGGACAGAAAAGTCTCCTTCTGCAAGACGACAGATGCCCTTTCCTTCTCGTTCAGGGCACGAATGATATCAGGGTCCGTATACCAGGCAATACAACCTACGACATAGTCGGCAGCGTCGATGTGGTTTAGGAGCGCTCTCTTGATGTTGCGAAAGTAGGGGTAGACTATCGCGGGCACCCCCTCATAGATGGAGGGGTCTACCATGTGCCGCTCGAGATCGTAAAACCCGAACGTACTGGGAAAATTCAAGTCCTGCTCTCTGTCCTCCCCGTGGGGCTGGTCAGAGAAAAAGCGTGGGCGGGGCTCCCGTTTGGTTTTCGGCACCCCTCCCCAACAAGATTCACAAAGAAACGTCCGCCCCTCGGCTACAAAATCCCTCCGGCAGGCTCTGCAAACCTCCCTGTTCTGCTCCATTGTTTCACTCCAACGATTCCTCCACGAAGATTGGAGTCCCCTCCCCAACCCACGCTCCAATGATATTGTACTCGAAGTGCTCCCTGGCGTCGTCCAATGTCATCCCATCCCGCTCGACGAGGATCTCCAGTATCTTATCCACGGAGTACGCCACCACAGGCTCGATACCGAAGCGGCGGGCGAGGCCAATGATGGCAGCGTCGTAATCGCGACCCTCCATGAGCATGGCTTCAGGGTTGACGTCGGCGATGAAGTCCCTCAAAGATTCTTCTCCGGATGAAAGCGGAAGAACGTCGGTGCCGAGATGGCCCCACCGGGAAACTGCCCCGCCCCCTGGACCGTGATCACCTTCCCCACGTACTTCTTCGGGTTCTTCATCAGGTCTCGTCTGAGCGCATCCGAGAACCCCGAGCCCACTGTGCCAACGATTGGGCCGGTAGGCGTGAGCGAATATGAGACCGCCCCAGCCATGCCTGCCTGGAGACGCCCTTTGCCGGGCTCGACGCGCCTAATGTAGACGTCAAAGTCAGGTCGGATTTTCGCTCGTCTCGGCGTCGCCCGCGCTTTGGACCAGACCACGACACCTTCTTTGGTGTCGGGGTGCTTTCCACGTTGTATATCACCAAGGAGCTGACGTTTGACGTCTCGGTCACCTGCAGAATCTGGCAGCTCGATGAGTGGGTACACGTCTCGGACGCGTCTGAGTATCTCCATCTTCCGAGCATACGGAAGCTGGGAGAGATCCATGTTGCCGTATCCGACGACGTCGAACCCCATGAACGATAAGGGGCCCACAGTATGCTGACGCTCTCTAGACTTAAATACACCGGCATTCAATACCCCCGACGTCACTTGCAGAGGGGCTACTCGCCCATCCTCGACCCGACGGACAAACCCTTCACCCCGGATAATGAGGCCCTCCAGCTCCTTTGGAGTATTGAGATGCCGAATGGCCTCGAACTTGTGTGAGTGGTTGATCAGCTGCTGGGGTCCCTTTCCAGGGCGATACGAGTAGACGTTGGGCGGTCTTCCAGCTTTGCGAAAGTGGAGAAGTAGGTGGGCTCCATCGATCTTGGGCTGGATGATCTCCTCGTCATTCTCAGGGTCGACCCGGCTATACGGAATCGTCCTGTACTTCGGTCTGTAGTCGGGGATCTCCGGGTACCTCTCCCTCGTCGGAGTGTAGTTGCGGATCTCCCAGATGTTGTTGCCGAAGTGCCTCGCCACGTACTCTTCGGTGATCTTACCTTTGTAGCGGTTGAAGCGTATCTCGTTCGGAGAAGCAGAAAGGACCTCTGTGGGCTCGAGCAGCTCACGCTTGACCAGACCTCTTCCGTAGTCGGCATCGATCAACCCCTCGAAGGACATGTACTCGACTGTGTGGTCGTCCACCCGCGGGACACGGACGGCCTGTCCCGGCTCCGGGAGGCCTTCCTTGGGCAGGGCCCAGGAATAGGCAATGCCGGACGGGGCACCGAGGCGGAGGTCCACATGCTCCCCACGGCGTTGGGCATAGTGGCGTTGAGTTCCTAGCGTCCAGGTCTCGGGAAGGTGCGTCGTCGGTATCGGCGAGATCCTGCCCTTCTCCGGGATGCCGGGGGCGTACTCGATGGTACGATAGTGGCCCTCGACCTCAGTGTCGCCCCTGGTGTGCGGTTTGACCCAAACTTCGGTCATCCTGTCCCCGTCGGCTCAGGAATGGACATGCTGCTGGCAACGCAGGCCAGGATCCAGACTTCGGCAGCGTTGCTCAAATTGTGAATGGCCTGTCATTCTTTCTCCTCCTCTTTACTCAGCGTCTTCGAGATCAGGTCCTTCACCTGCCCGTAGGCGTCCGCGCCGTTCTTGACACGCTCGTAGACTTCTGTACCTCGCCTGCCGAGATACAGAGTCATTGTACCAAATACACCGTAGAGTACCATGTCCCAGGCCTTCTGCGCGTACTCCGCCTGTTGAGGCGAGGCCCAGATCCCGAAGTTGATGACACAGACGAACAGGACGAAGAATAGGACCAACAGCGTGGCGGTCCAGCTGGCTTCACCCTTCCCGCTTTTGATGAACGGCTTCATTGAAAAACTCCTTGAACTTCCTGGCGGACTCCGCAAGTTCCTCTTCCGAGGGGTCTGCGACAGTGACTTTGCTCCAATCAAGGGTACCGGCCACCTTTTTAGAGGGTACTATGTCCGCCTCGTAGATGGTAACCTTCTCCCCAAAGATCTCAATCTCACTGATCCTGGGGTTCTTCAGCATCCTCGCTCTCCAAAAGGTCTAGAGACCGTGGGGTCGCCCTACAAAAAGGGAATTCCACTTGCGACCAGTAGAATTCTTCCAACATCTCCCGCATGTCAAACTGGAGAAACAACTCCCGAATCTTCTGAAGTGTCTCTTCTTCGGAAGTCATCATTCCTCCGGAAGTAAGTCTCGCTCACCGAGCAGCGAGAGGATGGTCCGGCAGACCTCATTGGTATCTAGACGGCGACCGCAGCGACATGTATACGCCGGCTCGCTCCACTGACGAAGGGACGTACGGATGTCCTGCCTTCTGATGTTACCGCGCTCTCCACAGATGCACTGAGTGCCGACATCCTTGCCCTCGATGCTTGTCACCACAGTCCTCGGTTGCCTGTGTGAGAGCGCAACGGCCGTCCGGTAAGCCTGTCGCAGAATGTGGTCACATTCCTCATGACTGACCCCACTCCCACGCAAAGCAGTAAAAAGGCCTTCGTAGATCACTCGGACCTCTTTGTTGACCTGAAGAGGGAGCCACCTGAGCCTCGTCCGCCTGTACCCATGGGCCCTGAGCTCTTCCTCAAGCCCAGCATGGATAAGGGCAAGCACATCCTCCGCAGAAGCAAGCTGCAGCTCGGAAAAAGCGAGACTGATGGTAGACCCACCAACAGAGAACGATATCAGCAGCTTCCGGTCAAAGGTAAACTCGGCGCGAACGGACTCAACCGAGGCAGCAAAGTTCTCGGCCGCCTGCCTAATAATGGTTTCGAGCATCTTCGTCGTCGTTGACCGCTTCGTCCCATCCTTTATGGTCTCAATAAATGCGTCTCTGAATAACTCTTTATCGCTGGCGCTCATATCGACCTCCTGTGAATGTCCCGGTACAGGTCGACTGGGTCCACCGAGCGGATACGCTCTACCAGCCCAAGGACCGTCTCTTGGCGATCTTCTGGTGTGTCCCTGTCCGTGTCCCAAGGCACGTTCATCATCCTGACGCCCTGCTTCTCCAGGACGTCGCAGGTGTAGCCTATTTCATCGTCCACTGCGGCGATGTACTCCTCCGTGATGGCGGCTTCACACCTGCGCCCCTCCTGCTCCTCACTGCGTCTATGGATGCGGCGCAGCGACGTCCGAAGTGAGACGAGGAGGCGGATGCAGATGTTGGGCGGGAGAACTGAGGCAGTCATGGTGTGGTATGATCCGAGGTAGGTCTCGAAATCCCGCTCGTCCATGAGCCCCAGACGTCGCTGCACGCGTGCAAAGCTTACGTCACCATAGTAAGATCGGTCCAGTACGGCATCCCCGTATCTACGCATCACGTAGTCCTGGGCGTTCTTGTGAATCTGGAACCTGGTGTAGAGCAGGTATATCTGAATGTTGAACGCCCACCTCTTCGGGTCTGCGTAGTAATCACTCAGGTAGGGATTGGCATTGTCCTCTCCGTCAGCTGGCTCGAGCAGGACAATAGTGTGCTCCCCCAAGGCCTCGCCCAGCTCTCTGGACAACGAAGTCTTTCCAGCCCCTGGAGGGCCCTCGACGATTATGCAGTGGCACTTTCTATTGAGCGGCTTGAGTTCCCTGCTCATATCTCCAGCTCCTCCATGACCACGACGACGGCTTTGTCGATGTCCGCCTCGTGCTTCGTGGGCACCCCGATGACCTTTTTACCGACGAAGCGACGAGGGATCTTGCGTTCGTTCTTCAGCACTTCGTCGAATACTGCGATGGCATCAAGACTGCGGCTGCGCTCGATGCGCTCATACCCGACCCCGATCCTATCCCTGACCGTCTTTTTGTCGACGCAGCAGATCACAACGAGGTCAGGAACCTCCTTACCGAAGTAACGGCCCTCCAGAATGATGTCCCAGACATGCGACCTCGTGGTAGAGGAGACGTCGCCAGCAAGAAAGTACTGATAGACCATCGAGGAGAGGATCCCACGGCTCTGAAGAACGATCGTGGGTCTCGGCCGAGCGAGGGCCGGGAGAACGAACTCTCCCTCATTATAATATCTGAGCAGACCAAAGAGGGCGGCCTCCTCAGTCGGGGAGAGGTCATGCTCCATCAGGATCCTCTCCCCTAGAGCCATGATTCCGTTGCTGGGCACGGCAGGCTCCCGCGTCACCACGACCGATCGGTTCACTTTACGCAACCGACTTTCGACCTCACCGAGCAGTGTCGTCTTGCCGGCACCGTTCGGACCATCGAACACGACCCACCTGCTCTTAGGATTTCGCATACTCAACTCCTCGGCGATAGCATTCTCGGCACAGAGCCCGGTAAATGTCGCCACCGCCAACGACGTCACGTCCCTTCTCTGTCCCGATGCGAAACGAGAGGGTTGCTTCTTCTCCACAGAACGCGCAGATCGTCGAAAGCTTCTCGAGGCACCCTGGGCTGCTGATGGCCATCAGGGCCGGCATTGGACCATAAGGACGGCACATGTAGTCCATGTCCAGCCCCGCAACGATGACGTCGATACCAAGACCCGACATATACCAGACCACATCGACGATCCCGTCGTCAAAGAACTGGCCCTCGTCGATGACGACGACGTCCGTCCCAGACGTGCGCTTGATCTCGTCGTAGATGTCTGCTGAACAGCCGACAATCAACGCATCGCGTCGCTGGTTGTCATGAGAACGTATCTCGCCCTTTCCCGTGTATCTGGTGTCCAAGACGTGCTTGAAGTAGACACACGAGAAAGGGCGGCTGCCTTCCTTGGCAGCCTTGTTGTAGGCCTTCTCGAGGTCGGCGGCTGCATCGAAAGCTGCCCCTGTCTTTCCCGAGAACATCGACCCACAAAACACCGTGATGGTCCCAAATTTCACAGCAGCTCCTTCAACGCCGCCCACGGACGGAATTTCACCGTTTTCGACGCCGGAATACGAATGGACTCCCCCGTCTGGGGATTGCGCCCCACCCGAGCCTTCCGTTCCGTGACCCGAAAGGTACCAAAGTCGTGGATGCTGACATCCCCTCCGCACCCAAGAGTCCCCGCCATCAGGCTGAAGACGTCTTTGACAATGGATTCTGCAGCTGCTTTTGTCAGCTCATGATCCCGACTGATGTGCTCGATCAACTCTCCTCGTGTCATCGCTCTTCTCCTATAGCTTGTTAACCTCGTGCTTATCTGGACAGGCCCAGAAGCACTTGCACCTGTCACACCGCCATCTGCAGCGGTGTGGAAGCCTACCATCGCAACTCGGGCAGTACTTGACCCCGAAAATGGAGAGAAAGAAACGGAAGAAGCCTTTTAGATAGGGTCCGAGCATGAGTCGTCGTCCTGGCCACAAAGCCACGAGGGGACGGCAGGGCCAGAGGTCCGAGCAGCGATGTTCATGCACTCGATCATGTGACGATAGAGACAACGATCCACCACCGCACTGAAAGACACTCCGGTCTGCCTTGCTACCTCACCGACCCACTCGTCGACATCCTGAGAAAGCTTAATGGATCTCGCCCGCTTCATCTCTACTCCAGAAATTACTATGGTACCACCATTAGCACTCTATAGAACTACTGTCAACTAGTAAAAATCGATGATGTAATCCCGCTTTCGCACCGGCCACGAGGCACCGATCTTGACCAGCTTCGTCCTGGCCTTGCCAACCAGCAGAACCGAGATGATCTCCCAACCGTCCTGCCGCTCGAGGTCCACGCCTTCGATCTCGTTGAGCTCACGATCGTAGCAGTGCAGCACCCTGGCCCGCGAACAGACTGTGTCACCGTGCTCCAGGAGAAAAACACCGTCTCCCTTCCTGACGATCCCCTTGTCGAGAGGCTCGTACAGCAGCTCGTTCTTACGAACGTACTGCAGAACAGTGAACCGGTCGTCCAGGACGTCTCCCAGCTCGTCAGCCAAACACTCCCAGCTCAGCGCCCCGGCCCAACAACCAGGCCTCGGCAGCACGACACGAGACCAGCATCTCCTATTCGCCAACCTCACAAGAGCTTGAGCGGACTGGACAACGAGATCTCGTATCGGGAAGGCGTAGTGACCAGAGTACCTACGCTGACTCTTGAAGTGCCTGACGTAGTACGCCAGCATATCGTCCCGGTCATAGATGTATCTCGGTTGGATCTGGAAGGGGACAACAGAGAACGTCCTCCGCTCATCTCCCGGCGGTCGAACCATCATACCTCCAGACTCCGTGACGAACACCTCGCAGGCCGGGACCGGAGTGCTGGCGTGTGTCCTCACAACATTTCCAAGGTACACGGCAACGACCGGCAGCTCCTTGAAGAGGTACCTGGCGAAGGGGCAGGCAGAGCCAACTCCCCCATCGCGCTTGACATAGAGACTGACAGGAACACAGACAGCATCGACGTCCCACTCCACAGCCTCCTCGAGAACGGAGCCGACCCTCTCTTTCACTCGTCCTCTTTGGCCTCTTCGGCCTCTTCAGCCTCGCGGCGGAGAGAAACCTGACGAAGGGAAACCTGATGATAGATGGTGAACGGGTATGCAACCAACTCCTTCGCCAGCTTGCTGCAGACCATGTTCGTCATCGCCGTATTGGCGGCGGACGTCTTCACGACCAGCTCTTCCGCTATCGTGCGAAGCGTGTCCCCCGGCACGGAGAAGCCAACGCCCTTCTGAACAGCAGCGTTCCAGAGCTTGGAAAACTCGAAAAACTTCTCCGTAGCTTCTCTCAGCAACTCGTACGTGGCAACCTCCGGGAACTCGTCCCCCGTCGCTGGAATCATTGCAGGAGCTCGTTCGCTATTCTGCACACCTTCGTCTTTCCCTTCGTGTTCTTCAGCCATTGCTCCACCTTTTTCTTGAACGGCCACATGAAATAGTACGCTACGCCTGTAAACGCTTTCGTTGGTACAGAACCCCCGTACAGGCCTAGCTTGTCCTTTACGAACTCACTCGTTGCATACCCCCGAATCTCAAACTTTGCCCTGAAATAAGCCGGCCAGGGCAACAGAAACAACGCCAGGAACCACAGAGGAGTCCACAGGATTCCGAGAAAACAGGTCACTGCAAGCAGTTGTGGTAACAGATACCCCAATGGCCACAGCACCGGGTGCTCGGCAAAGGCGACCCTGTGCTCCAGCTCGTGGCACAGAGTCGGGAGACAGTAGCTCTCCCGACTGTACTGCAGCCGAAGCGGAGACCAGTTGATCGTGCCCCACAGCGTGATCGTGAAGCGGATCGGTATGATGGGCAGCACCCACCAGGGCCGCTTCCGGATTCTCACTGGACCAGCGATCCTCTCAACCTCCGAGATGATCTTGGCCGCCCATCCTTCCTTTACGATTTCAAGGATATGCATTCTCGAACCTCCATGCGACGACCGGGGATTTGAACCGCCACCCGGGGTAAATGAGCCCAAGGTCCACCAGGGAATCGTCGCTTGTGTCGCACAACAAACCAGCCAAAAGGCCCACCAGAAAGAGCGACAGCAAAATCGGCGGGCGCCGGACTCGAACCGGCTGACGTGCAATTGGACGTGCGAAGAGTGTTATGGCCACACGTCTTCCAAAACCCACCTTTCGCCGCAGCGCAGCGTACCCCAACTCGTGCTCTTGTCATCTCTGCCCCTAACAGAAAATCGAAGCTGCTGCAGCTAGTCACGGACGCCGGTTTGACCCGGCCACACCAGGTTGTCACGGTACGATTCTATTAAAGTGTGCCTGCCCACAGGGTCCGCCGTAGTTCAGATGTCCCTTCCCCGAGAGAAATCGATCATCCACTTCGAGAAAGCGACGAAGTCTCCGTCGTAGTAGTCCAGATCGCAGTCCCCTCGGATCCCAGGCACCTTGCCTCCGGAGGTGAACTGCCGAATGTCCCAGTCGTTCCAGCCCGGTGCTCTGCGAGGCTCCTCACCCCAGGTCTTCGAGGAGTAGTCGGCCCACCAAGAGAACAGCTCCGGGAGGTAACCGTAGTCGTCCTTGAGCAGCTTGGCTCCTCGGTGCGAGAGGTAGAGCATCGGCTTGTAGCCCAGCTCCCGCTCGATACGCTCACAGAAGCGACAGACCCAGCGCAGGGTCCTGTCCCTATCCTTGTAGATGTCGATGTGGTCCTGGATCATGCGTGTCTCGAGGTCCAGGGATACTGGAAAGTCTGCCGGAGGCAGCTTCGCCAACGCACGGAGGAAGTTCTCGGCCCCTCCCATGGCATTTGTTTCCTCCCCTCTGTGGACGAGGCGCCCCAAGTGGTAGTACGAGACATACAGGCCTGCCTGCTTGGCTGCTTCGGCGTTCTTCAGATACCTCTTCTGAGTATGCGTCCGGCCCTCGGTCGCCTTGATGATCACGAACCTGACCCCCGAATCGGCCACGTTCTCGAAATCGGGCGTCCGTTGGTAGTCGGAGATGTCGATCCCGATCGTCAGAGCCGGATGGGCGCTGACGATGTTGCGCACGTCGTACTTGTCGCTCGAGGCCTGCTTGACGGTGACACCCATGTGCTTGACCGTCGTAGGGCCAGCTTTGCCGTCCGAAGTGAAGCCGTTGGACTTCTGATAGCCGGCGATCCCCTGAGCAGTCTGAGGACCAGGACTACCGTCAGCGGGAACGGAGGCGGCCTTCTGAATTGCTCTCCAGCAGGAAGGGGCATACCCACGTCCCTTGTTGTATACGACGGCCTCGTTGATCTGGTCTGGTGACAACATCTTTTCTCTCCATTCTGTGATCTTTACGGCGACACCATAGCACCGAGAGGGGTGGTCTGTCACCACTTTCGGTTCAGAACTCCTCGTCACAGGGGAACTGCCTCACCGTCCGCCTCTCGATCCCGGATCTCCCTCAGGCAATGCTCACAGGTCACATACCCCCGGCCATGGGTATAGTGAAAGTAGTAGACCGCTGGACTATGCGTCGCTGCGATCCAAACACCTTTCTTGTCCGGATGCCGGTTGTCCCTGGATTGCTCTGGGTCCCAAGCGGCCGACGTCTGAAGGCCCATGCACATGATTTGGCAGTCGCCCTTCTGATAAGGGGCTGGAACGACAGCGTGGATCACCGGACGTTTAACGAAGGCAAGGGCGAGTTTGTCCAGGATATCAATGAGGAGCTCGAGTTCATGGCCATGGTCTTCGGCCAGCTCCCTCACCGATCGCCCGTCCGCCAGCTCGGCAAGGAGATGAGCCACCGGATACCGGGAACCGGATACGACCAGGTCACCATGGTAGTGGTCTGCTTCCGCCGAGATCGCGTCGCACTCAATGTCCAGAAAAAGCCTCATCTCACTCCCAACCAGAAAGGAGGTCCCGCCAGTCGTCCCGACGCTTCCTGACCTCCCGTCGCGTTAAATTCCAGAACCTTTCCCAGTTCTCCAGCTCGCCCTTGGCGTGCCAGGCCATGCCAACAATGCCGAGGATTGCCGTCACCGAGATGGGCGCCAGAGACTCCACGTCAAGAAGCGAATCCACCTCACCAAACCTTTCAGCAAGGAGAAGATCATCGAGCGTATCAAAGATGTAGTCCAGCGCATCGTCCTTACCCCTCTGCTCCTCGATCCTTCTGATATTGTTGATGAAGCTCATTCTCAAAGAAAAGTTGAAAAAGTTTGTCCCATTCGGTCACCGAACACCGCGTTTGTAGAGTGACACCCCTTTTCAGTCTTCCTCTGGCGGGTCCCCGCCGTTGAACTCCCTCTCGGGTTCCTCCTTGCAGGAATAAGGTCCGTGGGTCGAGCAGACCGTCTGGAAGTTGACGAACGGGCCCAGCTCCCCACAGTGTGGGCAGCGGCCCTCCTTACGGCGCTCGGCCATCACATCGACCACCTCCTTGCGGACCTTCTTGGAGATCTTGTCGGACTCCTCCTTGGAGAGCTCCTCGATCTTGACCTTGGACCCCCGTATCATAAAGTGAGGGACCTCTATCGTCGGAACATCGAAAGGAATGGAGGCCCAACCGTCTGAGACGTCCCCAATCTCAACTTTCACCTCAGACCCCTTGATGGCCTGCCCGATGATAGACGAGAAGAGCTCTGGATCCTCCTGAACGGTAAACGGCTTGATGTTCTCGGGCTTGCGAGCCCTGATTTTGACGTGGGTGTCCTGGTCGTACACCATGATCCCGTCTCTGCTTCGGGCGATCTCGGGCGGCTCATCTGGCCACTTGGTCCCTTCCGGGACTACCTCGACCTCCTTACCGCCACAGGTGATCTTTGGGGCAGGACCCCAGATCTTCTCAGCCATTTCCATCTCGGTGGCGTCCTCCCCCTCTGGCTCAGCGAAGGACTTGTAGACGTCCCCATACTTCCTGTCGATGATAGTAATCTCGTCGTCCCCGGGATCCACGAAGAGGTCGCGATTTGCGTTGCCTAAGCCAAGATGGAAGGGACCATCCATCTTGATGCTGCCCTCGACGTAGAGATCCCCGTCGACCTCGAGATTGCCTGGGACGTGGAGATCTCCACGGACGTACAGGTCGTCTCTGGGGGGAGGCTCGGGGAGCGGGTCAAAGTAGGGCTCGTCATATTCGGGACCGCTGTTACCGACGAAGAGCTCACACTTGTCGCGCTCATCCTCGAGGGCCTCGGCGACTGTCCCGGCCGAAGGTTCCAGCAACTCCAGCGGGATCTTGAGGGCCTTCAAGGGCATGTCAAAGATCTTCTTCGCCCGCCGCAGCCAGGTGAAGGAGTGCCACATCTCCTCGAACTTGCGGGTGAAGATGCGAGCAGTAGCCATGTAGCTGAGCACGTGACCCACCCCGTACAGGTGCAGGTGCACCCTCCACTTCTCCTCCTCGCGCAAACCGTTGAAGTGAGCGGTCTGGTACTCCTCCTTCGTTTCACAAGCAGAGGGCCAGGTGACATTCCCACCAGAGTCCTTGAACTCCGTAATCTCCGCACGACCCAGCTCACCTGCGCCGCCGTCGATACTCTCCAGCTTCTGCCGAACCTCTCTGCACCGAGCTATGAGATCTTCGCCCGCCACGGTCACTGGATCGGTCGAGTCCTGCTCCTCGGTCCGCCACTCGAGCTTGGCCTTGACAACCCGAGGAGGGCTGGCCGCCCAACCCTGTGTCGCGTCCGCATCCGGGTCCGTCGGAACCGAGAAGACGATGCTGTAGCTCCCCACGAACTCAGATAGCAGCTCCCCAGTCCTGCGAAGAAACATGCGTGTGTAGACATCCGCAACCCGGTCCCCCGTCACATCCACCTTCGGTTTGAAGATGATGTGACAGAACGCGGTCCCATCTGGCTCCTGAATTCGGATGTAGTCAGGATCGCTCCGGACGAAGGCGTCCTCGAATCCGAAGTGGTCGATAAGGCTGTTTGCGAAGACCTCAGCCGACTTCTCAATATCCCCCTCGAAGGTCAGGCCGGGAAACTCGAGGGTATCGGGGTCGAGGTGGGCACGAATCTTGAGCTCACCAACGTGTCCCGGATTGCCCTCACACTTGGTTACCTTGTCCCTCGGCTCAAGCTCCTTTTCAAAAAAGAAGATTGCAGACCCCGGACCAGGACGTACTGTAAATGGATACTCACTCATCGAACTTCCTTTCGAAGAAGAACCTGCCGAGCTGCCTACGGAATATCCTGTACTCCGCATCGCTCAGGACTTCCTCAGCGGCTGCCATGAGCTCGTCGGCCTCTGCGTGCAGCGAGGTCGTCTCGACCAGCTTCCTCTCCTTCGCGCAGCTCTTCTTTGCTCGTCCACAGACCCTCAACGCGTCCCGTGCTCTGGCCATCACAGACTCCAGTCGATAGGCTTTGCACCCATAGCTTCCAGCGCCAGGTTTGTCGTCGAGAACGGGTGGGAGCCGAAAAAACCCCTCCTGGCAGAGTGAGGTGAGGGGTGCGCCGCCTTCAAGATCACATTGTACTTGGAGTGCTCGTCAATGACCCGTTCTAGGACCTGTGCCTTCTGGCCCCAGAGCAGGTAGACAACCGGTTGCTCCGATGAGCTCAGATGACGGACAGCCGCTGTCGTCAGTAGCTCCCACCCACGATCACAGTGGGACCAGGCCTTTCCCCGCCTGTCCACGGTCAGCACCCGATTCAACAATAACACACCCTGCTCGGTCCATGGAAGCAGATCACCGTGGTCTGACAGAATTCCCAGATCGTCGCTCAGCTCTTGTAGAATGTTTCTCAGCGACGGCGGGGTCTTCTGCCAGGGCTCAGCCGAAAAGGCCAGTCCATTGGCTTGGCGCGGCTTGAAATAGGGATCCTGCCCAACGAGAACGACCTTTGTCTCCTCGAAGGGGGTCAGCTCGAAGGCCCGAAAGACGAGAGGGGGAGGCGGGTAGACCTCCCCGGACTCCCACTCCTCCTGAAGGACCGTCCAGAAGCCTGCCATCATGGGAGACGAGAGCAGCTCGCGGAGTTTCTCCTTCCAGGTGCCGTCTGGGAATGCGTCGATCATCTTACTCCATCAGCAGATAGGCCAGCCCCACCGAGAAAAAGATGGTGGCCAGGCCTATCGAGAGCATCATCGCCGTGTCCATGGTACGGTTATCCTTATAGAACCGTAGAAGGACCCCCATGACCACCGCGTTGATCGCGAACAGGGTCGCGACGAAGAACATGGCGAGGGGATCACTCATCGTCGTCTTCCTCCGATTCCCCAAAGAGATCGCGCCACTCCTGCACGGCCTCTGTGAGCCCAGCAGCACCCTTCTCGATGTTGTCGAGGGCCTTTTCGATGATCTTCCTGACCTCCGGGTCCAGAGACTCGAGGTCTTTGTTCGCCCAAGCGACAGAAGTTTTTTCCTCTGTAACAGACCCGCCACCCTCGAGGGAGGAGACCGTCTTCTCCGTCTTGATAGTCACCTTATCTACCTTTTTCATGCCTGTACTCCACTATCGTTACGTCCTCGTCGCCAAGCTCCTCATGGATGATCTCCCGAATGATATGCCAGTCCCCGCCTCCGAGGCCGGCGCCTATCTTGGGCATCCCGATGGAGCACCCGGAGCAATGCTCCGTCACCCAGCGCATGCAGCGCCGAAGAGCTGAGTAGCTGGTCTGCTTGCCCCGGCCAGTCCTGTACTGGGTATAGGCGTTCACCACCGTAACAGTACCCTGTGGTCGATGACACTTAGCATGAGAACACGTCCCCAGCTTCGAGCGCTTTCCGTGCGGAGTGGCACAGTCAGCCGACCAGGCCTCCGGAAACGCCAGCTTGATCTGCCTGGCGAGCCCCGCTCCCATCGTGTGGAAGCAGTTGCAGCCGTGGACGATGACATCGAAATGGCCGTCCAGGGCCAAGTTGATGAGGTCACCCCTGAGTCTCTTCATCCCTAATCTCCACAGGCACAACGACCCCGTCGTCGGACACCTCAAACGACGTCCCAAGGACCCGTCCAGACGGTGGACCCTTCCACTCGAACTCAAGCGAGGAGTCTCCCTCCTGGAGATAGAGCGGAGGGGGATTCTCTGGTGCCGGGCCTCCGGCCGCAAATCCTGACGAGGTCCAAACCGTTTCGGGGGTCTGGATCCTACTCCACTTAATCCCTCCATCCGTCCTCGGACCGGACAGAATGGCGCAGCTCTCCGGAACACGCAGCTCCGCAGCCAGGACAAGCTTGTACCGAGGCGGTTTCTCGTCGATATCCAGCCGCTGAGGCCAGCAAAGGTTGTCCTGGCCCATGTTCTCCGGGCGGTCCAGGATATCCTGAAGCGTGTCGTAGAGGTCCTGGACGTAGAACTCGTCCAGGTCGACAAAGACCTCCCTGGGCTCGCTCCACTTGATGGTGACGTGCTCTTCGATGTTCATTCCTCTTCTTTCTCCGAGCCCCTGAAGTAGAACTTGTCTTTCTGCCGCCAAACAGAGAGGCTCGTCTTCTGGTTCGGCGCGGTGGACACGGACTGCTCGAAGGGGAGAATCCCCACTTGCCGGCAGCGGACGATGATGTTGATCTCCCCTTCCGTGTCCACGGCCACCTTGGACGTCGGGGGATCCTTCCCAATCGTCCCCAGGTAGAACTGATAGCCAGGTTCGATAGCAATGGCCTTCGGATCCTTCTTGTCGCGGGGGATGATCTCCTTGGTGACCTCTTGGTAGCACCACTCATCCGCTTCATTGTCCCAGTACCAGTCGGACGCCTCCTCATCGACGACCGTCTTGGTGCGAAAGATCCCGACACAGTCACCCTCTTTGCACCCATACACCTCGACGACGGTCTCCTTGCCGCTCGGTGAGGTGAGCAGGACTCGAATTATGACCTGACCGTTGGCGTCGGGCTCGCTGAACTCGACGGTAGCGTACTGGGCGATCTTCTCCAGGGCTGCGTCCGCCGACTTGGGGATGGCAGTGGCTGCAGCACCAGCGAAGAGGGATTTGAGAAAGCTACGTCGTTTCATTGTGATCCTCCCTCAACCGAGTCGCGAGGTAGCGCATCAACATCCAGTCGAGCACCACCTCCTCTCCCGGCTCAAAGAAGGGGTCACCGGACCACTCCTGCAACCCACAGGTGATCTGGTCTATCTCCTCCTCTGTACATCCTGCCTCGACTAGGTCGAAGTCGCCACACCCGTGGCAGGAGAACTCGTCCGCGGCCATGTCCAGCAACTTGGCTGCAATCTCGCACTCTATACTGTTCACCACCCCAACTCATCCCGGACCACGTTCTCTGCCTCGGCAGCCTCCTCCGCCAGGAGCCCGAGCAGCTCCGCGTACTCCTCCTGGGGCATGCCCTCACGCAGCGAATCGTCGCTCAGCTTGTCCAGAATCTGCCGGACACGCTCTTCATGCGGTATCCAAGCCATCGTCTTCTCCCTTCGTAGCCTCTTTCAGGCGCTCGTAGACCTCCTTTGCTGGGAGGTCGGCGCAGTTGATAATGGTCGCTGGCGTCTTGCGATCGATCTTGTCGACCGTCTGTCGAAGCCCTCTGAGCTCGTCAAGCAGCTGACGACCGAAGTAGACCCAGACAGCCGTAAGTGCGACCAGGGTGAGGAACAACATGATGATTCCCCACATAACAAAACCTACGTTGCTCATCCTTCTTCCTCCATCAAGCACTTCGAGCACTGCTTGTCCTTCCGAGCAGTCGGCCCTCCGCACTTCGGACACTCACACCAGCGGATCCCCTCGTCCACCTTGAGCCCCAGCGCCCCACAATTCAGGCAGCGGACTCGAGAGGCGCTGCCCCAGGCGCGGATGGGCTTGTGTTTATCGGGACAGGGTTTCCACATCAATCGTCGTCCTCTCCAAACATCGGGACCTGCCACATGAACCAACCCTTGACAGACGGCTCGACTTCGAGGATTTTTGGTGGGACGATCTTGGGCTCCGGCTCAGGTACGTGGAGAATGCTCCGGTCGATTCCTAGACGGTCCATTTCCCGTTCCAGCTCGTTGCGTTGCATGATGTCGAGCATCTTCTCCACACCGTCTGCTAGGCGCTTGACCTGGTGCATCAGGCTTTGCAGGTACGCCCGACCCATCTGCTCACCGGCGTCGTCGGGTAGGGCGAAATGCACCTTGGCTTCGAAGTCCTTCGGCGGTGTTTTGTTCTCATCTGTCATTTGTCACCCCGAGCTGTCGATTTGTTTGGTAGCGCCGCAACCGTGAACACAGGTCCATTGGTAGAGGCAGTTCCCGATCCTCTTCTCGGACCACTTGTGGATGCAGCCTCGTCGACTTCAAATGTCATTGCCCGTGCGTCCAGCAACTTGTCCGCTACCTCAAGCACGTACTCTTTGATAGCGCCTCGTGTTCCACGCAGCACAAACGGAGGGGCATGGAGCGTAGGGTGGGACTCACTGGTGAGCAGGAGGGGGTCCAGCCCGTAATACCCCTCCGGAACAACCGCGAGGACAACGACGAAGTCCCCTTCCTCTGTGGAGAATCCCTCTTGCGGTACTATGATAGATACAGGTTTCTTCATGCTATCCCCGTTTCCCACGTACGCCCCTTGCTCTGGTACTCCCGCACCCACTCCTCATACCCGTCGCCGGTCAAGGCCCGGACCATCTGGTCGATGCACCACATCTCATGGTGAGCCCCTTCGTCCTGGCCATAGCGAGCGGCAATGTCGAGGGCTTGTTTCACGCCGTCCGCTCTGTTGCCTCCAATGAAAATGAGTTTGTGTTCCCGAGTCTCTGGGTCGTACTCTTCTACCGTCGTTTCCTCAGCGCCCCAGTGGGTCGTCACCCCAAACAGAGAAACAAATGTCCCTCTGGCTCCGTTCAATACAATGGAGGAGAGCAGAGTATCCCCGACATCCTCTAGAGCTGCTAGGTTGAGGAAATCTTCGTGCTCTCGAGAGACCAGAATGCGGAGAGGGTTGTGTCCTCTCGAGCGTATCTCCTGGACAACGGACTGGATGGCCCTGAGGAGTCGCCTAGCTTTTCCCATTATTCTCCCTCCTAACCGCCTCCAGGAACTCAGCGAAGGTGAACCTACACCCCTGGTCCCGGAAACGTTGAGCCGCGCACATGGCGCCGACCTCAAAATAGCTCCCCGTGGCTGCCAACGCAGTGAACAGCCCCATCTCCCAGGAATCCCAGTCAGTGATGATCTCCTTCATGATATCATTGCACTCCCACACCGTCTCTATCTCACCCGGCTTCCAGCGATGTGGTGTGATACCGGGGTGGTGTTTGTAGCTGTCAAGCGGTTCTGTTCTGGTCTTGGGCATCTTCTTCTCTCAAAGCCTCGTTAATAGCCCGGTCGAGGTCGAATACCGTCAACCCGTCCTCAAAGCGCTGGCCCATGGTGTCCCGACCTATCTCGAGCGGGCTTTCCTTGGCCCGCAGCGGCACCTCGGCAATCTTGGGGGCGTCCCCGACTGCTACCACTACGTACACGGTCATGGCGTTGCCTCCAGTACTTCTTCAAGTATCGGCAGGATGTCAGCTTCCGGCACTCTGTTGTACCGGCACATTCTGACCACACTGTGCCGTATTTCGTCATTGGGAACGCAGTGTTCCGCTGCGGAGCTAACGTACACGTCGATCAGCTCCTTGATGAAGGCTTTCGGCACCGCAAGGAAACCGTCTGCCACCACGACACAACGGTGGGTCTGCTCAAGAGGTCCGGGTAACTCGGGCACGATCTGCTCCTTTGTGAAGAGATTTGTGAAGAGAGCGGCACGCTTCTCAAAGAAATCCAAACGACCGCACTCTCATGACATTGAATGGCCCGTCGTCATACAAAGGTTCCCTGTACAGAGGTTCCATCACTTCTTCCCTACCCGAACCACCAACCAGGCGACCGCAGCCACCAGGACGAGAAAGAACAGGCCCAGGAAGGCCAGTACCGGGAACGCTACCCACCACCATGACCAATCGAGAGCTCCGTCGAGCTTCATAGCAGCGAAGACAATCGAGAGCACGAGGCAGGCGAGCCAGGCGACACCAATCACGGCCCTGATGGCAAGGCCTATCGAGGCCTCGATAGGGGCAAGCTTCTTGTCATGGATGTTTATCATCTTAGTCATAGTAGCAGTCCTCCTTTGAGGCGACCCGACGGCCTTCCTTCCCCAAGAAAAGCATTCCAAGTCACGTGCACCGTGGAACTGGTGTCAGGTCGCCTCAGAGAGGGACTTGCGGTCGAACCTGATCTTCAAAAACGGGCTTCCACCCGAGCAGAACCACTGCCGGTCCGCAGAGACCGCGATCCTCCAGTCGTCGCCAACGATGGCCTGCGCCTTGTTGAGCATTTCAAGGCTGACGCCGTAGACCGTGGTGATGCAGAGCTCGACGGCCAGCTCCGGGTTTGTGCTCACCTCGTTGCCCTCAGCGTCCTTCATCTTGAGCTCGTCAACACAGTCGTCAAAGACGAAGAGGCGTTCGAGCTGGGCTATCTGCTCATAGGTCATC
>Ga0209536_100002952_pt1 | contig 27559 bp, 21 predicted proteins | sample DeeMarSeWOR28_12_FD_187461 | JGI IMG/M metagenome (GOLD analysis project Ga0209536, IMG submission 187461) | Marine sediment microbial communities from White Oak River estuary, North Carolina - WOR-2-8_12 (SPAdes) (version 2) | ecosystem: Environmental > Aquatic > Marine > Intertidal zone >... | reverse complement strand
TGCAACCACTTTTGTATAGAATCTTGACTCGCCGCCCTCCTCATACTTGTCAGTCTTCAACCTTCCTTCCAGGTAGATCAGGCTGCCCTTCTTGAGATACTCCTGGCAGACCTCGCCCAGCCGTCCCCAGGCCTCCACATTGATCCATTCGGTGTACTCCTTGGTTTCGCCTTTAGACTTCCAGCGGTTGCTGACTGCCAGGCTGAAGGTGGTCACTTGTTTACCAGTCGGTGTGTACCGGCTTTCCGGGTCTTTACCCAGACGGCCAATCAATTGGACACGATTTAGTGCGGGCATACTAACCTCCAAATAGTTTTATTGTTGTGGGATACAATTAGTTTATAGCGATTTTTTCAAAAGTCAACAGACAATTTTGTTATGAAACGAACCCTGATATTTGTTCTCACGCTTCTGTTCCTGGCCTCCTGCCTGCCTCCTGCTTCGGCACCGGCATTTGCACCCACAGCTCCCCCCGTTTACACCGTCACAGCCACGCCTTTCCAACCGCCGACAGCCACACTCACCCCGGTGGTCGCTCTCGAACCGACGGCCACACTCCTGGCACGGCCGTCACGCGTGCTTATTCTCAGCATCGACGGGTTGCGCCCCGACGCCATCGAGTTGACCCCCATGCGCAACCTGCAAGCCTTGATGGGTGAGGGCGCATATTCACTCGTCGCACAGACGATTTTTCCCAGTTCAACGCTGCCTTCGCATTCGTCCATGCTAACCGGGCTGTGCCCCGATAAACACGGTGTAGACTGGAACGATTACTACCCCAACCGGGGCTATGCAGCAGGTGTCGATATCTTCGATCTGGCGCATACCGCCGGGCTGCGTACGGTCATGGTGGTGGGCAAGGAAAAGCTGCGCCAGGTTACCGAGCCGGAGAGCACCGATGTATTTGAGTTCATCAATGACCGTGATACCGTCATTGCAGCGCGCGTGGCAGAACTCATCCCCCAGGGCTTTGACCTGATGTTCGTTCATTTCCCAACGCCCGACTGGATGGGACACGAATATGGCTGGCTCTCGCCTGAACAATACAGTGTGCTCTTCCGCGCCGACGAGGCCTTGCAAACCATTTTGAATACCCTCCAGAATGCTGGAATGCGAGAGGATACACTTATCGTAGTCACATCCGATCATGGCGGACACGATACCACGCACGGCACCAGCCAACTCGAAGATATGACCATTCCCTGGATCATTGTTGGGCCGGGAGTACCTCATGCTGTGTTGGCTACCAATGTCAACACTACCGATACTGCTGCCACCGTTGCCTGGGCCTTGGGCCTGCCCATTCAACCTGACTGGGATGGTCACCCCGTACTGGAAGCCTTTGGCTTGCCTGATGAGCCGCACCTACAGCCGCGTTGTCCTTAAATCAAAAAGCCCAGCTTATGCTGAGCTTTCTGACACAGGTACGTGCTAAAAATTATGCTTTCTTGAGTGCGGGCAGACCTGTCTTCATCTCGATGACTTTGTACCCGGCGGGGACAGCGTCAAGCGTCTTGCCAGCTTTTTGTTCGCGGGAAAAATAGTAAAGAGTGGTCTCTTTCCCGCTGGAGCGTTTGATCTTGTTTTCGTGCAGGAAGTAGGTCTGTCCTTTGGAATTAACGTGTGAATAAGCCATTATTTAATCTCCTTTCCTCTGACAGAGGTTTAAACGATATACTTAGTTTAGCACATACTTTTGGGTTGTCAACCAATAAAAAGATGTAAAACAGAACATTAATTCGATTTATTTTACCGCGCTTCAACTTAATTTTCAAGGGATTTACGATGACTGAGCCAATGATGATCGTCTCAACTTTAGAAGAATTGCAATCCGCTCGTACCATCCTGGACAAGCCGATTGGTCTCGTCCCTACCATGGGCTACTTGCACGAAGGACATCTTTCTCTTGTCCGTCGGGCAGCGCAGGAATGCGCCAGCGTGGTTGTCAGCATCTTTGTCAACCCGACGCAGTTCGGCCCGAGCGAAGACCTGTCCGCGTATCCACGGGATATGGAACGCGACCTGCGTTTGCTCGAGCCGTTGGGTGTGAACCTGGTGTGGACGCCCATGCCGGAGATCATGTATCCAGACGGCTACCAGACCTGGGTCGAGGTTGAAGCGTTGACGGGCTTCCTTGAAGGGGCGCAGCGTCCCGGTCACTTCCGCGGGGTCACAACGGTGGTGGCCAAGCTGTTCAACGGTGTCCAGCCTGCGAGGGCCTATTTTGGGCAGAAGGATGCCCAGCAGGTGGCCGTCATCCGCCAGATGACACGTGATCTGAACTTTCCACTGGAGGTTGTGGTTTGCCCGATCGTGCGTGAACCGGATGGGCTGGCAATGTCCAGCCGTAACACCTATCTCAACCCCGAGCAGCGCCAGGCCGCGACGGTGCTGTACCGCGCCCTGAAAGCTGCCCAAGATGCCTATGACTTAGGCGAACGTGATGCAGAGCGAGTGCGCGCCATCATGCGCGAGGTGCTCGCCGCCGAATCGTTGGCCGAGGTGCAATACGTCTCTTGCGCGGATTATGATACGCTGGAAGAGCTTGAGCAAATCACAGGTAAGGCACTGCTCTCAATGGCGGTGTTCGTTGGTAAAACCCGGCTGATTGATAATATTTTATTGGGATGATCCTGTAGGGTAACCCACCAGGGATAAAAGATCACGCTTTTTTGAAAAACGGTTTAGTCTAGTTCTAGATAGATAAACCTTGACGGATCACTCCTACACTACCCATGAAACGAACTAACCTGCGTTACTGGCTCAACCTGTTAGGCGTGGCTTTGGCTGTGCTGTTCCTCGTTGGGTCGAGCGGCCTGTTGTGGTTCTCTCACAGGCAGGCTTACAACTATGTTCATCCCCGTCGTTTAGAACCTCCTGCCGGCGAACTCCTACTTCAAAACGGAGTACCTTTTCAAGAGATCGAACTAACCACATCTGACGGTGTGCAACTGGCAGCCTGGTACACGCCGCCACAGAACGGTGCGCTGATCCTGGTGGCGCACGGCTACGGTGCTCGTCGTTCCGAAGATTTCTATTTTCTCTTTGCCGAACATGGCTACGGTGTATTGGCCTGGGATTTTCGCGCTCACGGCGCGAGCAGCGGCGAACTGGTCACGCTTGGTTATTACGAAACTCTGGACGTGGAAGCAGCATTAGACTTTGCGCTGGAACAGCCGGACGTGAAACACATCGGCGGGTGGGGTGGCTCGATGGGTGCGGTTACGATGATCCGCGCGGCAGCACAGCGTCCCGAGGTTGAAGCGTTGGTAGCCGACAGTCCCTTTTCAACGTTGGATGACGAACTGGACTTACGTGTTCCGTACCCGCTGCTTAATCCCCTCATCCGCTTCTTTGCCGAACGAGAAACCGGCCTCCGTCTCGACCTGGTTCGTCCCATCGACGAGATCGAACTCATCAGTCCGCGCCCGGTGTTTCTCATCCAGGGTATGGGCGATACGATGGTGCCGCCGGATTCCGCCGAACGGCTTTTCGCAGCCGCAGGCGAACCGCGCGAACTATGGACAGAACCAGACGCGCCGCACATGAACATGTACTCGTATTACCGTACGAGATATACAAAGCGGGTAATCAAGTTTTTTAATTCGTATTTGTTGGGGAAATAAGAAGACCTGTCAGGTTTTAGGCTAAAAATGGGATTAAACTTGCTCGAAGCGCTGCACGGGGACAACAAACAACGTGGCGCGGCTCTCGCTTGAATCGGATTTCCCCAGTAGATCTCGAATGACCTGGATGCCTGCTTCCACGCGTTCATCGTCTACACCGATCAGCAAGGTGACTACGCCGCTACGCAAAAATCCGCCTGTTGAAGCGATGCGGGTTACACGGAAGTCATTGGTCGTAAGCGCCTGGGTAACGGGTTCAGCATCCGAATCTTTGATAATGACAATAATCATTTTCATAGCTAAATCTCCTCAAAGCGGTCAACGGGCATAGCAAAAATGGTCGCGCCTCCCACTGTTACAGGAACGGGAGTTGGCAAGGGCATAGGCGTGCCTTCCACCGGCATTGTCAAGTATTCAACGCGTTGGCGGCAAGTTTTGTGCAAGGTGTCTACCAGGCTGGTCTCCAATCCTTCGGGTAAACCGATCAGCAGCGTAGCGTTGCGGCGTCCCAGAAAACCGCCTGTACTGGTCAGGTAGACGACCGGCGCGCCGAGCGCTTCAGCTGCGCTGGTGGCATTTTCAACATCCTGTTCCTGCACAACCGCCATGATCAATAATCGAATAGGTTCCCGGTACGACATCATCATCTCCTCTAAAGTTGTTCGAACCGATCCACCTTCAGTACAAAGATCGTAGCACGTTTGAGGCCGGGATCGATGGCTGGGGCGCTGTGGTTACGAATAAGCTTGACGGCGGCTTGAACTCGCTCTTTCTCGGCACCAATCAGCAGGGTGGAATTTCCGCGCCGCATAAAGCCGCCAGTGGATGCGATGCGTGTGACGCGGTAATCTGCCTCCAGCAAGGCCCGGAGGACATCTTCGCCATCTGCATCGCGCAAAATGGTAATAATCAAACGTTGTTCAGAATTCATCGTACGACTCTACCTCGAACATAAAAACTGTCGCTCCGCCAACGGTCACCTGCGTGGGTGCAGGCATCGGGAAGCCGGCACCGCGCAACGGAGATGAGACAAATTCCACCCGCCGTTTGCAACTGTTTTGGAGTGCTTTCACAGCAATTTCCTCACGGCCTTTCTGAACGCCGATCAACAAAGTAACGTTCTTCCTGCTGAGAAATCCGCCCGTGCTGGACAGGCGTGCCACAGAGAACCCCAGCTTGGACAGGGAAGCCAGTGCGTTTTCCAGGTCTACTTCCTGGATGACAGCGGCCATCAGGTGCGAAACGGAAGAAATGGTTGTGCCCAGGCTTAACAATTCCGGCCAGTTATAGCTTTGCTCAGTCAGGGCGGAATCCACCTCGCTAACAAGTTGAGAGTAGTTCTCTTCAGAAATGACCCCATCGCGCAATAAACTTGTCAGGGCGCTGCGTTGGGCGCGCAGCGACTGGCGGTGGGCTGTATCCAACTCTTCAGCTTCTACCGCCGGATCGGATGTGATCACTCGTTTGACTGCATCAACCAATGTGTCATTTTGGCGTTCCATAACGGGAGCCAGCCGCTGCCAAGTGTGTTCGGAGATCAAACCTTGTTGATTCATGCGGCGCAGGTAATCATAAGCGGCGCGCCCCGCTACAAAGCGGGCATGGCGGCGTTCGTATTCTTCCTGAAAAACTGAGCGTTGGACCAGTTTGAGTTTTTTAACCAACCAGTCCATAGAGATACCCTGGACTAGCAGGGTGAACAATACCACACCGAAAGCCATGCTTCGGAGTTGGTTAACAGTACTCAGGGATACGTCCTCGGCGGAGATGGTCAGCACCAACGCCAGGGCAATAGCGCCCCGCAAACCTCCCCAATACATGATGTGTTTCCACTTCGTAGAAACTTCACGGTTGAAGATAGATAATCCATAAATTCCCAGCGCACGTGCCAGCAGCACTGCCAGAATTGCAACCCCGATGGATGGTAAATTATTGAGCAAATCTACAATATCGATTGTCAGACCGATCAATAAGAAAATAAAGGAGTTAGCCAAGAAGGCGGCGTATTCCCAGAAGTTGAACACCACAACGCGTGTGGTTGCAGACATGCCGCTTGGCCCGACATTGCCGTTTACAATACCGGCTGTTACCACAGCAAGTACGCCGCTAACGCCCAGGACGTGCTCGCCGACCAAATAAGAACCGAAGGCCAACACGGTCGTCAACGTGGTTTCCACCAGAGCATCATCAATGCGGCCAATAATCTGCGAGGCAAACATCCCCAGCACCACACCGGTCAGCACCCCGCCGCCGGCAACCTTCAGGAATTCAGCGATCCAGAGGCCCAGCCCAGACTCGGTGGTAAGGGTAGATTCTCCATGTGTTGCAATCCCTGCAATTGCGAGCATGATGTTGAACATTACGATGGCTGTGCCATCATTGAACAGGCTTTCTCCCTCCAGGAGCACCTGTAATCGTTTGGGCGCGCCGAGCCTTCGAAAGAGCGCTACCACTGCCACCGGGTCGGTGGCTGCGATCAAGGCGCCAAAGACCAACGCCAGTTCGATTCCAATCCCAATATTTGTTACATAGATTATCCCGCCAACAACCAGTGTGGTCAGGATGACGCCTGGTACGGCCAAGAGCAGGATGAGACCCAGATCGCGCCGTAAATCTTCCAATCGCAAATGGAACGCCGCTTCAAAAATCAGCGGCGGCACAAGCAAAGAAAGAATGATTTCTGAAGAAATGGGCGTGTTTAGTGGCTCAAAAATTGCTGCAAATAACAATCCAATTCCTACCAGCCCAACGGTGTAAGGCAGGCGAAAACGTTGCACTACAATTGCTACTAATGATGCGACCAGCAAAAGGCCAATAATGATTTCTTCGGCTACAACAATATCATCCATTAAAAAAATTACCTAAAGTGAAACCATGCAGGGAGCAGGATCGTCGATGTTCACACTTTTACCGTTTGGAAATCGCACTTCCGTCCGGTCCAGTCCCCGTAAGATACTTAATCCTTTATATTGTATCGTAACCGGCCATGGAAAAGGGTTGTTCCCCTCCAGCCTCACGCACGTGGGTGAAAGCACCTGAACCCCCAGCACTTGCAAGAACAGCCCTACCGGGGCCAGCCCACCGATAGCATTGCGTTCACCAAGCCCTAATCCGGTATCGGCGTGGTAGTGCTGGTAAAAGGCACGTTTTTCCTTCAAGTTTTTGATCACGCCAGACATTAATTGTACAACCTGTCGCGCTGCCTCCTTGCGGAAGCCATAGTCCAGCATGCCTTCACAGATCAACAAGTTCAAGGTCAGGTATACGCTTGAACAGGCCGAATCGGCTTCTGCGCTTGGCACTTTCGGGCAGGCCGGGATGCCGAAGGGTCGTCCAAAGCGTTCCGCATTAAGAATGGTGCGGACGATCATCTCCTGTGCCTTTTGCACCTCGAGAACACCCGCCCATAACGGGAGCATCAGGGTGTGGTCTTCGCTGCTGTAATCCAGCCTGCGGACGGTTACTTTATCTGTTTTATTGACGCCTTTGATTTGGACGCGACCGATCTTCTCATGGACTTGCTGGCTGGTCGCTACCAAGCCGCCACTGTGCCATTGAAACTGTCCGCCCCTGATAAGCTCATTCTCACCTTTTGTGGCGTATTCACTGATAACCACCTGTGGTCGCTTCGCCCCCGGACTTTTTGTTTGCACTTCGATCAAAAGCCGGATCGGCGGCTCGAAGGTTTGCTTCAATTTAATGGTGCCGGAACCTTTCAGTCGTCCCAATACCTTGCCAGATCTACTATCACCGGTCTCGCGGTCGCGGTAACAGTACAAAGCGGTGCGCGGATTCCAAGCTTTTTCCAGCGCATATTTCAGACCCTCGATCTGTTTCTTGACCAGCCTTACCTCATTTACTTGACCAAGCTGTTCCGCCATCTGGATGAGTGACTGTGCCTCGCGATATAGCATTGCGTTCAGAGCCGGGTTTTGCATACTTGTAATATCTGCGCCCTGCGACCAGGGATTCCAGATATCGAAAGCGGGATTCTCTTCGTAACCGGTCTGCATCAAATGTGCCCATTCAGGAATGCCATCGCGGTCTCGATCGTTTTTCGGGGAGAACCAGGCCCAGAAGAAGTTCAGTAATTTTTGGAATATTTCTTCCAGAAAATTATCGTCATCCAAAATGCAATATAGATTCCAGGCCAGACTGGCCAGGATGGGCATAGCCTGATAGCGCCCGCGCTGGCCGCCAAGGCCGGGTTTTCCATCCACCGTGCCGTCTTCTGTTTGCACAGCCAGAAAGTTGCGCAGCAGACCCTGTACTAGATTCGGAGCGGCGGGTAACACGGAAGACAGGTAATAGGCATCTAATGGCGTTTGTCCATTCCAGGAGGCGGGGTAATCGCTGCCATCACCTTTTCGGGAATATCCCTGGTCTGGCCCGCGCACCTGGACGAAGGATGGATGCGGTAAATTGCCGTTAGCTGGGAAGAACAGGCTGAGGGCAGTGTTCTGACTGAATGCCAGGGCTGCATCCCATTCCAGGTCGCCGGTCTGGATATCGATGGTTTCACCGGCATTGACCAGTTCGATGCGCGCGCGTTCAGCATCCCAGGATTGGGCGGCAACCAGACGAGCAGTGTCAAAGGAAGTCTGGTGTTCGGCGGTAGCGGCTTGCGACCAGGTTAACTGGCGGGAAGCGCCGGGGTCCAGATCGAGATCAACCATCAGCGAAGGTTGCGGCCCGGGCCCCGGAAGCGGGCCACCGGTTAGGAAGAGAAGCGGCACCAGTCCGCTTGTCTTCCCGACCAGCACATTGACCATCTGCATCTGGGTGTGACTGAAGGCATGTCCATCTAGTGGGACAAGCGCAGCGCACATTTCCAGGCGCGGCTTGCGAGTTTCGGTGGAGCGATTGGTAGCTGTCACACGCCCGGTAATGGTATTGGAATGGGGCACACGTACTTCATAGGTAATTTCCAGCCCTTCGAAGGGAGAGAATGTTAACTCCAGAAAATTAGGGTAACACCGGCGAACGATGGGTGGCGTGATAAACTCAGACACATCTGCTACCGTGGTACCGGCTTCGGTGAAACGGGGGAAAATGCGTATCGAACGAGCGCGCAAGCCACAGGTGGTGCGCAAGGATAGTGCGGGCGGTTCACTGGAGCCCAGTTCCATTTCCCAGATGTGATCGTTGACATAGTTAGGCGTGGAAAAACGCATATCTGCTGCCAACATCAGATTCAGGGGATCCCCAGCCTGTAGTGACCATTCTCGCATACTCTTATTGTACGGGGAGTTTATCAGAAGGTCAAAGGATTGATATGGACTGTGCTAAAATTTTCTAAACGAATAGGACTTGCGCAGTTTGCGGAGGCAAAGAAATGAACGTAAAAGCTTCGATGAAAAAACAGGTTGTTACCATCCTGGATACCGATAACCTGGGGAAGGCGGCCAAACAATTTGTACAGTTTCATGTGGGCATGCTGCCTGTGATCAATGCCGAGGGAAAGTTAGTGGGTGTACTGCAGTTACGTGACTTGTTGAACCTGGCGTTGCCAGATTTTACGCGGCTAATGGAAGACTTTGACTTTGTAGTCAGTTTTGGAGCAGCAAATTCGATCCAACCTTCAAAAGAACAAATAGCAAAAAAGGTTTCTGATGTAATGGAGCCTCCTGTATTTGTAGAAGATACTTGCGGACTGACACGTGCATTTGCATTGTTGCATAAACACAATTTGACTGATTTGCCTGTAGTAGATGCGGAAAACTGTCTGTTGGGAATTGCTTCGCGCGTAGATGTTGGAACCGCGATTCTGAAGGGTTGGGAGATTATCCCCAGTGACTGACATGATAGCTATGATCGTATCAAGTTTAATCTTTGTTGTTGCGCTCACCTTGATTTTCACTGAGAAAATGAATCGCAGTATCACTGCGATTGCTGGTGCTGCCTTGATGGTAGGTTTTGGCACTGCGATGGGATTCTATTCACAGGATGAAGCCATCGCAGCCATTGACTTTAATACACTGGGGTTGCTTTTTGGCATGATGATTCTGGTGGCGTTGCTAGAACCGACAGGCTTTTTCCAATATCTGGCAATATGGGCTGCACGATTGTCGAAAGGACAGCCAGTGCGTTTAATGGTGTTGTTGGGAACGGTAACTACAGTGCTTTCTATGTTTTTGGATAACGTAACTACCGTCGTTTTGATTGCACCCGTCACTGTACTAATTAGTGAAATTTTGGGTGTCAATCCGATCCCATATTTAATGGCCGAAGCTCTGCTCTCGGATACAGGTGGCGTGGCTACATTAGTTGGTGATCCGCCCAATGTTGTTATAGCATCCGCAGCAGGCTTTTCTTTTAACGACTTCCTGACGCATTCCTTCCCAATTGTTTTGGTTGCCTGGATTGCTGCCTTATTGTTGTTGCGCTTTCTTTTTAGACATGATTTGAAAGAGCTGCCGGCTAACAAAGATGCGGTTTTGAAGCTCGATCCCAATGAAGCGTTAAATGATCGTGTAACTATCAACCGTGTATTGATTGTTTTAGGAATTGCCGTTTTCTTCTTCTTTATCCACCACAGCTTGCACATACAACCCTCTTTGATTGCTTTGGGGGCGGCAGCAATTGCTTTGGTATGGGTGCAGCCTGATCTGCACGAAACACTACAACGAATTGAATGGAATGTGCTTATTTTCTTTGGTGCACTATTTGCTATGGTTGGCGGTTTGGAAGCGACCGGAGTGTTGCATAAGCTGGCCGAACTGATTGGCGGTGCAGGCAGCTTTTCACCAGTTGTCTTTGGTGTGATCACTATTTGGGTAATAGCGATCCTATCTGCCATTGTAGATAATATCCCCATTACAATTGCGATGATCCCCGTCTTTGCAGACTTGGCACAAGCAGGTATTAATGTGACACCCTTATGGTGGGCATTGGCGTTCGGCGCAGGTTTTGGTGGTAATGGCACCATCATTGGCTCAACTGCAAATGTGTTTATTGTTTCCCTTTCTGAGCGGACTAAGTATCCGATCACAGCGCAATTGTGGAGCAAACGCGGCTTGCCCGTCATGATCGTAACTTGTATTGTCGGCAGCATCTTATTCGTGTTGGCGTATCCGTATCTGAGCCGCTGAGAGCGTGTTCTTTATGCTAGAATCGAATGAGATAAGAATGGAGTTCTTATGACAAATACATCCCCCATTAATCGTGGTCAATACTTCGAGGAATTTGAAGTTGGTCAAAAGATCACGACAGTTGGTCGTACCGTCGCAGAAAGCGATATATTCACCTTCGCTGGTTTTTCCGGTGACTTCAACCAGATCCATACCGATGCCGAGTTCAGCAAAAATACGCCTTTCGGTCAGCGCGTTGCACATGGACTGCTTGGGCTTGCGATCGCTTCTGGCCTGGCCATGCGCACTGGCATTCTGGAAGGTACCGTTATCGCTTTCCGCGAGATTAACAAATGGAAGTTCATCGCCCCGATTTTCATCGGCGATACCATTCATGTTGAACTGGACGTTGTCGAAACCAAGGCTCTGCCGCGTATTGGCGGCGGTTCGGTCGTCATCACGCTGGATGTCAAGAAACAAAGCGATGAGACTGTCATGAAAGGTAACTGGACGGTGCTGGTCATGTCCAAACCGTAAATTTATGACAACCCCTCCTGAAAACCATCGGGAAGACCCAGAAGAACCTCGGGAAGATTCGCGCGACAAGCTGCGTCGTTTGCTGGCATCGGAAGATGAAACCATGCCAGAACTCCCCTTACCGGAAGAGAAACCCGGCGGTTCGCCCTCGGACGAAACGATTGCTTCCGTTATGTCGTCTTTGGGTGAAGAAGAGGAAGAATCTTCCGAACTTGCGACGCAGACTCCCGCGCCCGATACTCCCATGCCCGCGCTGGACAAGGACAATATGCCCTTGCCCCGCCACGTAGATGAGATCGACGTGGGTGCTACGCGTGTCACGCCTGCGGCATACAGCAACACCCCCTCGCCACCCATTGGAACTATCTCGGCGGCGAACAAGGTCCCTTCGCAGCCAGCAGCTTCTCGTCCGGCCACGCAGCGCGCTCCGACAACGCCTCCGGTCCCGTTCTGGAAAGGTCGCGGCGGATGTCTGCTGAGGATATTTATCATCATCCTGTTCGGTATGGTGGGGTTGGCCTTATTGGGTGGCTCGATTGCTCTGTACCAATATTATGCAATTGCCCGCACCCTGCCCAGCGTGAGCGACCTGCGCGCGCGCGCCTCACAGTTCGAAACCACCCGCATCCTGGACCGCAACGGTAATGTGCTTTACGAGATTATCGACCCGAATGCCGGGCGGCGCACGTATATCCCATTAGATCGTATTTCACCTTACGTTGTTGCGGCCACCATTGCCACCGAAGATAAGGACTTTTATAGCCATCCTGGTTTTGACGCGTGGGCCATTGTCCGCGCGCTGTGGGAGAACTATCGCACCGAAGGGCAGGGCGGTGGCGCTTCGACCATCACTCAGCAACTGGCACGAAACCTGTTGCTTACACCGGAAGAGCGCGTCCAGCGCACGTATACTCGCAAAGCGCGTGAGATCATCCTGGCGGCTGAGATCACCCGTCGTTACACCAAAGACGAAATCCTTGAGCTTTACCTGAACGAAAATTATTACGGGAATCTGGCTTATGGAATTGAAGCTGCATCTGAAACCTACTTCGGCAAAACTGCCGACCAGTTGATGCTAGCCGAGGGTTCCTTCCTGGCAGGATTGCCACAATCCCCATCAATTTATGATATTTATACCAACCCGGAAGAAACGTTGATACGCCATCAGCAGGTGCTGGTACTCATGTTCCAGGTAAGTTCGGAGCGTGGTTGCATTCCTGTCAGTAATAGTGATAATCCGATCTGTGTCAGCGCGCCGGATGCCACCAATGCTGCTAATGAGATCAAGGTTTATCCGTTTCGCCCGCCGAATATCGAAATCCGTTACCCACACTGGGTCAATTACGTGCGTAGTCAGCTTGAAGAGAAATATGACCCGCAGACCATCTACCGTTCGGGTTTTACGATTTACACTACGCTTGACCCCAATTTGCAGGATACCGCCCAGCGCATTGTGACCGAACAGGTGGCCGCGTTGATCGACAAAAATGCCCATAACGGCGCGTTGGTGACGATCAAACCATCTACGGGCGAGATTCTGGCGATGGTCGGTTCAGCTGATTTTTACAATGATGCTATTGACGGGCAGGTCAATATGGCGACCAGCCCCACGCGCCAGCCTGGTTCTTCTATCAAACCTATCAACTATGTAGCTGCCTTCGAAAAAGGCTGGACTCCCGCCACGCTTATCTGGGATGTGCCATCTGAATTCCCGCCATCTGGTAACCCGAATGACCCACGTGAGCCCTATAAACCCGTTAACTATGATGGCCGCTTCCATGGCCCGATGACCGTCCGAACGGCATTATCGAACTCGTTCAACGTTCCGGCGGTCAAGACCCTGCAATTCGTAGGGATTTATGACAACCCGGACACTCCTGAAAAAGACGGTATGGTCGGTATGGCCGAACGCCTGGGGATTACTAGCCTGACGAGGCCGGACTACGGTCTATCCCTGACGCTAGGTGGCGGCGAGGTCAGTCTGGTTGAGATGACCGGTGCCTTTGCGGTCTTTGCCAATGGTGGACAGCGCATCCCGGCGGTGTCGATTCTCAAGATCGTTGACCATACCGGGGAAGTAGTTTACGAATACGAGCCACAGCCGGGCGAGCAGGTCATCCGCGCTGAACATGCTTATCTCATTAACTCAATCCTATCGGACAACGAAGCCCGCTCCTGGATGTTTGGCCCCAACTCGGCCTTGAATTTGTCCTTCCCTGTGGCAGCCAAGACTGGTACCACCAACGATTTTCGCGATAATTGGACGCTTGGTTATACACCCGACCTGGTCACAGGCGTGTGGGTTGGAAATGCGGATTACACTCCCATGGTCAACACCAGCGGTTTGAGCGGCGCGGCACCGATCTGGTCACAGTTCATGGAGATTGCTGTCCCGTATGCCAGTGGCGGTAGCCCGAAGCCTTTTGCGCGTCCAGCCGGGATTGTGGACAAGATTATCTGCACCATATCCGGCACGGAACCTTCCAACTGGTGCAGGGAACAGCGCAGCGAGATCTTCGCCGCCGACCAGCCGCCGCTCCCGCCTGGAAAAGATTTGTACCGCCAGACCACGCTGGATACATGGACCGGCCTGGAAGCCTCGGAGACCTGCAAAGATTTTACTGATGAGCAGGATGTGATTAACACTGGGGGCGATCCCTGGGCTGAGAAATGGATCCAAACGGGAGCCGGCAAAGATTGGCTGGAGGCGCACAGCATCCCGCGTGATGTCGTTTTGGCGCCGGAGCGGGAGTGCTCGAAAGATGATCCACAACCCACTATCGAATTTCGTGGTTTGAAGGATGGCGACACAATAACTGAAAACGAAGTTGAGGTCAGAGCTGTCATTGATGCAACGGACGGTATCAAATCCTGGTCCTTGGAGTATGGGCAGGGGAACAACCCGGATAACTGGAAGCAGATTGCGGACGGGAAGGGTGCGGTTGAGAATCCCACCACGTTGCTCAACTGGGATGTGGGGGATGTCGGCGCTGACACGGTCACTTTGCGCCTCTACGTAACTGGCGATAAGGGTTATGCGGAGCATAAGATCACACTCAAGCTGCAGTTGCCTACGCCCACTCCCACCCCAACTTTAACGCCGTCTGCTACGTTGCCCGTGCCGACCGATACCGATACACCACCGCCGACTGCCACGGCTACGCTGCCTGTACCAACGAATACACCAACACCAACAGCGACGCTTTTCGTGACACCATTTCCTGTGGCATCGCCAACAACCCCTGCGCCTTAATGGATTGATATGCGACTGGAAGATTTGAATTGGATGGACGTGGAGCGTTACCTGGAACAGGACGACCGCCTGATCCTGATCCAGGGCGCGTGTGAGCAGCACGCATACCTGAGCCTGCTGACCGATATCAAAATTCCCCAGGCTCTGGCTGATACCGCCTCAAACCAGACCGGGGTGCTGGTCGCCCCGCCCCTGAACTTTGGTATTTCCCCGTACTTTCTCGATTACCCTGGTACTTTGAGTTTCAGCGTAAAGACCATGATCTCAGCCGTTGAGGATATTGTCCGTTCGGCTTACAGACAGGGCTTTCGCCGGATTCTTATGCTGAATGGACATGGTGGAAATACGCCTGTTCGCCAGCACCTGAACGATGTCAACAACGAGTTGCCTGATTTGAAGATGAATTGGTATGACTGGTGGACATCCCATTCCATCGAAGCGATTGCGCAGAAACACAACATCAAACCGACCCATGCCAACTGGCTGGAAGCCTTCGCGTTCAATATCGTGGGGGAGTTGCCGGAGGAAAGCAAAACGCCACCAAAAGTGCCCAGTGCCATCATGAATGCCAAATCTTCTCGCGAGGTTTATGGCGACGGTTCCTTCGGTGGGCCATACCGTGTCGATGACGGAATTATGCAAGAGATCCTGCAAGCTGCGCTGGATGATGTTTTGTTGCTGTTAAAATTCGAATAATGCCCTTGACACAAGCTCAATTCCGCCTATAATTATCTAGTTGGATGAAAACATAGAGCAAAACACAGCGAGCGCTTGAGACAGGAAGTCTCGAAGCGCTTGCGTTTGTTTGTCTCTCATGTGCGCCTATTACACGCTGCATAGAGACGTGCTCAAGAGCAATTCCGAATTGGTTGGATGAGGAGTGACAGTGGAAACCAAAGGACTGACCGCATTACGCATCAGCCTGGCATCGCCCGAAACGATCATGTCTTGGTCGTATGGTGAGGTGCTCAAGCCCGAGACAATCAACTACCGCCGCCTGCGACCGGAAAAAGATGGTCTATTTTGTGAGGCTATTTTCGGACCGACTCGCGACTGGCAATGTTATTGTGGCAAATATAAGAACCCCCGTTTTAAAGGCATAGTTTGTGACAAGTGCGGTGTAGAAGTGACCCGTGCTGCCGTACGCCGCGAGCGTATGGGGCATATTGGTCTAGCAACACCGGTCGCGCACATCTGGTATTCGCGGCGTATCCCATCTTATTTGGGTTTACTGCTTGATATCTCGCGCCGCAACCTGGACCGGGTGTTGTATTTTGCCCAGTACATTGTTACTTACGTGGATGATGATGCCCGCCAGAAAGCGCTTAAACGTCTGGAAGATGAAATTTCTGATTCCGAACGTGAACAGGCAACACAAATCAATGCCAAGATCGCAGAAGCCAAAACACGACGCGATCATGCTAAAAACGAAATTAAGCAAAAACAGGCCGCTCTTGAACAATCTTATGATGAGCAGATCGCTGCCCAGCTTGACCCGATCATTAAAGAGGGTCAAAAATTAGAGAAACAACTTCAGGATCAAAAAGGCAAGGCTGCAAAAAAGGCCCTGGTCTTCGAAGTGACTGGTGATACGATCGTAGAGACGGGCATTGAAATTGCTGCCAAGCATATCAGCCAGGTACAAAAGGTTGTTCAGAAAAAACTGGAAGAACTTGAAAACGAACTCAAGGACCAGAAAGCACGCGAAATTGAGGAACTGAATACGGAATCAGCTCGCATCAAAGCTGAAGCTGATGAGGAAATGGAAGCTTTGCGCGGACAGCTTGAAGATCAGTCTGAGGCATCGCAGAACCAGAACTCGCGCGTGCGAGATGAATTACTGGAATTACGCCCCTTCACCTTTTTGAGCGAAATCCGTTATCGTGAACTCAAGCAACGCTGGGGGCAGGTCTTCCGTGCCGATATGGGCGCAGATGCTTTTTATGATATTTTACGCCGTCTTGATCTTGACAGACTTTCTGAAGAACTCTGGCATGAAGTACGCACTACTAAATCTAAACAGAAGCGCAAAAAAGCTACTACCCGTTTGAAGGTAGTGGAAGCATTCCGGCGTTCTGGCAACCACCCTGAATGGATGATCTTGACAAATCTACCGGTCATCCCGCCAGATTTACGCCCAATGGTGCAATTAGATGGCGGCCGTTTTGCGACCTCCGACTTGAACGATCTGTATCGCCGTGTGATCAACCGCAACAACCGTCTCAAGCGCCTACTTGAACTGGGTGCGCCAGATGTCATCATCCGTAATGAAAAGCGTATGTTGCAGGAAGCAGTAGATAGCCTGATTGATAATTCCCAGCGCGGTAAGGCGCTTTCCCGCCGCGGCCGCCGCGAACTCAAGTCCCTAAGCGATATGCTCAAAGGCAAAAAAGGACGCTTCCGCCGTAACCTGCTTGGCAAGCGTGTGGACTACTCTGGCCGTTCGGTCATCGTCGTTGGACCGCAGTTGAAGCTTTTCCAATGCGGTTTACCTAAGACTATGGCACTGGAACTTTACCGTCCGTTCGTGATTTCGCGTCTGGTACAACACAATTACGCGGCCAATGTCAAGGGTGCACGTCGTCTGATCGAGCGCAACAGGCCCGAGGTCTGGGAAGTGCTCGAAGAAGTCATCAAAGATCGACCTGTGCTTTTGAACCGAGCGCCAACCCTGCACCGTTTGGGCATCCAGGCTTTCGAGCCGCTGTTGATTGAGGGCTCCGCCATCCAGTTGCATCCATTGGTTTGTACTGCTTTCAATGCTGACTTTGACGGTGACCAGATGGCCGTTCATGTGCCGCTTTCACAGAAAGCCGTGCAGGAAGCTCGCGAACTGATGCTCGCATCTAAGAACCTGCTCAAGCCTGCTGACGGGGAACCAATCATTTCCCCATCCAAGGATATGGTTCTGGGCGTGTTTTATCTGACCATAAAATACAAAGCCAACCACAAAGGCGATGGACGCGCTTTTTCCGATATGGATGAAGTGGAAATGGCATACCAGCTCGGACAGGTTGAGGTTCACTCAGAGATCAAAATGCTGGCAACAACCTGGTATGACGATGAGGGCAGTCGCATGCCTGAACCGCAAACCCGCATCATCGATACAACTGTAGGCCGCGTGCTCTTCAACCGCATCCTTCCGGAAGATGTCCAGTTCGTGAACACCAAACTGGACAAAGGTGATGTAAAGGACCTGATCGCTGAAGTGTATGAATTGTGTGGACAGGAAATCACCACCCAGGTTGCCGACCGTATCAAGAGCATGGGCTTTGAATTTGCCATGCGCTCTGGCACCACACTGGCTGTGGCCGACATCACCATCCCGCCGGAACGCCGTGACATTATCCAGGAAGCCTTGCAGCAGATCGAAGTAGTCAACCGCGACTTCCGCCGCGGCCTGCTAACAGAGCAGGAAAAGAACGAACGCGAGATCAATGTTTGGCAGGAAACCACAGACCGAGTTTCAGATGCTGTTCGAAGACACATGGATCCAGATGGTAATCTGGCAGTTATGGCAAACTCTGGCGCGACAAAAGGTGGTTATTCTACTATTTCGCAGTTAGCTGGGATGCGCGGCTTGATGGCAGACCCCTCTGGGCGCATCATTCCTTTCCCGATCCGTTCGAATTTCCGTGAAGGCTTGACCGCTATGGAATACTTTATGTCTACCCATGGTGCTCGCAAAGGTCTGGCTGACACCGCGCTTCGTACCGCGGATGCAGGTTACCTGACGCGCCGCCTCGTAGACATTGCCCAGGATATTATCATCAACGAGCATGACTGCTTCACCAAAGATGGCATCTATATTCGTAAGAAGGATGACGTTGCAGGGCAGTCGCTCGCCAATCGTCTATATAGCCGCTTGTTGGCGGAACGTGTCATCGATCCCAAGACTGGCGAGGTGATCGGTGAATTTGACGACATTATCGATCACGACGTGGCAAAAAAGATCATGGAGGCTGGTCTCGAGGAAGTCAAAGTGCGTTCGCCAATGACCTGTGAGTTGACCCACGGCATTTGTGCTAGATGTTATGGCATCGACCTGGGCCGCGGTGATATGGTTTCGCTCGGCTCGGCAGTCGGTATCGTGGCTGCCCAGTCTATTGGTGAGCCTGGCACACAGTTGACGCTGCGAACCTTCCATACCGGTGGTGTTGCCGCCGGTGGGGCCGATATCACGACCGGTTTGCCCCGTGTGGAAGAGCTTTTCGAAGCCCGCAAGCAACCGAAGGGTGAAGCTGTGGTTGCTGAGATCAATGGTACGGTCAAGATCATGCAGTCCGAACGCTATGCCGATTTGCGTGAAGTGACAATTGAGCACAGCGAATTGATCAGCGATACGTATGACATTCCTGAAGACTGGAAGATCGAGGTCAAGACCGAAAGCGAAGTCAATGCAGGCGATGTGTTGGCAACCAGCGATGAAGCTACCATCACCGCTCAACACGCCGGACGTGTGCGCGTGGAGAAGAAAGCTCGCCAAGTTGTCGTTGCGTATGACCAGAGCGAAGAAGAGACATACGACATTCCAACCACAGCACGCCTGCTTGTCAAGGATGGAGTGCATGTAGAAGCCGGTCAGCCGCTGACCGAGGGTTCGCTGAACCCGCATCGTGTTCTGCGCATCCAGGGACGTGAAGCCAGCCAGATGTATCTGATGACCGAAGTTCAAAAGGTGTATCGCTCACAGGGCCAGAATATTCACGACAAGCATTTCGAGGTCATCATCCGCAAGATGCTCAGTAAGGTACAGGTCACCCGACCCGGTGACAGCAAGTACCTTCCTGGTGACCCGGTAGACAGGCTTGAGATTAAGCGTGTAAACGAGGAGTTGCGGGTAGAAGGAAAACAGCCTGCTAAATTTGCTGAAATCTTGCTGGGCGTGACCAAAGCATCCTTGTCCACTGACTCATTCCTCTCAGCATCTTCGTTCCAGCACACGATCAAGGTGTTGGCGCAAGCGGCTATCGCCTCGACCATGGATCCGCTCTTCGGTTTGAAAGAGAACGTCATCATCGGCAAGCTGATTCCCGCGGGGACAGGCTTTATCGAAGGCCGTTTCAGTGCAGATGAAGCCGAGGAAGAAGTTGAAGATGAAGTAGAAGTTGAAGAAGCGCAAGAACCACTTGCCTCGGCTGATGAAGCTCCTGCCCCCACTGCCGCAGACTAAACACAAAATTGCAATCAAAAAGGACGGTCGCAAGACCGTTCTTTGCTTTAAGATCAAGAGTTACTCAGTTCGCGAAAAGGTAACGATAGCATTGGTAGGAAGATGATATCCAGCGTTTCACCTTGACGCTTTTTCCCTTCTCACTTAAGATAAGTGCGCATATAGAACATTAATTCACCCTCACCCCCGTCCCATCTTCCCTTTCGGGCACATGTCCCATGGGGAGAGGGGTGCAGGGGTGAGGGGAATCTGGAGATCCAATGGAACTTGGCCTGGTAAAGAAAATAGATATCGATCAAGAGATGCAGCAGGCGTACCTCGATTACGCCATGAGCACCATCGTGGCGCGCGCACTGCCGGATGCCCGCGATGGACTGAAACCCGTACACCGCCGCATCCTGTACGCGATGTACGACATGGGCCTGCGGGCTGACTCGACGTATAAGAAATCCGCGCGTATCGTGGGCGAGGTGCTAGGTAAATATCATCCGCATGGTGACTCGGCTGTGTACGAAGCTATGGCGCGTATGGCACAGGATTTCTCGATGCGCACCATGCTGGTAGACGGGCAGGGCAACTTCGGCTCGATCGACGGCGACCCCCCGGCTGCCATGCGTTATACCGAAGCGCGCCTGGCCCCGCCCGCGCTCGACATCCTGACCGACATCGGCAAGAATACCGTTGATTTCGCCCCCAACTTTGATGACACACTGACAGAACCAACCGTGCTGCCAGCCGCCATTCCCAATTTGCTGGTTAATGGCTCAACGGGCATTGCAGTGGGTATGTCTACCTCTATTCCGCCGCACAATCTGAGCGAGGTGGTGGATGCGCTCGTGTACATGCTCGACAGGTGGGAGAAATTAGATGACATCTCCGTGGGGCAGTTGATGAAATTCGTGCAGGGGCCGGATTTCCCAACGGGCGGAATTATTGTCCAACAGAAGGGCGAAGAGGGACTGGAAGCAGCTTACGGGTCCGGGCGTGGACGCGTCAGTATCCAGGCCAGGGTCCATATTGAGGAAATGGAGCGCGGCAAGTCGCGTCTGATCGTCACCGAGTTGCCGTATATGGTCAATAAGTCCAGCCTGATCGAACGCATCGCCTCGTTGGCGCGCGATAATGTGATCGATGGCCTGACCGACCTGCGCGACGAATCTGACCGCCAGGGGATGCGCATTGTGATCGAGTTGACCAAGAACGTCGAGCCGCAGAAGGTGCTTGAGAAACTTTACAAACGCACCCCAATGCAATCGACCTTCAGTATTATTATGCTGGCACTGGTAGATGGCGAGCCGCGTATGCTTTCGTTGAAGCAGGCCCTGCGCGTTTATCTGGGACACAGGCTGGTGGTCATCAAACGCCGTGCCGAATATGACCTGGACAAAGCCAAACAGCGCGCGCACATTCTGGAAGGCTATTTGGTGGCGCTCAAGAACCTGGACGAGGTCATCAAACTGATCCGCGGCGCAGCAGACGTTCAAACTGCTCGGGCAAAACTGATGAAGAAGTTCAAGCTGACGGAGATACAGGCTAACGCGATCCTGGAGATGCAATTGCGCCGCCTGGCCGCGCTGGAACGTAAGAAGATCGAAACTGAATACCGCGAATTAAAGCAGGATATCAAAACGCTGGAAGGCTTGCTCAAATCGCCCAAGAAAATGCGCAATGTCGTTGCCGACGAACTGGTGGAAGTCAAAGCGGATTATGGCGACCGCCGACGCACACAAATTGTGAGTGTTACGCAGGGCAAGACCGCCCAACCGTTGACTGCGCGCGACCTGTTACCCGAACAAACCGTGTGGGTGGGTGTGACTGCTGATGGGCTGGCTTCGCGCACACGCGATGATAAGTCACCGCGCCCGAGCGGTAACGAAGCGCCGCGCTGGCTGGTGAAAGCATCCACAACCGATACGTTGTATTTGATTTCTGAAAGCGGAAAAGCTGCGGCCGTGGCCGTGCATACCCTGCCGCAAGCGGACAAACTTGGAGAGGGGACGGCCTGGCACAAGGTCTCGCCGCTGCGCGAAGCGGACAAACTGGGGGCAGTTTTCACGCTCCCGTCGCGGAGATCAACCCTGCCAGAAGAAACCTGTGTGTTCACCGTGACACGCGGTGGGATGGTCAAAAAGTCGTTGGCGAGCGAACTGCCCGGCCCCTCGGCGCAGACCTTTACACTGGTCAAGGTCAATGAGGGCGACTCGTTGGGCTGGGTCATGCTGACGGACGGCACAAAGGATATCGTACTTTCGATTTCCAGCGGATATGGAATCCGCTTCAAAGAAGATGACGTACGCCCGATGGGGCTGGTAGCGGCGGGCGTGAACGGCGTCAAGCTGGGGGTGGGAGACGAAGTCACTGGCGCGGAAGTCGTTCCTGAAAAAGGTGATATATTCGTGCTCACATCAGACGGCAAAGCCAAGCGCATCCCGGTCACAGACATCCCCACACAGGGACGTTACGGCCGTGGTGTGATTTTCTGGAACCTGGCGATGGGCATCAGGCTGGCCGGGTTAGCAACCGGAAAGCCCAATAATGTTGCCACTGTCCATTTACTCAAGATGGCCCCCAAGTCCACCCGGCTGGACGCCGCCCCGGTTCGCAAGCGCGCGGCGGTGCGTGGGGATGCTATCGTGGATGTAAAAGCTGGAGATACAGTAACTGCGGTTGTGATGGGCTGGGAGGTGGAGAATTTTGTGAAGTTGGTGGAGCCGAAGACTGTGAAAAAGGCCCCAACTAAGAAAACCCCAGCAAAGAAAACAGCAGCTAAGAAAACGCTCACGAAGAAAAAGCCAGTAAAAAAGAAAACGCCGGCGAAGAAAACGAAGTGATTTAGTCATCTACACAGATTTCACGAATGAAGTAGGGGCAGGTCTTAAACCTGCCCCTACTTGTATCTTACTGCAAATTCCCCGCCAGTCCCAACTCCGGTGCGATTTTGCGCATGGCCTGGATGACGTTGTCTACATGCTCCCAGATATCTACTCCGAACGCTGCAGCAGACTCTTCAATCTCCTGACGATTGACAGCAGCAGCGAAGGCCTTGTCCTTCCATTTCTTCTTGACCGATTTGACTTTCAAATCCAGCAGCGAACGCGAAGGTCGCACCAGCGCAACGGCTGTCACCAGACCGGTGATCTCGTCACAGGCGAAGAGCGCTTTGCGGCGCAGGGTGTTGCGCGGCGGCACGTTTGCGCCATAGCCGTGACTGAGAATGTCCTGGATAAGTTCCTCGTCCAGTCCGCGCTCGCGCAGGATGGCCGCACCAGCTGATGGGTGTTCTTCAAGCGTGGGGTGGATCTCCCAGTCAAAGTCGTGCAGCAGGCCCAGTAGTCCCCAGGTATCTACATCTTCGCCGAACTTTTCAGCGTAGAAGCGCATGGCGGCTTCCACGCAGTACATGTGCTTGATCAGGTTTTCGTTTTTGACATATTCGCGCACAATGGCAAGGGCTTCGTCACGGGTCATACGTTCTCCTTAGTAAGAGTAAGCGCTCTAGCAGACGTTCCCAGCGGCGAGGACGCCGCCTAGAGCACACAAGATAGCTAAGATACCGGGAAAATCGGTTCCGGCTCACCCAGTACGGGCAGCGGCTGTTTAAAGTATACATCCCAAAAGGCGCCAACTGTTGCAAGTTGCTCGCGGATGTTCCAGTACAGGCGCGAGCGCTTGAGATAGTAGTAGTTGTTTGCTTCCACACCTACAGCTTTTATCCCAAGCGCGTTACAGGTGAATAACGCGCGTGAAAGGTGAAAATCCTGGGTGACCAATATAGCGGACTCGACACCGAAGATGTGCCTAGCTCGATAGCAGGTATCGTATGTGCGGCGCCCGGCATAATCGAGCACGATCGCTTCATCTGGGATCCCAAGGCTGTGAGCATAGAGACGCATAGCCGCTGGCTCGTTATAGTCCACAAAACGGTTGTCACCGCTCATCAAGAGCTTTTCAACTTTGCCATCAAGATATAGTTGAGCGGCAGTTTCCACGCGGTCACGCAGCACAGCAGTGGGCATGCCGTCACGACGCAGGCCTGCGCCGAAGACGATGGCTACCCGGTCGGTGGGCACATTTTCAACGGGGTGTACTTTGAAAACGGCATAGATCGAGGTGAAGATACGGGGCAGAAAGAAGACCAGCAGGCCGAGCAGGATAAGGGTACGGATGACGCGCCAGGTCCATTTGAGAAACTTTTTCCACATTGGCGAGAATTCTACTCTATTATGCCCGCGGCCACAAATTCAACTTCCCTGTTTAAAAAACGTTTTTTGTGGTCGTGTAGGGTACAGAAAAAAGCTGCCGTCCAATGGGTGGATGGCAGCTACAAGTGGGTTACTTATCGTGTTGTGTTTATTGAAATCGAACGCGGATTTCTGCGCTGACGTAGTCCAGAATGGCAACTGTGATGGCGATGAACCAGACACACATGCCGGCTGAACGATAATCCAGAACCCGAATGTATTGGATCAACAGGAAGCCAATACCACCGCCACCGACCAAACCGATAACCGTGGACATACGGACATTGATATCCCATCTGTAGATCGTAAAGGAAACAAAGGGTGGGATGATCTGGGGGACGACCGCGTAGATTACAGTTTGCAGCCAGTTGGCCCCAGTGGCCTGGATGGCTTCAATCGGGCCGGAATCAATTGATTCAATAGCTTCAGAATACAATTTACCTAAAGCTGCGATAGAGTGGAAGACCAGGGCCAGGATACCCGCAAATGGACCCAGCCCGACCACAATCACCGCAATGATTGCCCAGATGATAGGCTCAATTGCGCGGATGATATTCAGTACCGCCCGGACGAGATAATATATCACCAATGTAAATGGTGAAGCAGACATCAGGTTTCTGGCTGCAAAGAAGCTCACTGGTAAAGCGAATATGATTCCGAAGAAGGTCGCCATCATACCAATGAAAATGGTCTCGATCATTTTTTCGACAACCAGCTTGAAATCGCTGCTAAGCATGGCATCCCCAACTTCAGCAACTTGCTTTGCAAACACTTCCCAAATATAGGTTGGATCGGTTGCGCTGGGAGGCAGAAGTCGATAGGGCATTTCAATATCTACTTCAAAATAACCCTCTTCATCAGGGATTACCACCACATATTCCCCACCCTGGCGCTGACGAAATTCAGTGCCAATTGGATCTTCCCACATGATTTCTGTTTCGATGCCCGGAGAAAAGTTATAGCCCTCTAAGTGTAGTATTGAACCCACCTGGCCTTCCTGTGTTCGGAGATTACCGCAGGTTGGGGTGGAGACGAGCGTGGGTTCATCTCCGGACACAACGTTTACATCAGGCGGTGTATCAGAGCAGGGCACTTCAATTTTTGCGTCGGCTCGGACTATGAGTGAGTCATATTCAATGGCTTTGCTCCAGGGCCATGCAATTCTGCCAAGAGCGGGAAGGGCGTCATCCGCTTGCGTGACCAAAGCAACAAGATTGATTTGCCCAATTTGCCACCCAAGGGCGAAGAATACCACCGCTAATAGAACGAAAACACCCATCGGTGTTCGATCGCGCACTTTGGCCAGTATATATGCATCATAGGCTATCCAAAAATAGAAGATAATCAACAGGATGCCGACAACAATCAAAAATGGATCAAGACGCAAGCCTTTTTTGATTATGTTTGACCATCCTGTGTCTCTTGGCGCGGCAAGCACAAAGCGCCAAGCGGTCAAACCGAGGACAGTTAGAAACGAGAAAAACAGGAGCAGCCCGCGGCGAACACTGCGGGCGAGGAATTGTCCAAAACCAGGAACCATTAAGGAAGCCAGTGCGGCCAGCGGAGCAGATACCAGGCTCGGTTCCCGCACCCCTTCAGGGACGTGGCCTAGTTTGATATCGTTATCTGTCATGCTGCACCTCCCTCGCTTGTTTGTAGTGTGCCTTCAAGTCCACCGCCAACGCGTTCGGCTTCCTGGCCGTAAATATCTTTGAATTGTTCATCTGTCATAGCGCGTATATCATTTTTGCCGCCCTCATAAACAAGTTCACCATCTTTCAGACCAATGACTTTCGTCGCATATCGTTGCACCAAATCCAAATAATGCAAGCTGCAAACCATCGTCATCTTGTCCTCTTTATTGAGCATTTCCAGATATTGCATGATCGAGTGAGCTAGCACTGGATCTAAACTCGCAACGGGCTCATCGGCAAGGATCATTTCAGGGTCTTGCATCAGGGCGCGGGCAACTCCCACACGCTGCTGCTGGCCACCGCTGAGTTCGTCCGCTCGCTTATAGGTTTGCCTTTCGATCCCAAGCCGCTTGATCGAATCCCGCGCTTTTTCTTTGTCTTCCGCAGAGAACCGACCAAGAAAACTGTTCCATGAAGATGTGTAGCCTAATCTGCCAGAGAGAACATTGGTTAGAACAGAGGAACGTTTAACCAGGTTGAAATGCTGGAAAATCATGCCAATCTTGCGACGGGCTTTGCGCAGTTCTTCTCCCTTGAGTTGGGCAAGATCAACCCCGTTCCAGATGATTTCCCCCTCGGTGGGGTCAATCAGGCGATTGATGCACCGCAGCAAGGTCGACTTACCGGAACCGCTTAAGCCGATGACAACCAGGAACTCTCCATCTGGTACTGAAAAGCTGACGTTTTCCAATGCCCTGGTTCCATCATCGTAAACCTTTGTCAGGTGACGGACTTCTAGCATATGAAACTCCTCAAAATGTGATGATGACCTTGCAATTTTACTTTGCGCAGAAATCAATAGCTGTTATTTTTAGTGTTTTGATTAATTCGCAAAATAAATTGCAAGAGTTTAGAACACCAGCGGAGGAATACGTAAAACGTATTCCTCCGCTGGGTTATTGATCAGCTACATTTCTAATGTGCGAAGAATACTAAAAATCTTCAGCGGAAACACCAGCAGCATCCAGCACCTGGCGGAATGGATCGTAGAAGGTGTCGTCGTGTTCTTCCAGAGCGTTCCAGCTATAAGCAGTGTCAAGGGCTTCCTGACCTGCTTCGGTATCAGCGATTGCCAGAAGGGCGGTAACGATTTGCGCGCGGACTTCGGGATCGAAGCCGGTAACAAATTGCACACCGTCGTTGGGAATATCGGCTGAAACTTCGATCACCTTGATGACATCCATGACATCAGGATAGTCTTCTTCGATCGTACCGCGGGCATCCACGTAGGATGTGCCAGCGTCGCAGTCGCCATTATAAACACCGGCAACAGAAGCGTCGTGAGAGCCAGCGTCAACAACTTGAGACAGGTCGGTATCAGGATCGATGCCAGCAGCTTTCAGCGTGATACTGGGGATGATCCAACCACTGGTGGACAGTGGATCAGGGCGGCAAACGGACTTTCCAGCCAGGTCGGCCACAGAGTTAATACCGCTGTCTTCGCGGACGAAGATCTGGCCGTTATAAACCGGGCTGCCAAAGCGCACCGAAACCAGTGCAACATCAGCGCAGCCTTTTTCACTGGCCAAAATGTATGAGAAGGTCGCCAGGGATGCCATGTGGGCCTTGGGAGGATCGGCGCACAGGGCTTCGATCACACCAGCGTACTCGGTGGCTACTAAGGGCTGAACCACCAGGCCAGTCTCATCGAAGATCATGGCGGCAACTTCCTCAAAGCCGGTGACCACGCGCTCGGTCTCACCTGAGGGAACAACTGCCCAGATGATGGGGTTCTCTTCGGTGCCTAGCGCGGCCGGGCCACAGGCCGGGAGCAGCAAGGCGAGCACGGTTACAAGAGCGAACAGCAGATAAGTAGTACGTTTATTCATTTCTTCTCCTCTCAGAAGATTTGGGATTAGAGGGGTTAGTACCCCGTACTGCTTAGATGATATAACAAAATTGCAAGGTGGGCAAGTGATTTTTGTAACAAGAACCGACCCTAAACCTAAATTTTAAGATTTTTAA
>Ga0209536_100002951_pt1 | contig 27560 bp, 22 predicted proteins | sample DeeMarSeWOR28_12_FD_187461 | JGI IMG/M metagenome (GOLD analysis project Ga0209536, IMG submission 187461) | Marine sediment microbial communities from White Oak River estuary, North Carolina - WOR-2-8_12 (SPAdes) (version 2) | ecosystem: Environmental > Aquatic > Marine > Intertidal zone >... | reverse complement strand
CCCAGGAGCTGCTCGCTGACCCCGAAGGGCTCCAGGATGGTCGCCGCGGCGCGCAGCAGCAGTTCGCTGTAGCGATCCGTGTCTATGTTGGCCGGATCAGGCGGATTCGGCAGGTTCCAGGCGTGCACGCCCGGTTCTCCACGCGTGTAGAGGAATCTGACCCGCTCACCGGGGCTGGTGGTCTTGCCGGCGGCCTGCAGTTGGGCGGCGGCGCGCGCCACTGGGGAGGGGGTACGGAATTCATCCAGTGCTCGGCTGAGCTTCTGGGCGACCAGCAGCTGCTCCAGGGGCAGGCGGCCATCCCGCAGGGCCGCTAGCTGGCCGCGCAGCAGGGTGAGTAACCTGGGCAGGTGCAGATCCACAGACTCATCACGGGAGACCTGGGCTAATATCTTCAGCATATCGGCCTGCATGCGGGCGATGAAAGGCGGCGTGTCTCGCCTGCGGGCCTCAATGCCGCGCACCTTGACCCTACCATCCTGGAAGACGCCAAAATAGCGGTTAGCAACTGGCACGCGCGCATCCATACGGGAGGCCAGGAAGGCCAGCCAGCGATAAACGCCCTCCAGCGCGATGGGCAGACCGGTGCGAGCGCTGATCGAGTCAAGCACCGGTTGAAAATCGATCACCTGAGAGGCGCCGGGTTTAGCGATCCACATTCCATCCACGTAGAGGTGCAGCACAGTGAACCCCAGGTCTTCGGCAGCTTCCTTGGCGCGCAGGAGCGCCTCGCGACCGAAGGCGGTCACTGCTTCGTGGGCCTCGATGCGTCCGAAACGAGCGTTCTTGTAGCCCAGGTAGCCAAAACAGGTCACCAGCAGCCACTTGTGGGCCGAAGAGCGCGCCTGGTAGATCCTGCGCTGCGGGTGCCAGGCCGGCAGGGTCGCCAGGCGGGTCTTGAGCGTCAGGCGTTTGTCCAGGAGGGGCGCCAAGGTTTGCGGGACGAGGCCTGGTGGCTGGGGATCGCCTGGGGTTCCCAGCTCGGTGGCGGCGTCGGCGATCAACTGGCTGGAACCAACCGTCTCCGGCGAGATGTTGAAGTGCACCATGATGCTGGGATACAGGGAGATGAAATCGATCTCAGCCACATCGTAGTGCAGGCCGATCGTGGGCTGGTAAACCAAACCACCCTGGTCGGCTCGCATCAGGTCCGAAAGGGACTTGGGGCGCTCGGCTTGCTGCTTGTGCCAGGGCACGAGGATGCCCAGGCGCAGGGCGGTGAGCATCTGCATGGCAGAGATACCGCTGCCCGGCGAGACGCGGGCTACGGTTTGCACTGGCAGAGAAGTGACGCGAGATAGCTCGTAGATGCCATGCATGCCGTAATCATGGAAGAGCATGGCGTTGTAGCGGTCGATGTGCCAGCGCCCGAAGAGGTGCACCTGTCGCCCCTGGTAGACGACCTGCCCGTAAGAGAAATAGGTGCGCTCCGGACGGTGCGCTGGAGCAAGACTGGGTTCGCGGTTGAAAGGCAAGGGCAGGTCAGCCTTGCGGGAGAGGTCCAGCAGGTGCGGCATCAGCCAGGTATCTCCCCAGGAAGTGAGCAGCAAATCGGGGTCGTGCCGGTTGAGGATTGAGCGCAGCCCGATCAACAGGGATCGCACCGGCTTAAGCGGCAGCCGGTAGGAGTAGCGCTCGAAATGCAGGGATAGGTGGGCGGGGGCAGCATGCGCCGGATCGCTGTCCGGTTCGATGCTCAAGGTGCGCAGCGGCGGGGGAGGTGGGTCCAGATCCCAAGGGGAATCGAGCGCCGCGATCTGCTCCACCTCCCCAGCATCATCGATGCTCACCTGGCAGCGAGCCAATGGAAAGACATGATGGATGGCCGCATAGCGCAGGGTGAGCTGTATATCCGCATCGTAATAGGTCAAGTCGGGGAATTTTTGGACCAGCTGCTGAAAGAGGCGCGGCTGGAGAGCGGATCGCTCGACCCGGATGGCGAGCACGGTGAGCGGCTGCGGTTGGAACAGGTCACGCCGCTGGGTCCTGGAAAGGGTCACTGAGATGGGTTGGTTTTGCAGAAAACGCCATAATGCGCGCAGGCGCGAGGCAGGACCTGCAGCGTAAAAAGTGATTGGGAAGCTCTGTAGCAGGCGATAGCGTTTCCCGTCATCGCCCAGCAGCCACAAAATCACCCCACCCTGGGGATCTGCGAATAAGTCAAGCAGCCAGCCTGTGTGCTCCATGCTAAGGTTGGAACGATTATATAATAGAACAAACGTTCTGTACAGGGCATGGACGGTGGGGAAAACCTCCCAGGATTGACACCCCTCCACCCCTGGGTTATAGTTCTCCTCCGTGGGAAGATACACGAAGCTTATTCCGCTGGGCGCATTGTTAATTGGGGCATTGGCCTGCAGTCGACCTGTGTTGTCCTCGGACAGGGTGACTCCGGAATCGACAGTCACTCCAATTCCTGTTAATACGCCTACGCCAACCAGTACACCTCTGCCCACAGCCACACCTACGCCGCTGCCAGCGGCCAGGGTGGAATTGGGCGACCGGGCTATCTTCTATGGTGATTGGGAGAGTGCATTCGGGGAGTATCAAACGGCGTTGGAGGCCAGCGAGGAAGGAGATGTTCGCGATGCCGCACGTTTGGGGATCGCCCGGACTCATTTTTTAGCGGGGAATCTGACTGAGGCCCAAGATATCTTGGAAGGATTGATCTCCGAAGAGATAGGATCGCCCCTAACCGCTGAGGCCTATTTTTTCCTGGCACAGGTCCAGGAAGCGCAGGAAAACCATCAAGCTGCGGCAGAAGCATATGCGGGATATCTCGATCTGCGACCGGGTGTGCTCGATGCTTATATGCACGAACAAAAGGGGGATAGTTTCTATGCTAATGGGGATTTTGAGGAAGCTATTGCAGCTTACCAGGCAGCTTTAAGTTCGCCAGGTTTGAACGATAGTCTGGAAACAGAGCTGAAAATGGCGATGGCGTATGACCTATCCGGTGACCAGGCGACGGCAGTCGTCGCCTATCAGGATCTTTATGATCGCACACCGAACGACTTCACGCGCGCCCGGTTGGATTATTTGTTGGGACAGGCTTATATGGTCTTGGGTGAACCTGAACTTGCTCAGGCTGCATACCTGGACGCGGTGGAGAATTTGCCGCGCTCGTACTATTCGTACCTTGGGCTGGTTGAATTGGTTGATGCCGGGGTGGAGGTGGATGAACTCCAGAGAGGTTTGGTGGATTATTTCGCTGCGCAATATAGCGTAGCAATAGCAGCATTTGACCGGTATTTAATGGATGATCCCGCAGAGGCCGCGACTGCGTTGTATTATAAAGGGCTTTCGCAAAGTGCCCTTGGTGATCACTTGGGAGCGATGGAGACCTGGGATCAAGTCATCCAATCCTTCCCTGAGGCGGAATTATGGGATAAGGCCTGGGAGCAGATTGCAGATACACTCTGGTTCCAGCAAGGTGAGTATCGGGATGCCACTCAAGTCCTTTTAGATTTTATTGATGCGGCACCCACCCATGCCCAAGCAGCTGAACATCTTTTCGCGGCAGCCAGGATCGCGGAGCGCGGCGGCAATCTCGATCAGGCTGCTAATGTCTGGGAGCGCGTCGCTGATGAGTATCCAGGTTCCGAGGAATCTACTCGCGCGCTCTTCCTGGCTGGAATCACACGCTATCGTTTGGCAGATTATGTGGCTGCTCACGAACATTTCCAACGTTTACTGGCACTATCCTCTGATCTGGATGAGCGATCAGCAGCCTATTTTTGGATGGGTAAGTCAAAACAGGCAATAGGGGAAGAGGAGGCAGCAAAATCCGCCTGGGAGCAAGCCGCAATGGTAGATCCCACTGGATATTACAGTGAACGGGCGAAGGATATGTTGCTGGCACAAGACCCTTTCACTCCGCCTCTGGAGTATGATCTCTCGATTGATGTTGAGGCTGAAAGACGTGAAGCAGAGGATTGGATTATCACGATCTTTGGATTGCCTGAAGGGACAAATTTATCTGATCCAGGACCTTTGTTTGAGGATGATAGATTCCGAAGAGGAAATGAATTCTGGCGGTTAGGTTTATATGAGCAGGCGCGAATTGAGTTCGAGGAATTGCGGAGCGAGTTAGAGATGGATCCAGCCAACTCCTATCGTTTAGCAAATCACCTGCATGAACTAGGACTTTACCGGACTGCGATCTTCGCAGCTCGTCAGGTGTTGACCCAGGCAGGGATGGATGATGCGGAGACGATGAGTGCACCGATTTATTTCAATCACCTGCGTTTTGGCCCCTATTACCGGGAACTGATCATGCCTGCTAGCGAAGCATACAATTTTCACCCATTGTTGTTATTCAGCGTCGTAAGGCAGGAGAGTCTTTTCGAGGGTTTTGTGCGTTCTTCCGCTGGTGCAAGAGGGCTGATGCAGATCATTCCCAGTACGGGCCAGGAGATCGCAAACAACGCAGGATGGCCACCGGACTATGATGATGAAGACTTGTATCGACCTTTGGTGAGCGTTAATCTGGGCAGTGATTACCTCAATAAACAAAGGGGATTTATGTCGGGCGATTTGTACGGTGCCTTAGCAGCTTATAACGCAGGGCTTGGAAATGCGACTGTCTGGAAAGAGCTCGTGCCGCCGGATCCTGATCTGATGCTGGAAGTGATCCGGTTCAACGAAACTCAAGAATACATCAAGGGGATATACGAGATTTTCAGCATATACAAAAAAATCTATGATCGCTCACCTTGACTGATTTTTAAACAGGATTCAAAAAAGAAGATTTGATTAAGAAATGCTTGAGCTGAATAGATTTCAGGTATTAAGTTGGGAGGCTCTGGAGACGCGAAAAAGGTTGGGGTAATCTAAAATTGATTAGCAAAATGTGCAAATTGAAATACCAAATCAAAACTAAGGATTTAAGGGCGTTTCCTCTGGTGTGGTAATTAATTCCAACGAACGTTCGGCAAGCATGAACCATTGAGTGGCATTAGCAAAGCGGTCGCTGGGGTCATAAAAAGCACCCATCGTGACTCCATTTATCCGCTCGTCAATGCCATAGTTGTAGACTGGATAAAAAAGCGGCAAGGCTGGCAGTTCGCTAGCAAAGCGGACCTGGAAGTTGTTGTAAAGTCTAATGCGTTCAGCCAAATCCAATTCCACCCGCGCTTCTTCCAAATATTCACTTGCCTGACGATCATCCCACTTCGAATAATTCTGCCCACCGGTGATCTGCGCCTGGTCCCAAAATGGATAAGGATCTGGGTCTGGTGAATTGGCAAAATTAATATCTACCAGAGCAGCCTGATAATCGCGCGGATCCAAATGGTTTTCGATCAGATCTTCGTAGGAAATAGATTCCAGATTCGCACCTACCCCGAGCTGTTGCCAGTCATCGATAATGGCTTCAGCAATTTGCAGATATTTTTCATCATCCGGAATCAACAGGTCGAATGATAAACTTATGCCTTCATCATTTTCACGCACAGAACCGCCTGAAGCCGGGATCGAATAACCGGCTGTTCTGATCAATTGAATAGCGTTTTCTGGATCGTAATGAATTTTTTCGATACCATCATAGTACGCCCAGCTTCCAGGAAAAATCGGACCATGGGCGATTGTAGCTTGGCCATCGTTAAGCTCGTTGACCATTTTCTGACGATCAATGCCCATCAACAGCGCCCGTCTGATATTGACATCCTGGAAAAATGGTAGCTCAGGATCGTCCAAATTCATAAAGATTATTGATAGTAAGGGAACCTGTCCGGAATGCATATTAAGATCGGTTTCTTTTAGCGCCGTAGACAAAATATCATTGGTGATTTGGCTGATGCCTAATACTTCTCCCGCCTGGTATGCAGCAAGGGCTGACTCTGCATCAGGATAATACAGAAATGTGAATTGCTCGATAAAAGCCGGATCGGCGTAATAATCCTCAAAAGCGCTCAAGGATACGCCGGTGATGCGATCGTTTTCCGCGAGAAGACGATCGAAACGAAAAGGACCACTTCCAATCGGCTGCAAATTGAATTCCGCATCGATAATCTCTTGAGCGGAAAGATCACCGAGTAAGTGGAAGGGTAAAATGCCGAATGTTAGATAATCAAGAAATGGCGCGTATGCCTCTGGGAGACGAAATTGAAGTGTGAAATCATCCAAAGCTATGACCTCAACAGACTGCCACAAGGCCTGTACGTCACCGGGTATTGGAAGTTCTTCTGATTTGAGTAAATCAACTGTAAATGTCACATCCTGGCTGGTAAGTGGTTGTCCATCATGCCAGATTGCATTCTCGCGTAAGGATATATTGTAGTTTGTACCGTCTTGTGATAATCCCATCGACTCGACCAGATCATTTACTGGCAGACCTCGGTCGTCGAATCGGAGTAAACTGCTGAATATCAAGCGGTCGATGTCCCGGTCAGCTGAGTTCGTGGAATCCAACAATGGGTTCAAGCGGCTGAAGGAACCAATTAAGGCTTCTGAATAAACTCCTCCAGAGGATGGTTTCACTTCAGGAGTAATTGGCAGCAGGGTAGGCTGCTGGCTGACGAGTAATATCGCGATGGCCACTAAGGCCAAAACAACGATCGCGATCTGCCAAACCATTTTTCTCATAGGCAACAAAAAAGGGCGTTCCCCGGCAGGGCCGTGAATCGCCCAAAAATCGGCGAATTAACTATCTAGAACCACCATTCAAGCGCAGAATTATCCTGTCAGGACAACTGTTGCGATACACAATGCAAAGAATAAGATGCTAAGCACGACCGTAATTTGAAAAAGCGTTTTCTCAACTCCACGCCGAGCTGTAAAGATAGCGCCTGACTCACCACCTGTCAACCCACCTAATCCAGCGCCCTTGCTTTGTAAGATCACGCTGGCAATTAATGCAATTGATATTATAATCAACGCGATATCCAGATATCGTTCCACAAATGCCTCCGAGAAGGATTACTTGATAACTTGTCTAAGCAGGCGGATTATACCTTCCGTTAGTTTTTTCGTCAAATAGCATAATGCACGAACTGATTATTAATTTACATATGCACACGACTTACTCCGATGGCTCTGGCACTCATGCTGAGATCGTCAAGGCAGCTCTGAGTACAGAATTGGACGCGATTATAACTACAGATCACAATATTTTGGTGAATGGACCAGAGGGCTACTACCAGGATGGTGATCGGCGAGTATTGCTCATTATAGGTGAAGAGATACATGATACTACGGCGACCCCACAAAAGAACCATTTGTTAGTGATGGGAGCCAATCGCGAGATGGCTGACCAGGCTGATGACACTCAGCGATTGGTAGATAAGGTAATAGATTCTGGAGGATTAGCTTTTATCGCTCACCCGGTTGACCCCGAGGCACCAGTTTTTGGTGAACCTGATATCTCGTGGGAGAAATGGGAGGTGGAGGGGTATTCCGGAATAGAACTATGGAATGGCATGTCGGAGTTTAAATCGCTGCTGAAGGATAGGATCAGTGCGGTATTTTATGCTTTCAATCCAAAATGGGTTGCCCACGGGCCATTTCCGGAAACTTTACAGAAATGGGATGAGCTACTTTCCAATGGTAAAAGAGTGGTCGCAATCGGCGGATCAGATGCACACGCATTTCCTGTTTCCCAGGGCCCAATGCACAAGACACTTTTTCCTTATGAGTTTCATTTTCGAGCGATAAACACGCATGTTTTCGTTCCTCAGCCATTGTCTGGTGAGTTGGGTAATGACCGGGAAATGATCTTAGAGGCACTGGCCAATGGACACGCTTTCATCGGGTATGATCTCCCAGCTCCAACACGAGAATTTCGTTTCACAGCCCAAGGAAGGGACGAAACTGCTTTAATGGGTGATGAGCTCCCAGTCGGGCAGGGAATAACCTTGCAAATCCATCTTCCACAACGTTCACAGTGCAATCTTTTGAAGGATGGCGAGGTGATAAAAACCTGGAACAAACGTGAAGTATGTACGTACATCACCACTGAACCCGGGGTTTACCGCGTGGAAGTCTACCTCCGTTACATGGGACGCCGTAGGGGTTGGATATTCAGCAATCCGATTTATATCCGAGAATAATTCAACATACGATGATATTCTTCAAACCAGATCCGACGAGGAATTATGAGATTTGAACTACATGCTCCGTTTCAACCGACCGGAGATCAACCGGAAGCAATCCGTCAGCTGGTGGATGGTATTCAAGATGATTTTAAACACCAGGTGTTATTAGGTGCGACCGGAACTGGAAAAACTTATACGATCGCATCGGTCATAGAGCAAATTCAAAAGCCTACTTTGGTCATGGCGCACAACAAAACCCTGGCAGCGCAGCTTTATGCAGAGTTTAAAGATTTTTTCCCAGATAACGCGGTAGAGTATTTCGTTTCCTATTACGATTATTATCAGCCCGAAGCTTACGTTCCCCGGCACGATCTTTACATCGAAAAAGAGACGGATGTTAATGAAGAGATAGAACGGTTGCGATTAGCAGCTACGACATCCTTAATGTCTCGCAAAGATGTGATTATCGTGGCTTCAGTTTCATGTATTTACGGTCTTGGTAATCCAGAAGCATATGGCAGGGTGGTGATTAATTTAGAAAGCGGCACCGTCTACAGGCGAAATGCACTGCTGCGACAATTAGTGGAAAGCCACTATGAACGCAATGATATGGAATTACGTCCCGGAACGTTTCGCGTGCGGGGCGATACCCTGGAAATCATACCTGCATACCAGGATAAATTCGGCTACCGAATCACTTTCTTCGGTGATGAAGTCGAGCGCATCGTTGAGTTTGACCCTGTAACAGGTGAATTGCGGCGGGAATTGCCGACGGTTGCCATTTACCCGGCCAAGCATTTCATTACTGAAGAGGAAAAACTGCGTAAAGCTATTCAAGACATCGAGTTTGAGCTGGGGGAGAGGTTGGCATACTTTCAAAAACATGAGATGTTATTGGAAGCGCAAAGGTTGGAGCAACGAACCCTATATGATCTAGAAATGCTGCGAGAGGTTGGCTATTGTTCAGGGATTGAGAATTACTCCCGTCATATGGATCAACGCCCGGAAGGTTCTCACCCCTGGACTTTAATGGACTACCTGCCTGGCGATTACTTGCTGGTGATCGATGAATCACATATGACCGTGCCGCAAGTGCGGGGGATGTTCAATGGTGATCGTTCACGTAAGAATGTGTTGGTTGACTATGGTTTCAGGCTGCCTTCAGCGCTTGACAACCGCCCTCTCCAATTTGATGAATTCGAGGAGCACATGGGGTACACCATCTACACCTCCGCCACCCCAGGACCCTATGAACTCGAACGAGCTGACCAGGTTGTAGAACAGATCATCCGACCGACTGGTTTGGTCGATCCAGAAGTCGAGGTACGACCGATCGAAGGGCAGGTCGATGATTTGATCTCTGAGATCCACCAACGTGTAGAACGCGGGGAGCGGATCCTGGTGACAACATTAACCAAACGGATGGCGGAGAAGCTCTCGGATTACCTGATGGAAATGGGGGTTAAAGTTCATTATCTGCACTCCGAGATCGACACTCTTGAGAGGGTAGGGATATTGCGTGACTTGCGCTTAGGGGTATTCGATGTTGTGGTCGGCATCAACCTGCTGAGGGAAGGACTGGATTTGCCTGAAGTCTCTCTGGTTGCCATCCTGGATGCGGATAAAGAGGGATTCTTGCGCTCGGATACGGCTCTGATCCAGACCATTGGACGGGCGGCACGCCATGTGCGTGGTAAAGTGGTCATGTATGCTGATAGAGTTACTGATTCGATGAAACGCGCAATCGACGAGACGAACCGCCGGAGGGCGAAGCAAACTGCGTATAACGAGGAGCATGGTATCGAACCAGTGAGCATTGTCAAAGCGGTACGAGACCTGACAGACCAGGTTGCTGTCCAGGCAGTCGCTGAGCAAAAGGCGGAATATCGTGTTGAAGGCGCGGCTGCACTGCCAAAACCAGAAATCAAAAAGGTGATCGCCGAGATGGAAAAACAGATGAAAATCGCTGCACAAGAGTTGGAGTTTGAGAAAGCAGCTGTACTGCGCGATCAGATATTTGAGCTGCGATCGATTCTGGCTGAAGAATCTAATTTACCTCCCTGGGAGAAGGTGCGTCTGCTTGCGGGGGAAGACTAAAACCTTCTATTTTCTATTATTTCCCGATCAACAAAGTTTATGCGATTGGTGAATCGCTGAACTCATTTACGATAAAGAAATTGGGGGTTTCAGTGATTCAAAAACGCATATTCACACTGCTCCACAGTGAGCTTTTGAGCAGAGTTTACGAGCAGGTATTCATTCCTGGTTTGCACAATTTGCAACATAATCTCAACAAGGACGGGATCAAATTGGGAACCCGAATTCCTCTTAAGTTCTGCAACAATATCCTCGAAACTCAAAGCATTCCGGTATGGGCGATCAGATGCCATTGCCTCAACAGCATCTGCGATGGCGATGATGCGCGCTTCCAGCGGGATGTCTTTTCCTTTCAATCGATCCGGATATCCAGAACCATCGTACCATTCGTGGTGATGGCGAACGATAGGGGATAATTTTTTTAGAGAATGTGATTTATCCAAAATATTGGCACCGAGGGTCGTATGTTCTTGAACGGCGACATATTCTTTGGCTGACAATTGATTAGGCTTTAATAGAATTGCATCAGGTATGCCGATCTTTCCGATATCATGAATTAAACTGGCTTTGCGGACTCGCTCGATTCGCTTGGGAGCCAAACCGAGCTTTTTGGCAATTAATACTGAATAACGAGTTACATATTGTGAATGCCCCAAAGTGAATGGGTCGCGCAGATCGATCACTTCTGATAAGGCATCCAGCAGGTTTTCATTTAGTTTATTAATCTCCTGAGAGTTTCTTGCCAGGAGTGTGTTCTTCCCCCTCAATTCATTAACTATTGCACTGGTTTGATCGAAGTACTTTTTTACGCTTATGCGAAGCATCAGTAGGGGGGCTAGAATAACAACCAAGCCCATAAGACCAGTAGTTCTATAGCCAAGAATTAGTGCATAGGCGATCAATCCCATCGAAATGTAATAAGGTAACATCCAGGAGAATTTTTCTTTCCAAACTTGCTTAGCAGAAATACCGGCATCGATTTTTATTGCCAGGGAGATCAAAGCTGTTGTGCTAAGAAAGACGATCACCGCTGCAAGGACAGAGACCAATAACTGGACGATGAATGAATGATCACTGAACTGCTTTCCAGTCAGCGTGATCAGGTTGACATACAGCAAACCTGCAATCATCTGGTTCAGGCTGTTGAAAACAAAACGGTTTAAAGGACTATGATGTTTCAACTTGGCAGTCAATGCAAAGGTCAAACTCAGGACTACTGCACCGATCGGTCCATACAGTAACGTTCCAGCTATGATTGGGGCGGCGGACGTCGAGATAGATGTGTTCCTCAGATAGATATCGATTGATAAGCCTTCAGTGATGATCACGAGCACCGAAAACAGAAACAAACCAAACCAGTCGACACTTGGTTTAGGCGTTATAAAGAAGAGTGTAAGAGGTAAGGCGATGAAAATTAGGGAACCAATAAAGAGGTTAAGGAGCCAGCCGGGTGTTGGATTCTCTGCTGGGTTTGGGGATGGCTCTGGATCTGCAGTTGCTTTCTTCGTTTTTCCTGTTGAGTCACGAATAGGATTGGGCAAAGATTTATAACCATCCAATTGAACCCGCTCATCTAACAAAGTTTGATTTTGAGATAAAGTCTTCTCATCAACTGTGCTAAAAAGGTGATTCGTTCCCTGATCTGAGTATATGCAGGTCCGATTGCGACCCTCCAATTTTGAATGATACAAGGCTGAATCTGCATTATGCACAATTTCATTGGCGGTCTCAGAGAACCTAGTTCTTCCTGCAATCCCAAAACTCACAGTGACATGAATCGGTTTGATGCCGGTTGGAATTGAGAACTCGGTCCTTTCAACGGCGATTCGAATATCTTCGATATGCTGATAAGCTTCCTGGGGTGTTGTCTCCGGCATCAGAATAATAAATTCCTCACCACCAAAACGGGCTACGATATCGTATTCACGGACAAAGTTTTGCAGGAGATTAGCGACTCCGATCAGCACTTCATCTCCGGCCAGGTGACCATATGTGTTGTTTATATGTCGAAGAAGGTCTAGATCGGCAAGGACGACGGTCAGTGGTCTGTCAAATCGATCAGCTCTTTCGATCTCTTTTTCCAAGACCTCGGCGAAGTATTTAGCGTTATTCAACCCCGTTTTTGCATCGATTTTGGTTTTCCGCTCTAATGCAGGAACTTTTAAGGTGGTGTAGATCAGGTAAAGCGGCAGCAAGATCAGCGGGATTGCAAAGGGGTTAATGAGCCAGATCAAGGCAGTGGCTGCGCCCATGCAGAGTAAGGTAAAATCGATCATCAGAGGGAGAATATCAAAAACACCCGATTTGGAAAAATTCTCACCACGTGCAAACCAAACCACCAAACCAATCATGAGGTGATTAAGCAAAGTGAAAACGGCCATACTGGTCAGCACGCCCAGAACGCCCTCAAATGTTAATAAGGTCATCCCAGGGTTGATCAGATTGTAGAGAAGTCCCGAGACAAATGTCACAATAATGTAGGAAGCGATATTGAAACCCTGGATGTACCAGGGATATTTTTGCCAAGCCCATTCGATCAGGTTAGATAAGATAATTACCACGATGCAAGCTTCAGGTCCAAGGATGGCAAAGGTACATCCGTAGATCAAGAAACTTATATTGTAGTGCGATCTATTCGTTGTACCTTCGACTTTAAAGAACAATGCCAGAGACGCCATCCCACTAAGAAAAAACATAGCCCACAGGTTCTGCCATGTATGATTATGCAGAATCCAAGCCAATATCCCGCAACCAACAAGAATTGTTGAGAATATATAGATTTTGGCCGGTAAGGAAAAATCTTTCATTTTACTTCCTTGGAGTATGATGAATGTTTGAGTTTTTCTTACCAAAAAGATTAGATTGATAAATGATCGACACCTGCATCCAAGCAAAACCTTGCAACACTGAGGCGAGATTTCCATTTGTGTTCATAGGCGATCCTTTGAATAAAGCTTGAATGCTCGATTTTCTAGTATCATGCGAACTCAATTTCAATAAAACTTTGTTTTATTCCTGTGAGAATAGAACAATACTTGTCCGAGAGACTCTAGTTCAAGTGATTCTTGGTGGCCTCTCGCCAAATCATTCCAGGCAGCACTTCTCTTGAACGCACCTTTCCAGGCGACGCTGCTCCAAGAAACCGAGTTCCAAGCCACACTATTCCAGGCAACGCTATTCCAGGCTACTGAATTCCAGGCGACAGAGTTCCAGGCAACGCTATCCCAAGCTACAGGATCGTCACCTGTCCACAAAAGCTGGCTTGCGATCTGACCGGTGTTGGCTGACTCGGTAGAGGATCCAGTGACAGCAGCATAAATATCCAGATATGGATACCTTCCACCGATTCCACCAGCCGAATTTATCAGGCGATATTTGATCTGATCAGGGGTTAAATCCGGTTCATCTTGCAATAACAACGCCACAGCACCGGTAACCATCGGTGCGGACATCGATGTGCCGCTCAGGCGGAAATATTCTCCGTTCATTACTACACGGTCGGGGTGATCTGAGATCCAATCACCGGGTCCTAAAATACTGATGATATCCGTTCCTGGAGCGATGATCTCTGGTTTCGAGTGACCATCTAATGTTGTACTATGCGCCGAGAAGGAAGAAATTGTGTCATCCGAAAGGTCAGGTGAGCCTCGTTCATCACTTGCACCGACAGTAATGATGAAAGGATCATTGGCTGGCGCGGCTTTGGCAGTGTTGTATCCGTCACTTTGGCCTTTATTACCTACCGATGCCACTACCACCACTCCATTAAACCAGAGGATTTCGGCGGCTGCATCGAGCGGGCTAGCATGGTAAGAACTCTCAATTGTCGAGTTGATCGATAAGTTGACCGCGCGGATGTTGTACTTGTCTTTGTTATCCAAAACCCACTGCATGGCGTAAATGGCATCAGACTCATAAGCCATACCAGAATCATCGCTTATCCTCAGGCTGATGAGGTTTACCTGCGGGGCAATGCCAGCATAGAGTCCGTCCGATCTGTACCCGCTACCACCAATGATTCCGGCCACATGGGTACCATGGCCACTAGCGTCATTCAATTGACCTGGATTTGAATTGAAGGACAGCTGTTCAATAACACGAGAATCTGGCTTAGCTTTATAAGGGTCGACTTGCAGATCCTTTTCTCGATCGACACCACTATCTATCACTGCTACAGTAATTCCCTGACCCTGTAAACCCATCTCCCATAGCGGACGGACTCTCAATGTGTCGAGAAAATAATTTTCGGGGAGGATAGTATCCGGTTCATCTTTTTTAGGCGACGTCTTTTTTGTGTTCTCAACAGGAGCATCTAATGTTATCCAGCGGATGGCAGGATCGAAAGCCATATTCAGGGCTGATTCGGCTGGAAGCTCAGCTACTAGTGCGTTGATAATATGCAGATCTTTAGTGAGATCGCCTCCATTTTCAGCAACCAACCGTTCTGCCTTACCAGAGTGGTCCGCTTTTTGAACGAACACCGAGATTATCCGATCTGGGTTCTCAACCGCGATTTTGCTGAGAAGGGGATGAACATTAGCAGGGCTGTCAACCACGGGGAAAGAAACCGGTCCCAGCGATCCAACGACCAGAACCAGCATGATCAATACGAGAAAAATTCCTTGTAATCTTTTCATCCGGAGGTCCTCATCGATATCTTGTTGGATTTTGATCTGATAATTTGACATCTAGTGAGCCTATCTAGTTCCTATAAATTTCCGGCAATTTCAAATCTGATGTATTGTCTTCTTCTTTCCATACCTAACTGTCCAAAAATTATGAGCCCCTCAAGCTCTTGGGCGCCTGAGGGGCAGAATAGTTTTTTGCCTAGGCAGCCCGTCCGTCCTGTGGCCAAATGGCCAGTTAGACCGTAGCTTTGTGTCCCTGCCTTTCGACAGGTATACCTTTTCTGTGCTACTTAATGAGCCTAGGCAGCCCGACTGTCATATAGTCTTGAGACTATTTAGACCGTGGCTTTGCGTCCCTGCCTTTCGACAGGTTTGCCTTTTCTGTGCTGTTTTTGTTTTCCTGACACCTCCTCAATGCTTTGTGAATAGTACTTTAGTAATGAATTTAGTACTTTCTTACTATTTGCCTGAGATAACGGGGGGTAATAACTTTTGTTACATTAGAATCTAACCAATTTATTACACAAGTGTGTATTCTTGCAAGTCTGTTAGGGTCATTCGAAGGTGACTTACCTTTCAAATGAAGCCAAAAGTATCGATAAAATTACCACATTCTAACCTAAAATTTGTTCAAATGATTTCAAGGATATAGAGGAGCTTGGTATAGTGTGGAATCTTAAACCCTCTTAGGAGAGTGTAACAAATGCATTGACCAAAGTGGTTTGATTAATTCCGGAATGTATTTCGATGTATTTAGGGTAAACTTGATCCACAAAAATGGTAGGAAATGAATAACAGATTATGATCAAGAACAATGTGACTCGCATGCTCGAGTCGCGGGGAATTCCTTACCAAACCTTTGAGTTACCAATTGAGAAGATCGGTGCAATTGAAGCCGCGCAAATATTGGGTATCGATCCCGAGTTAGTATTCAAGACGATTGTGGTTGAACGAAAAGGGGGAGCGAAGCCTATTCTGGCATTGGTTCCGGGTCCAAGGGAGGTGAATTTGAAAGCCCTCGCCCGTTCATTGAATGAGAAAAAAGTTTATTTGGCAACACAAAAGGGTGCCGAGCAGTTGACAGGATTAAAAGTTGGAGGCATTTCACCGCTCGCATTAATCAATCGTGGTTTTGACGTTGTCGTGGATCGAGCAGCTGAGGCGCATGAGCAGATTTATGTGTCCGGCGGACAGCGAGGGTTGAATGTTTGTCTTCCAACCAAGGATCTAATAGATCTAACACACGCTAGAACAGCCGCGATCAGTATTTGAGCAGAGCATTAGTTATCAAAGGGTGTTTCTTGTCTAAATCAGATATTGATCCTATAATTCAAGGTAGACTTGTCTTTAGGGAGACTAAAATGGACGAAGGATCAGAATCGGTTGGCCCGATCATTGTTTGCAGTGACGTGCATAAGTGGTTTGGCAACTTCGAGGCTTTGCGGGGAATATCGATGGAGGTCGAGAGGGGGGAGGTGGTTGTAATTTTTGGCCCCTCTGGATCGGGAAAATCAACTTTCATACGAACTCTCAATCGCTTAGAAGAACATCAACAAGGTCAAATTATCATCGATGGCATCGAACTTACGCGCGATGTGCATAATATCGAAGCTGTTCGCATGGAAACCGGGATGGTATTCCAACAATTCAACTTGTTCCCCCACCTTAACGTGCTCCAGAATATCACCCTGGCACCCATTCGGGTACGCAAATGGTCCAAGGATAAAGCTGAAGAAATTGGCAGACAATTATTGGAAAGAGTTGGCATCCCGGAACAGGCGGAAAAATACCCTAGCCAACTCTCGGGGGGGCAGCAGCAGCGAGTTGCCATTGGACGCGCCTTAGCCATGCAACCCAAGATCATGTTGTTCGACGAGCCGACCTCAGCTTTGGACCCGGAGATGATAAAAGAAGTGTTGGATGTGATGATCGAACTGGCGAAGACTGGCATGACCATGCTGGTTGTGACCCACGAGATGGGTTTTGCGAGAGGAGTGGCCGATCGGATGTATTTCTTCGATGAGGGATTGATCGTCGAAACGGGCTCACCTCACGACATATTTCACAACCCCCAAGAAGACCGGACCAAGCTCTTCCTTTCCCAGATTTTATCGCACTAATAACAGGATCCTGCACAACCAGATACAGTCACCCAGCGGGGTGACTGTATTTTAATGGGACAAGGATTAATCCAACCAAATCCCCTTGGAAGTTCAAAATAATCTTAGTAATTTATTGAACCGATAAGTCCTCCATTCACCAACACATCATACTCACCTGGAGAGCATTCCCCCAAGGGAATGCCTGCCTCAAATGGCTCCAAGACTTGAATGCATATTTCGTCTGGATCAGATAGCGAATACACCTCAACCCAGATGCGAGCCAATTCATCAGGCTCAGGGACCAGGACGCGTAATTGATGACAAAGAGTGGGCAGCGCGCCTGATAATCTCAGCAGGTGCTGATGTGGGGCGTTTTCTTGAACGATGAGCTGTGATTCATTAACGAACGCCTCTCCGTGGATAAGGCTTTCGTCGTCGATCTTGGGCTCCCAAGGCGCCGGGGATGCGGTGGGACTTGATTTAATGGTTTCGTCATCAGGCATGATTCCGGTACCACAAGCAGCTATAATAATACACGCAAGTCCGAGAACAATCCTGGTGTACCTAGGCATTTTCTCCTCGAGAGTCAAGGATTCGTTCTAAGAATTAGCGGCGGAGAAGACTGACCTATCCCGCGATTATCCTTTGATCACTGCCACTGGGCGCAAACGAGCGACTTTGCTAGCGATACCAGCTCCAGCTACAGTTTCAACAACAGCATCGACATCTTTATAAGCCTGTGGGGCTTCTTCTGCCAGGCCAGCCATTGAGCCAGCGCGGATATGGATTCCTTGAGCCTGCAATTCTTTGCGTAGATCTTCACCCCATATTGATTTCTTGGCAGCTCTGCGACTCATCGTCCTTCCGGCACCATGACAGGTAGAACCAAAAGAACGCTGCATGCTTCCTGGCGTACCTACAAGTACCCAGGAGGCGGTGCCCATACTTCCCGGTACTAGGACGGGTTGTCCAATTGCTCTGTATTCTGGCGGCAAACCCTGAAATCCGGGTCCGAAGGCGCGGGTTGCCCCCTTGCGATGGACACATACTTCGATTGACTTCCCATCTATTTGATGGGTCTCGATTTTACCCATGTTGTGAGCGATATCGTAAACCTGATGGAGGTGCCAATTGGATACCTTTCCTGGCAAGATATCTTCGAAGGCTTTGCGAGCGAAATGGGCTAAAACCTGGCGGTTCGTGAAGGCATAATTTGCGGCACAGCGCATCGCGCCGAGATAAGCCTGCCCTTCTGGGGAGTCAAGCGGGGCGCATACAAGTTCACGATCTGGTAAATGGATATTATAGCGTCGCACAGCCGATTGGAAATCTTTGACATAGTCAGAACAAATCTGGTGACCAAATCCACGCGAGCCACAATGGATCATGACCACCAGATTGCCTTCTAACAGGCCCATGACATTCGCCGCCTCAGTGTGAAAGACCTTATCGACAACATCGATTTCAATGAAATGGTTTCCTGCGCCTAGGGTGCCCAACTGTGGACGGCCGCGGTCCTTCGCACGCTTGCTGATTTTTGTCGGATCGGCGCCTTGGAGACAACCATTTTCTTCCGTCCGGCTTAAGTCCGCGTCAGAGGCATAACCATTTCTTAAAGCCCATCGACTGCCCTCTCGGCAAACTCTATCAAGCTCTGCGCTTTTCAACCTGAGATGGCCTTTCTTACCTACCCCACTCGGGCAAAATCGATCAAGCGCGGTAGCCAGATCAGAAAGATGGGGTTTTGCGGCTTCAAATTCGATTTGAGAGGCGAGAAGTCGAACACCGCAATTGATATCGTAGCCAATTGCACCTGGCGAGATAACCCCATCAGGAAGGCGGGTGCCAGCTACGCCTCCGATCGGGAATCCGTAGCCCTGGTGAACATCCGGCATCACCACCACCTGACCAACCAGACCAGGTAATGTAGCTGCATTGACTGCTTGTTCGAGTGATTTATCGCCCTTGATCTCTTCGAGCAACTGACGAGTCGCAAAAATCCTCACCGGTACACGCATATCGGATCGGTATGTCTGTGGGATTTCCCACTCGTAAGTGTTAATTTGTTGTAAATCCTGGAGTCTGATCATTGACTCACCTCCATTGTGCGAGTCGGAGGATTATGTTTCTCAATTCATTAAACATCGAAGACAATATTCGCTTCCATGCCACGATTGGTTATGCGGATGGTTAGATTGTGGTATGTGACTGCTTTAACCTCCTTGGTGATAGATGCAAGTGGAGCACCAGTGAGCTCAGCGATGAGCCGATCTCCCTCCAGATTAAGTTCAAATTCGTCAAAAGCGATCCCTTCTGTATCAACCAGGTAAACGAGCTCGGTCAGGAAATCGATCAGCAACATCTCTGGATCACGATAGGATAATTCGATCCGGCGGTTAAGGCGCGGGTACGAGTTTAACTTTACACCTGCTAAGTGGTACATGCCAGAGGCTGCCTGTTCCAACAGGGTGCTTAAATCCGGTGCCCAGACCTGCAATTCCCAATCAGCAGTATGTGGAACTTCTCGATAACCAGAAAGAAGCGGAGAGGTCATAATTCCAGTATACCATTGGGGATTATCAAATATTTACCTCATAAAAGAAATCACCTCTAAATTTGATCAGATTCTTGCTCCTATACCACACTTGCATGAAGATCCGCTTCCTTCTATAATAAAGCCCTGATCATGGGAATATTAAGTGAGAAGCTGGCAATACTCGAACATCGATTGCAAACCCTAATTGAGAAGGGCACGGCGCGCATCCTCCCAATTGATGGTCCACAGGTAGATATCGGTGAGAAATTAATAAATGCGATGCAGTCCAGTGTCCAGAAGGATATGACTGGGGATATGATCGCGCCAGATTTATTCATCCTGATCGTTCACCCAGATTTGGCCCAGGTATTTGATGAGAATCCATCGATTATGGACGAGATGAGCGAACTTGTTCAACAATCCGGTACTGACTCTAACCTTCGCTTCAGAAAGCGACCCAGGATCAAGATCAGATCAGATAGTTCCCTTGATCCTGGCACCATAAGAGTAATACCTTATTCCAGCCAACTAGAGGTCAATGAGACAGAAGGGATCACTTTAGATAATGATGGAGAAAACCAAGTACCCAATAATGCATTTTTAATAATTGACGGTGTAAAAATCTTGCCTTTAACCCATCCAGTCGTCAATATCGGACGTCGAGCAGATAACCATGTGGTTATTGATGACGTGCGGGTTTCCAGACTGCACGCCCAAGTCCGCGCGATAAAGGGTCATTACCAGATTTTTGACCTTGATTCGACAGGAGGCACTTTTGTGAACGGTGTTCGATTAGCGCAGACCACGCTATATCCTGGAGATGTGATTTCTTTGGCCGGGGTTGATCTGGTATACAGCCAGGACATTGAAAATACATCAGGAATTGATCGAGATGCAACCCAACCACTCATGCCGTTCCCTCAGGGTTGAGTTAACAAATGAGCGCAATTCTTCTCCTCGTACTACGATTTTTGATGGCAATTGCCCTGTATGCTTTTTTAGGATGGGCATTTTATACGCTGTGGCGGGATTTAAAATACCAATCGGAGCTGTTGTCCTTACAACGGACTCCAGAAATTACTTTGACCCAAGGGACGGGAGATGTAACCTCGATCGAAAAGTTTAAGCAACCTGAAGTCGTGGTTGGCAGGGATACAAGCTGTGATCTAATCCTTGAAGAGAACACTGTGTCTGCAGAACATGCGCGCCTTTCCTTTCATGATGGACGCTGGTGGGTGGAGGATTTAGGCTCGAGAAACGGGACTTATCTCAATGAGGAACTGCTGACTACTGCGGTTGTGTTGACATCAGGAGATTTCCTGCAGTTAGGTCAAGTCGTTTACCAGATTGAGATTGGTAAGGCTGATAGCGATTAGGGGAATTTTGATTCAAAATAGAACATGCTGATTGATTTACAAAGTGAAACAATACACATAAACAACATGGAAGAAGGAGTGTTCTCGTGACTAAATTAGCTATCATTGGGGGTTCGGGTTTGTATTCTTTGCCTGGATTGGAAGATATTGAAGAGCGTGAGATAACGACACCATTTGGTGATCCAAGCGCGCCCATTATTATTGGAACGTTGGAAGGCGAGTCGGTTGCATTCCTCGCCAGGCATGGTCTCGGGCATCAACTCTCACCTTCAGAAATAAATTTCAGGGCTAATATTTATGCCTTGAAATCATTGGGGGTTGAGCAGATTGTAGGTATCGGCGCTTGTGGATCGCTAAGAGAGGATTATGCTCCAGGGGACATCGTCATCCCGGACCAGGTATTTGATTTCACTAAAGATCGAAAAAGAACATTTTTTGATCGGGGATTGGTGGCACATATCAGTATTCCAGAGCCATTTTGTACTGACCTTTCGGAGCAGGTCTACCAGGCGGTGGAATCAACGGGTAATAATGTACACCGAGGTGGAATCTTCATCACGATTGAAGGGCCGCGTTTTTCCACGCGAGCAGAATCGAATACTTTTCGAGCCTGGGGGATGTCCATAATTGGCATGACAACCTCCCCGGAGGCTTTCCTGGCGAAGGAAGCAGAAATGTGTTATGCGGTTTTAGCGCATGTGACGGATTATGACGTCTGGCATATCACCGAGGAGACGGTAACAGTTGAATTGGTCATCGAAATACTCAAGCGAAATACAGATATAGCCCAACAAGCGGTTAAGAATATTGTTCAGCAGCTGACCCATGATCGAATGTGTGATTGTCATCAAGCGCTGGCATCCGCCCTGATCACGAATCCAGAAGCAATTCCTGCGGAGACGCGCCAGCGATTGAGTTTGTTAGTGGATAAATATTTAGATTAACTTGATGAATGATAGTGAGAAAAAACCACCAATTTCTCGTGCTCAGTGAGTTGAATGGCTTCTGTAACCCAATCCATACCCATTTCCAAATCTCCTAACCGAATACAGAGTCGATTGCTGATCTCAGCGGTTATATTTTTGGCTTTATATGCTATCGCCCTGACAATTGCACCAATCGCTCGTTCACGTGGTTGGGAGGGAGATTTAAGGTGGGATCACTGGATTGGATATCTGGTCTGGTTACCCTTAATATTCCTTGCACATCTACAATCGAAAAGGCAATTGCCTAATCGAGATCCATATTTGCTTCCGATCGCGGTCATATTAAGCGGTTGGGGTTTGATGACGATCTGGCGTTTATTCCCTGAATTTGGTTTACGACAAACCGTATGGTTTGCCTTCGCAGTTGGTGTTTACACAATTGGGCTTCGATTGCCGCGCAGATTAGACTTTTTACGCAGGTACAAATATGTCTGGTTGATCAGCGGATTGATTCTAACTGGTCTGACTTTGATCTTGGGTACTAACCCTTCCAGCAGTACAGGCCCGCGCCTTTGGTTGGGATGTTGTGGAGTTTATTTTCAGCCTTCAGAACCGTTAAAACTGCTGTTGATAATTTATTTATCTGCATTTTTGGCTGACCGGCAACCGTGGGTTAGAATTTCAGCCCCCATTGATAATCTTGGTGAAGATCAATCCCAAACAGAAGGCAGAAAAAACAAAACAGCTGGTAAATCCTCGCTTCCACTGTTGGCACCAATCTTATTAATGACGGGATTAACCTTGTTGCTACTGTTAGTCCAACGTGACCTCGGCACAGCAACGATATTTCTCTTTCTTTTTACAGTTATCCTTTACCTGGCTACGGAACGCAAACTTTTCTTAATTCTAAGTGTTTTATTGCTAGTCGCGTCAGTAGTAAGCAGTTATTTTCTGTTTGATGTTGTCCGCTTGCGGATTGATGCCTGGATAAACCCTTGGGTTGATCCGAGCGGTCGTTCATATCAAATTGTGCAATCTTTACTGGCGATGGCAAACGGAGGGATTGGCGGCAGAGGACCGGGAATGGGAAGTCCAAGCCTGGTGCCGATATCACACTCTGATTTCATATTCTCTGCGATCGTGGAAGAGAGCGGCTTGGTGGGAGGCATCGCGTTGATAGCTATGTTGATGATATTCACTGCCAGTGGTTTGCGGCTTTCCCTGCGCGCCCCTGATAATTTTCGCCGATACCTGGCTGCTGGACTTACGGCATACCTGGTGGGTCAAAGCTTATTGATCATTGGGGGAAATATCCGCTTATTACCACTGACCGGCGTGACACTGCCATTTGTATCGTATGGGGGATCATCGCTGGTGACAGCTTACATCTCTCTGCTTATCTTAGCGCTCATCAGCCAAAGCGCCAATACAAATCCAGAACCTGCTCCGAATCCATCACCCTACACAAATTTGGGGTTTTTCTTGTTGTCCAGCTTATTGATTGCTGCGCTTATCGTTGGGTGGTGGACCTATTATCGAGGTCCGACTTTGTTGGAACGCACTGACAATTTGCGCCGGATGATCGCCGATAGATATGTAAAACGAGGAGAAATTCTCGACAGACAAGACATCCCATTGGTGAAAACGGATGGAAATCCCGGAGATTATTTCCGAAATTATATGTACCCTGAGCTCGGCTCGTTGATTGGGTATGCTCATCCCGTTTATGGATTATCAGGTTTGGAAGCGAATCTTGATCCATATTTGCGAGGTATGCTCGGAAATCCTGATTTGGAATTATGGTGGAATCACCTGCTTTATGGTCAACCGCCTCCCGGATTAGATGTGCGGCTCAGTCTTGACATGGAAATCCAAGAGAAAGCAGATGAGTTGCTGGCTGACCATTCGGGGGCATTGGTACTGTTGAATGCAGGTAATGGGGAGATCCTGGCTCTCGCCTCTCACCCCACGTTCGATCCAAATAAACTCGAAGAAGCCTGGAGCGATCTGGTCAATGATTCAGACACCCCTCTTCTCAATCGGGTTTTTCAGGGTCAATACCAGCCTGGTACTGCTCTAGGCCCTTTTCTGCTAGCAGCCCAGGCAACGCGAAGTGAATTACCCCCACCCCCGGAAGAATCGAATGCGCAGATCGATGGGCAAAAAATAGAATGTGCATTTCAAACTGACGGTACTAGTTGGGGGGATCTAATTGTCAATGGTTGCCCTCAACCTCAGATCGTACTTGCTCAGGAGCTTGGGATCGATAATGTGATGGACATGATGGAAAATCTTGCTCTGTTTTCTGTCCCGGGTTTAGATCCAAACGATGAAGAAGAATCCATCCAGCCTGAAGGTCTTGCCTTTGATGAGATATTGGCGGGTCAATCACAAATGAGGGTCAGCCCATTGCAGATGGTGCGTGCTGCTGCTACTCTCAGTACAGATGGTACTATACCCACACCTCTATTAATAGGGGCAGTAAATTATCCAGAGACCGGCTGGGCAGTATATTCACCCACCAATGAGTCTCACCAAGTATTCTCTCCCGCTATCATAGAAAGTGTTGTTGGGTCGCTGGCGGATAAGGATCTCCCGATCTGGCAAAGTGTGGCAAGAACTCCCAATGGTCCGGATGAAGAGATCACCTGGTATTTAGGTGGAACCTTACCATCCTGGATTGGTACCCCACTATCTTTGGTCATTCTATTAGAAGAGGACGATCCGGAAAAGGCTTTGGAGATGGGTCAATCGTTAATGGGTGCGGTCTTGGGAGTGGATTAGAAAAGAATATCAGATCCCAGATGTGATGGATTTTAACTGAGTTCCATCCTACATTCATGGCAGACCATGATAGCAAAAAAATCTGGTCCATAGAATTGCGACCAGATTTTTTCGATGGGATTAGCCAAGGGGTGAAAACAAATCAGGATTGCGGACCGCGCGTCATGCGGAACACCATACTGGCCATAAAACCAGCAGCAGTAATGGCTGCCATGATGACTTTAGTCCGGTCGGCGATTGGCTCCACTCGCACACCTTCAGGTGAGGCGATGACCACCGCCACTGGCCTGGAGAAAGTTCGCCCACCGCCCCCTCCACCGCCACCTACCCCGACCATTGGCGTACCTTCATCGTCTTCTTCATTGTCTTCTTCATTCATTCCCTGGCCGTAACCGCTTCCGAAACCAAAACCCATGAAGGTCAAGTTCTCTGAAGTTGGGATGATCTTTGTATCCCCGACCTCGATCGGTTCGCCATATACCCGATCAACGTTCGCGGTTTCGATCAGGGCTTCCATGGTCTTGTTTACATCTGAGGTTGTATCGGGAAATTCAAACCCACCAGCATCTCCCGGACTTGAAACGACTTTATCCATTGCAAATAATCTCCTTTATGCTTATAGGTTATCGTGTTCGTTTAACGATCAACCATGCGAGTAATGATCCGATAAATCCAGCCGCAAGAATAGCCACTTGTAAGCGACGGGTAACATCTGGCACTGGAATTGTTTGCCGGCTGCCGCGAGAATCTTCGACGATCACGCCAAGGGGTTTGTTCCAAACCATCCCTCCCTGACCCCCGGGGAAGATCATTCGGTAAGACCGGGCAACTGGATACACGGTCAGATCTCCAACGGATACCGGTTCTCCTGAACTTGTTTGTTGAATTAATATTCTCTCTGCCATCTTATTCTGTCTCTGGGTCTTCAGGTCCAGGTTTGGTGATTTTTTCCAGCTCCGCATTAACTTTGTGCAGCACGGATAAGATATCCTCCCTGACCTTTTGTTCGACCTCCCCACTTGCGATGCGATCGCGTAAATCTTCCGCTTCGGCTTTTACCTGCTGACCGGTTTCACTCTCCTGGAAATCTTTTGCGGTTTGTTTTAGAGAATCTCCTAAATCTGTCAGGCCGCGTTCGAGTTCGTCCTGGAAATTTTTACGCTCTTCGCTCTCCCATGCGCTTACAAACAGCTGCCTGAGATTGTCACCTAGGTGTTCAAATTCTGATTTTAATTGTTGAGATTTAGTATCTTCTTGTGGCATAGGTTCATCTGACATGACTGCATCTCTCCTTTCAAATGAATGAATATCTTCATCAAGATATCGATGAGTTATTGTATGAATTCTGCTATAACACCTAGTTCAAATTCTGTTAAATTATACCTGCTTTCCGATCTTGAACCGATTCATGAATTGATGCCTGTGAATAATTCAAAATCAGTGAACAGTAAATTCGAAGGAGTACAATTAGGGAAAACAAAATCAGAGGTAGATACTTATGAAAGAAAACAATCCTTTCGTGGTGGAATGGATTCGAGAACGTCCTCCCAGCGAAGCTGAGATTCGAAAGATACTTGCTGATGAAGGTCTATCAGCTTACAGCTGGTCGAATGGTCCTGGGGATGTGTACAGCGCACATTTACATACCTTCCATAAAGTAATTTACGTGGTAAAGGGTTCAATTACTTTTGGATTACCTGATGATGGGAAACAGATCTACCTTAAGGCGGGAGATCGTTTGGAATTACCGCCGAATACGGTGCACAATGCAGTAGTGGGATCGAATGGCGTGACCTGTTTAGAAGCACACAGATAAGCTGAAATTGAATTAGCGGACCTTCCAGGTTATGGAGAACTTGCAATAAAAAAATCGAGCAGAAATTTTGGAATCCTTCTTGATTTGAATTTGCCATCTAACGCCATGCTTGAATCTAGAAGGAGAACCGATCATCCTAAAATCATTGCAACCTTAGATATATCTCATGGAGGGAATGGGGAAATTTGGGGGTTCTACGGACCCGAAAAATATTCGCGGAATGAAAATATGATCTCCACTGAATTGGTCGCAACCTTTGTTGTTGATTCTCGTATATATACGTAGAAGCAGGAAAAACAGGAGGTTACGATGTATCGCACAAAATATCTGGCACTTATCTTAGTGGTAGCGATGGCTACAGTTGCCTGTAATATCAGTGTAAATAATCCATTAGAGAGTGTTTCGATTGGGTCGATGGAGACATATACGATCGATGTGCCCGCTCCTGAAGAGAGCGATGAGATCGCTGAGGTCGTGTTGAAGTTTGGTGCAGGGCAATTGGATCTTAATCCTGGAACGGACGAAGCTCTCATCTCAGGAACAGCGAAATATAATGTAAAGGAATTTGAACCCAAGGTATCCGTTGATGATAACAAGATTGAGATATCACAGGATTTAGAAGATTTCAATTTACTCCCAGCCTTTAGTGGTGATGTCGAGAATAGATGGGATCTAGTTTTGGGGATGTATCCCATGGAGTTAGATATTTCAGCTGGAGGATACCAGGGAGAATTCGAGCTGGGAGGTTTAGCCCTGCACAGCTTACGCTTTGCAGAGGGTGCAGCCAGCACAAAAGTTACTTTCTCAGAACTCAATTCAGTGGAAATGGATACACTGCGTTATGATACTGGAGCATCCTCGGCATCGCTCTCGGGATTGGCTAATGCGAACTTTAGCAAGATGGATTTCAGGAGTGGGGCAGGGGAATATACGCTAGATTTCTCAGGTGAGTTGCAGCGTGATGCAGATGTGAGCATAAAATCTGGGTTGAGCAGCGTGACGATCATCGTGCTGGAGGGAACACCAGTGAGTGTTGAGATCGACAGTGGTTTGGCAAACATCGATGTCGATGGAAGTTGGAGGGTGACTGGAGGCAGGTACTCAATACCTGGTGAGGGACCTGAATTGAACATCACAGTCGAAATGGGCGCTGGAAACCTGGAACTGCGAGAGAGATAGAAAATTTACAATCAAAGATAATTCATGGGAAAGTAGTTTTAATCAAACAACCCGCAGGCATCATACCTGCGGGTTGTAGATTT
>Ga0209536_100002950_pt1 | contig 27565 bp, 27 predicted proteins | sample DeeMarSeWOR28_12_FD_187461 | JGI IMG/M metagenome (GOLD analysis project Ga0209536, IMG submission 187461) | Marine sediment microbial communities from White Oak River estuary, North Carolina - WOR-2-8_12 (SPAdes) (version 2) | ecosystem: Environmental > Aquatic > Marine > Intertidal zone >... | reverse complement strand
GCCATTTCTCGATGGCATACCGAAGGGCTGTCCGAGGCATTCTGTCTTTATGCTTCATTACAAAACTGTAAACATCATCAAAAAAGTAATCTCCGGTCACCTTGAGCATCCAGCCGTATCCTTTCCGGACCAAGTCCTCTTCATCCATGAGGAGTTTCTTTGCTGTTTCAAATACGTCCTCAAGAAGCAATCCTTCCGAGACGGTTTCGATTAGGCATACTGCTGAGGCGCGCCTCAACCAAATGTTATTTGATGACGCCCACCTCATTCTTCTTTGAGACAGGTCTGGAAAACGAACCAGCAAGAGCCCTATAGCGCCGCAGAGACGGTCACATGCCCCCCAATTGTCGACATACTTTTTCAGCCACCTTTCAAAGCGGACGAAATCCTTCCTCTCGTACCGTTGACTGATTCTTTTCGCCCAGTCGAAAGCGAAGAAGCGCATATTGCGATCCCCAGCCCTTAACATCTCGTCACAGATATCCAGGATTTCATCCTTGGCGTCCGGACGAACAGCTGTTTTGAACACTCTGCCGGAGATTTCGCGAAGCACCGGTGTTTTGAGTCCAACGGGATGCTTGAGTTTTTCTTTAAACCAACGTTGGTAGTTCAATCGATTGGCAGGCGTGTCAACCGCCTTGATCTCTTTTTGTAGTTCTTTTATCACCTGGTGCAACGAGTTTCTCCCATTGTCGGGAACTGTCAGTGGTTATGGATCATGTAATTTCACAGAGGTGACGAAAAACCTCAATTCCCGGCGCTTTCCCAAAATACCCGGCCAAATCCGGATCATCCCAGCGAAAGAACGGATTCGTGTCGCGTTCCTCCCCGATCGTCAGGGGCACTGTGGGCATGCCTGTATGAGCCGCTTGTTCAAGCGTTCTGAGCCGCCGGGCTAGACGCTCGTTGTTCGGATCGATTCCGGCCGATTCCCGAACATACTGAAGCGTGTATTCGTGTGAGCACCAAATCTTTGTCTCGCGTGGCAAATCCCGGATCTTTTTAATCGACTGGAACATCCCCTCGGGTGTTTCCTCGAACAGGTTGCCGATGGTGCCACCAAAAACAGTATCGCCGGAAAACAGATCTCCACCGTCGGCGGCAAAGAAATTGTAGGCGATATGGGCTTTGGTGTGCCCCGGCACCTCCAATATACGGGCTTTTGCGCCACAAACGGCAATTTCATCTCCTTCCACAAGAAACTGCGTCTGTCCCGGAATGCGGCCACGATCCCCGGCGCCACCGAAAACAGGAATATCGGAAAAGTGTTCGAGCAACGCCCGGTTTCCCCCGGTATGGTCGAAATGGTGGTGCGTGTTGAGGATCGCGGCCAAACTGCATCCAATATTCTGCAGATACTGCAGAACAGGTTTCGGATCCCCTGGATCAACAGCTGCCGCTTCCAGTTCCGCGTCATCGAAAAGCAGAAAAATGTAATTGTCGGCTAAAGCGCGGAGTGTAGTAACTTGCATAAGACGTCTTGGATCCGTAAAATTTTTCGGTTGCAGGCCGCTTTAGTCGATATAGGAGGTTTTGGCTTCAGCAGCCAGTCCGACCTGCACGACTCTATACGGCTTATCGATTCTGTTGCACACTACTGGAAAATGCGGCGTTCCCCGGGGGATCGATATTACGGCAGGAACGTCGAACGTGTGCTTTTCGTGCTCCTTGCCTATGTCGATGGTGATTTCAGCGCCCAGATAGCTCAAATCAGCCGTATTGTGCCCGAAAAACACGATGCATTTATCATAGGGGTGTACTTGAGCTCCCTTTCCGGCCAGCCACTGTCCCGTTTCGCTATATAGCCCCATTTGAAAATGGATACTTGTTCCTTCCAGCTCATGACCCGACATGGATATCAGCTGTTTGGCGTCTGCCCCACCGGGTCCTTCTTTTACCTCCATCTTTTTGAAAAGACCGGCGTATTTTCCACCATCCGTTGTGCCCTCCGGTTTTTCCGGGGAACCCCGATATTGGGGACTGAGCGCGAGATGGAAATGGCCGAAAGGTTTGTACACCTTCTCGGTTATAAGCGGGCAATGCGGCAAGCCTTTAGGTGCAACGACAATGGTGGGTTCTCTGATTTTGTGTTTTTCCAGTTCGCTGCCCATGGATAGCTCCAATTCCGAGCCGAGATAGTTCATGTCCTGATCGTCATATCCGAAAAAAAGCAGGAATTCGTCGAATGGGTGAGAATGGGCGCCGCGATTAGGAGCCCAGTCCCCAGTTTTCTCATAAACTCCGACGATGAAATTGAGATCGAAACCGGCCAGTTCTTCACCTCCGACAAATACCAGTTCCCTGGCATTGGCCCCACCCATCGTGCCTTTTTGAAAGGATAATTTTTTTACCAGATTCCCATATTTTAATTCTGCCACCTGTCTTTCCCCCTCCGATCCGGCGCATTCTAATGCGCCGCATTCCAATACGATGAATCCTGTTTTCCAAGTATTACATGCATCATACCATCAGGATGAAATACAATCTTGCTTTTTTAGAGTTACCGCTGCTGTGCCACAATTACGCTTTGCGATCGGATATTGCCCGCTCCCCCGCCCGGTTTTGCAGAAACCCAAGGGCATGTTTCGATAGTGAAGGAGATTTTAGAAAAGGCCGTTTATTTTACCTACAATCTTCTGAGAAGGAGTCGCATGTCAAGGAATCGATTGTTTTACGGCTGGTGGGTGCTTTTCGGTATATTTAAGAGCTATACAGCCCTGGTTGGCATTCAGGTCTATTCGTTGCCTCGGTTCTATCCTGAGTTAAGAGCGGAGTTCGGCTGGCCCAAGGCGAGTATTGCATATACTGCGACTCTTTTCCCCCTGACCGGTGCCTCGATTACGTCCTTCGTCAGCTCGCTTTTTGATCGCTATTCCGCCAGGATCTTTATGATGGCGGGGGCCTTTCTTACCATTGCAGGGCTCCTCCTTTAGTATGGGATCAGGCGGCCAGATGCTCCAGGAGAATTTTAATACCGATCCCCAGGAGGATTAAGCCCCCCAGGACTTCAACCCGTTTTCCCCACCTGTTTCCGATCTGCTGCCCTAAAAACATGCCTAAAATAGTGAATCCTGCAGCTACAATCCCGATAACCAGAACCGGTACCAGGATTGTCGAACCAATGATTCCAAGGGAAAGACCGACAGCCAGAGCATCGATGCTCGTAGCGACGGAAAGAACCACAAGAGTCCAGCCTTTGGTAGGATCGCGTGAAAGGTCCAGGGCTTCCCCCTTACCGGAGAGCGCACTCCAGATCATTCTCCCCCCCACAAACGCGAGAAGCCCGAAAGCTATCCAGTGATCAAACGCGGCAATAATCTTATGAACGGCAATGCCGCCCGCCCAGCCGATGGTCGGCATCAAAGCCTGGAACAAACCGAAATGAAACGCCAGGCGGAATACGTGTCTTTTCGTAAGGAGCTTTATGGTGAGTCCGGCTGCGACAGCCACAGCAAATGCATCCATGGCCAGTGCCACAGCGAGCGCCAGCAGGTTCAATGAATCCATGGATCTCCTGCTCCTACCACCTGGGAATACTCCATCTTCCTACTATCCTCATGCCGACTCGGAAAATCCAGCGTCAGCTGGAATATCTCTATACTTGATTCTATTTCTTACCGGCGCTGGCGGCAGCTTTGCGCAGCGATCTCCGAAGAGTGTGCAACTGGCGTCGAACGGCTTTCAACTGGACGTGATCGTGTGCTTCAAGCGCTTCGTTTCTTTTAACCTTAAGCTCTTTCATCTGCGCCTTGATTTCGGCTTTTTCTTTTCCGGCCACCTTGCTCTTGTGCCGTGTATGAGTATCAATTTTAAGGGTCCTGCACAGTGCCTCCAGAAGGTGTTCCTTGTTCAGCTGCGTATAGCCCTTGATCCCTTCATCCTTTAACCCGGAAGCAATTTCCCGCATCTGCGCAACTGTCATTCCTTTCAATTGATCATAGGTATACTCCATAGTCTGATCTCCCCTATTCCTTATCCAATAACCTGCCACGCCTTCCAGGCATGGCTTTTGTTTCCTCTGTTAAGCGGTGCGCGAATGACCTTGTAAATCTCTCGTTTCCGGTTTCCCGTTCCTCGTCCCTGTTTTTTAACGGGGAACGGGAAACCCCAAACGAAAAAGCGTATTCACACACATTCTCCCCGGATCAGCACAGCCTCCCGGCGTCACACAGCCAGATGCTGTGGATTTAACCGGGATTAAATATTTCAAATGCTATTGTATGACGATTGATGCAAACTTAAACCCATAATTACAGCCATTATTTTAAAATGGGAATGTGTCTCTGAAAGCACTGGAACGGAAGAATATGTATGAAATTGATGATCAGCGTAATATCGGCATCGGAAGCGCGTGACGCTATTGCAGGTGGCGCGGAAATACTGGATGTTAAAAATCCGGAAGAGGGATCGCTAGGAGCCCAGTCTCCAAAAGTAATCCGGGAAATTATAGATCTCAGTGCAGGACCTGTTGAGGTCAGTGCCGCAATCGGCGACATGCCCAATTTGCCCGGAACTGCAGCGTTGGCCGCACTGGGAGCCGCCTCCTGCGGAGTTGACTATATTAAGGTCGGTTTGTATGGACCGCGTACAGAATCTGATGCATGGACCCTGCTGCGCGAAGTGCGGCTGTCGCTCGAGGGGCATTCTGTTTCTGTCGTCGCTGCCGGCTATGCGGATTTTTCGCGTGCCGGCACTCTGGACCCGCAATATCTACCCCGTATTGCTGCTTCAGCCGGGGTACAGGGATTCCTGCTGGACACGGCAATTAAGGATGGCCGTACGTTGTTTGATTTCTTCGATCCGGAGCGCCTGCGTTTCCTGGCGAAAGAAATCCATGCCGCCGGTATGCTGTTCGGACTTGCCGGAGCCTTGAAGGAACAGGATTTCCCCCTGGCACAAAAGCTGGGGGCGGATGTAGTAGGACTGCGTACGGCCGTATGCCGCAATAATCAACGCAAGGGCCCACTCGATCTGGATCGTATCCGGAAGTTATTCCGATAGAACTTACAAAATTATGATGAATTGCATGTGATTCTGGTCCCGACTGTCGTACCGGTATTCAACAACTCGGCTATCCTTCCAGGCTTCAATCCATTAACCACCCATGTCTCCAGTTGCGTCAAGGCAAGGAAATCCGGAAGATACCCGTCCACTCCGCCGGTATGCAGCGCCAGTCGCTTCGTCGTCATTTCCTTAATAATCCCTTCCGGCGAATTTAAAGAAGGCATCAACCCATCGATATCTTTTACAAGAACCAGTCTTGGGGATCCTGTTTCACGGGCTACCCAGGCTGCAATGGTATCTGATGTGACCTGCCAGGAATGCGGCAAGCAGTCGTTATCAAGAACAGCAGCCGACGGAAGCAGGATTGCAACCCGGCCCGATGCCGCTGTCCGACAAGCGGAATCCATGCCGGTCTCCAGAGAGCCGCCTTCTATCAATCGACCCAAGAGATACCCATACTGGTCCATGGCCAGCAGCGCCATGCAATGAGCAGCGGTTTCTCCCAGGTCGTACCGGCTATAGATTTGCCTGACCAGATCGGAGAATTCCCCTCCTCCGGGTACCACAAGCATGGGGTGTTGACGCCCAAGCAGACTTATTTCCCTGCACAGGTCCTGCAATCCATCTCCGCGAGCCAGGCTGCCTCCGACTTTCAGGACAGTATGCAGGGGCATCAGGATTCCCTTTCCATTTTAGCCGCTAATAAATGTGCAACCGCCAGGCACGGGACAGCTGCCGATTCTTCCCGGCTGAAATCACTCTCCAGATTCTGAATTTTCAGTCCAAGTCCCGCGGCCGCTTCTTCGCCCAAAAATGCCCCGGCTCCAAAAACGATAACCGGCTGACGGCGTAACTTGGAAAGCCTGGAAATCACCTGTTGCAGGCCCGCACGAATTTGCAGCACCTGTTGTCTGTAAACATAGCGGGCCATTTCTTCAATCTCAGGCGGGGACAGCATCTCGGTATCGGCACACACCAAACGGGAAAGTCTGCTTCGGGCGCATTCAATGGTTGGAGGCCGGTTATCGGGTGCCGGACAGGTATAATCTTGCGGCTCCAGATACCCCAGGATCATATGTACATCGCCGCTGACGGCAAAGTACTCTGAAGAGACTCTACAGGATCGCCCCGCGACCGGAACGGATTGAACGATCGCCGCCAGGTTTGTGCGCAGGAAACCCGTATACACCAGTTCTCCGGAACTGAGGCGCTCTGTATCGGTTCTACCTTCTACACACACCTTCCCGCCCAGGATGGGCAGGATATCGGTCGTTGTACTGCCTACATCAACCAGGAGGCAGTTGGGGTACCGATCTGAAAGCCACTGAGCCGAAGCCACCCAATTCGTAGCGGCGAATTCCAGGGGAGAGTTGCAGGCTTCCATCAATGGGGCCAAATCCCCCGAAAGATTCAGGACATAACTTTCAATATTGGGAAAACAATCCCCTACACATTCCAAAACAAACAGGACACCCTCGCGCTTGGTTGCGAAGACATCCGACAGTTCGGCGCTCATCGTCACAGACATTGCCTGTATGGGAAATTCAAGAGTACAATCGTTGAAGACTTTATGCAGAACTTCGGGCAGGTTGTCTTTATTGCGCCATATTTCAAAAGGTCGGGAAACGACCCGGGGTTGTCGAAATTTCCCCTCTTCCATTACCAGGCATGAGGCTTTTACATTCACACCGCCGATATCCCACCCCACCACACTGATCATTCCGTCTCCAGGATCTTCATTCAAGCAGGCGCCATCTACCAAAGCAACGCATAAACGGATTTTCCCTACACATAATACCATCACATAATTTTATTGACCGGCCCTCATTCCCGGCACAATCCTGAAAGATGCGGTATTATATGTCCTCCAATCTTCTATAACCTGAATTTCTCACCAGGCTTTATAGAGGAGTGGTGCAATGAAAGGTGAATTCACTGCCGCGGCAGAAAGCTGGTGGGATAGACGGCTATAGTGTAAAATCCTGGTTTCCGGCCTGCATTTCTCATGCAGTATCTTCACAAGGCAGCTCAGAAGGACATGACTGCCTCGCCGCCGCAGAAAAGAAGTTTTGTGAAATGCAGGCGGTTGTTTGGAAGATACGGGGCTACCCGGGGATCGGAAACACCGCCTTCATAAAAATCAGGAGCCGGGAAATTCGGCCTTCAAAAAGAATCCGCCCTATTTCCCCTCTCCTGAAAATATTCGGCCTGCAATAACCGGAGCCACCAGTTGAATTTTGTCAATGCTCAAAAGGAGAGATCAAAGAGGTTATGAATAACAAGACATCAACGATTATCTGGACATGGACGGACGAGGCGCCTGCGCTGGCAACACTGTCGTTGCTCCCCATCGTTAAGGCTTTTACTAAAAATACCGGCATCTCCGTCGAATTGTGGGACATATCCCTTGCAGGCCGAATCATCGCCAATTTTCCGGAATTCCTCACAGAATCGCAGCGCATTCCCGACTACTTATCCATGCTGGGCGAACTCACTCAAAAGCCGGAAGCCAATATTATCAAATTGCCGAACATTTCCGCATCGGTCCCGCAATTGACGGCTGCCATTAAAGAACTGCAATCGAAGGGATATAACCTTCCCGACTACCCGGAAAATCCGAAGAATGAAGAGGAAAAAGCCATCCAGGCAAAATATTCCATTGTTCTAGGCAGTGCCGTCAACCCGGTTATACGCCAGGGAAACTCCGACCGCCGGTCTCCTTTGTCGGTCAAGGTTTTCGCAAAGAGGCATCCTAAGAAGCTCGGTGCGTGGAGCCCGGATTCGAAAACCCATGTATCCCATATGACCGGCGGGGATTTCTATGAAAGCGAAATGTCCGTCACCCTTACAGCAGGATCCGATGCAAGGTATGAGTTCGTTGCCGAAGATGGATCGATCAAAGTGCTTAAAGAGGACATGCCTTTGCAGGAAGGGGACATCCTGGACACTTCTGTTATGCATGTCAGCGAACTGCGCAGATTCTACGAGGAGCAGATCAGGGAAGCAAAGCAACGGGGCGTTCTCTTCTCGCTCCATCTTAAAGCAACCATGATGAAGGTTTCAGATCCGGTGCTTTTCGGTCATGCGGTCAGCGTCTATTTTAGAAAGGTATTTGAAAAACATTCCGACACACTTGACAAACTGGGGGTGAATCCCGACAACGGGCTGGAGGATCTCCTGGCTAAAATTAAGGATCTTCCGAAACAGAAACAATCCAAGATTGAGAAGGACATAGAAGCTGTTTATTCAGAGCGTCCCCCAATGATGATGGTAGACTCAGACCGTGGTATCACCAATCTCCATGTCCCCAATAACGTCATTATCGATGCCTCAATGCCTGCTATTATCCGGGATTCGGGTAGGACATGGGGGCCGGACGGCGAGCTGCACGATACCAAGGCGGTCATCCCGGACCGTTGCTACGCAACAACCTACAAAACGATTGTCGAGGATTGCCGCGGCAACGGCGCCTTCGATCCCGCGACAATGGGAAGCATTCCAAACGTAGGTCTCATGGCTCAGTCAGCCGAGGAGTATGGATCGCACGACAAAACCTTCATTGCCTCCGGCCCCGGAACCATTCGTGTGGTGAATAAAAACACGGGCGAAACATTGCTAGAGCAGACTGTCGAAAAGGGAGACGTATTCCGTTCTTGCCGTACGACGGATGCCGCAATCCGCGACTGGGTGAAACTGGCCGTGCGGCGCGCCCGTGCAACCGGCGCACCGGCCGTATTCTGGCTCGATTCAAACAGGGCTCACGACGCCCAAGTTATCGCAAAGGTGAATACTTACCTGAAGGACCATGACACCTCCGGGCTGGAAACACCCATCCTGAACCCAATAGAAGCCATGAAATTCTCGCTTGAACGCATCCGTAAAGGAATGGACACCATTTCTGTGACAGGTAATGTGCTCCGGGACTACCTGACTGACCTCTTCCCCATTCTGGAAATCGGGACATCCGGCAAGATGCTTTCCATTTCCCCACTACTGGCGGGAGGAGGCCTCTTTGAAACCGGCGCAGGCGGTTCAGCGCCAAAACATGTTCAGCAATTCCGGAAGGAATGTTATCTGCGATGGGATTCCCTGGGGGAGTTTTCCGGATTGGGCGCTTCACTGGAACACCTTGCAGCTACTTTTGAGAACAAAAAGGCGGAGATCCTGGCCCAAACATTGGATCAGGCCATCGGACAGTTCCTGGAAAACAACAAGTCGCCGGCTCGCATGCTTGGCGGCATCGACAATCGCGGCAGCCACTTCTATTTGGCGATGTACTGGGCTGAAGCCCTGGCAGCCCAAACAAACGACATGGAACTGCAGGCGCGGTTCGCAAAGATAGCCGAACAGCTGGTTGAAAACGAAGAAAAGATTAATACCGAGCTGTTGGGAGCACAAGGTAAGCCGGTAGATATGGGGGGTTACTATTACTTCGATACCGCTAAGACAACGGAGAAGATGCGACCAAGTCCGACGCTGAACAGAATTATCGAAGCGATGTAAAAATTATGTATTTATCATTTTTTCTTTTTGTATATCAACAGGCATAATCCGGCAAAAGCTGTCCCCAACAACCAAATTGTAGAGGGTTCCGGGACCGCGGTGCTTTGAACCGAACCTGTAACCAGAGCAGGACCCGTGCTTTCTGTACCGACAAGGAAGAAGGATTCGGCGCCGCCGCTATTGCCGCTCCATTTTGCCCGAAATATAATGCGAGGATCTTGATAGGAGGATACATCAACCGATCCCAAATCGATCGTTCCTAGAGTCCAATCGGCAAATCCGTTCCCATTATTGGACAGTTTGCCGATATTGCTATCGTCATCGTAAGAGTACAGTTCAGTTGTCGTTGATCCATCAATAAGAATAACCTTGAAAAAATCAAGTATCTCACCATTCTTTGCTGTATTGACGTCGATGGCTATATTGAATTGTGGCGGCAGATTTTCAAAATCATATGCCGGACTGGACACATCATATTCAGAGATATTGCCTTTTTGTTCGAAATCCGTCCAATCAAACCCATCAGGATTTTGACAATTCGTTCCCGCGATGATGCACGGAACGCTGGTATCTTGAGGCCCAACCGTTCGGGGAGATGCTGGTTCAAGGCTTAACAAACCGGCAAAAATATTTGGCGGCGCTGCCATAATCAGGAATAACAGGCACAATCCGGCTATCAATTCGACACGGGACGCTGATCCCCAATATTTTATATTGGTTATACGTGTCATCTGGATCCCTCCATTTCTCAGGGATTTGTACAACCTCTCCTGAAAAGGTCTGTTTTTGCTCATTATTACGAACAATTTTAAAATCCCGGATTGCATGGCAAAAAATAAACACTTATGCCTTTAGTCCTACAATTATATATTCGGTATTTTCCTGGTTCTTGATTAGGGTTTTGGAAAGAAACCTGGCATATCTCTTCGTCAGATTTGAAAAAATATAGCCCTAAGCAGCCATCTTGCAGAGAGTTAACTTCCCGGTGGCGGTGTCGAATATCATCATCTGTGAAAAACCGGGGCCGTCATACCGGTTGTTCCTGACCGTAAAGGATTCGGCCGCTCCTCCGGTAGCGACAAGCGGGACACCAGAGTACTTTCGCCGGGAATAACCGTGGATATGTCCGAAAAATGCGGCCTTGATTTCCGAACTATGACGCTCGATTATCGAGAGGAAGCGGCCGGAATAATAAGGCTGGAAACCGTGAAAGGTCCATCCGTTTACACCGGGAGGAATATGGGTGAAGATCAGCGTATTGCGGCGAATGTGATTTTCCAGAAAGTCTGCCTCGCTCTTCGGAAACATTCTGTTGGCCGTATTTACTCCGATAAAGCGCCATTTTCCTACATCGATGACTTTTCTGGTCGAACCGAAATGACTCATGAAAGCTTTCAGCGGCCTGTCGTGATCTCCGGGCACCGCAGCCAGCAGGGCGGGATAGCGTCTTACGGCGGAAATAAAAGCCCGGTGCTCCCTGGAAGTTCCGTGTATTGCAAGGTCACCCGCGACGAGAAAAAGCTCCGGTCTGTGTGTGTGCCATACGTGCTCCAGGAGGGGAGGGGTGTTTTTTCCCCAACAGCTGCGACACGCCGGATCCGCCAGTATTGCGACCGTCCTTATGCCGCGAAGCTCTGAATATTTCTTCCTTATGATGTTCATCAGGATCGATCCTGTATAAATCCTTTCGGGATCGATCCTACCGCTTTACTCAAACTGGTCAGTTTCGTCATGAATCACACCCGGATACTTTGGGTTTATTGGTGCCCAGGGCCCAACGACGAGCACCCGGGCCTTATCAAATGTGGAACAGCCAATCGTATTGGAAGTCCGGGAGAAAATACAGCTCATATCTCATATCTTTTTGGTGGGGAAGATCGGATCTTTTATATTGAAATTTTACCCTGAAGGAATATTGGGGCCGGGAAAATCATTAAAGTTCAGTGCATAGTTATTTCAGAAGCAGTTCAACCCCCAGCATTTTAAAGGAAATATAATTGTCTTGCAGTTATTTCATACGAATTCTTATGTACCTGTATGTATGAAGCAGCGCACTAGATTTTTACGGGTCGACAAAGATTTTCACTCGAATTTGCGCTCCGCCCGCATTTCTTACATACGAACTTTGCATCCTTCACCAGCTTTTTATAATCGTCTAAACTGCTATCGATATAACCCATATTTATCAGATAGCAAAGATGGTCATCATGCATTGCATGCGGCATCTCGGGTTTTTTCATTATTATCCTCCCTATTCGTTTTATGCTCGTTGAACGACAACAACCAAACCGGTTCCTTTCAAAGGATTTCCAATGGGATAATGCTCTTATTCTTTCTTCTTCCTGTCGGCTGCGGCAAGGATCTGAGAACCCTGGCTCTCGAGCCACTTCCTGTCTTCGTCGTCCTTGAGCCAATCCGTCACATGACCGATCATATCCGGCGTTTCATACAGGGCCATGTAAAGAAGGCACCGATTCCTCTCTTCGTCTATGGCGATCTTGGTCAGATAACTGGTTGTGTATTTCAGTTTTTCGTGAATCTGGTCCAGAACCATATTGGCGATCGGGCAGATGTAAGGCCGAACGCCTTCCGCCTTGACATGGGCTTCCTTGCCGTGATGCATGCAGCCCTGGACGGTCATCTTGAGCATGACCCCGTCACCCCCTGTTTTGTAGGCAACGTCGGATACGATTCCCTCCGCCTTCATCACAGCAGCGCAGCTTTCGACTATTTCAGGTACGGTAGATCCTTGAATCTTGTGAGACCGGATGAAGTCTACGCCTACAAACTCGCACTTCCAGTAAGCCATGCCGGAGAGTTCTTGATACATAAGTTCCTCAACCCTTGCGAGCACTTCGTTGCAATATTTTGTCTTATCCATTAGGGCCTCTCCTTGTTTCCAAATTTTTCCCAATAAACCATTTCCTCAAGCGGCAATTTCGGTCTCGGATGTTTGCGCTGCTCTTTCGGCCACCCGACGGCAAGGTAGGAAAGCACCTTGAAATCGCCAAAACCGGTAGGAATGCCCAGGATCTTCTTGAACCTTATGGCATCTCTCGTGCTGGCCACCGGGCCGTAGACCCAGCAGGATCCCAGTCCCATGGCATGGGCCTGAAGGATCATATTCTCCATGGCCGCACACAGGTCATATGGAACGTCGACGCTTCCAATCTGCAAATCTCCGATCACGGCGAAGATCACCGGCGCCTGTTTGCAGAATTCCGACACTCTGCCGGAGTACATAAACTCCAATACACCCGCTCTCTTTTCAGGGTCTTCGATCCCCTCAAACCTCTGCTGCAGTTCGTTGAGGCAGTACCAGGAAGTCATACGGGATCCGCTTCCCTGCTTGGAGAGATCACCGATCTTGTTTCTGGTTTCCTGGTCTCGGATAACGATGAACCTCCACGGTTGATAATTTTCACCCGTCGGTGCCCATCTGGCGGCCTCAAGGATCATGTCAATCATCTCATCCGGAACTGGATCCGGTTTGTATCTTCGGATGCTCTTTCTCGATGTGAGTATATCCAGAAATTCTTGGCCATTCATATGGATTTACCTCCAAGCTGTAGAAATGATTAAGTGCCGGTTCTGTCGGAAGAATCTGCCGCTATGTGCGGTGTAGCCCCCAGCTGCAGATAATTAACAGAACCCTATTGCCCAGAATAAATTACAGATTTTGTCAACCTGAAATTCCTCCCTGCTTCCTGTCAGAAATCCTCACAAACCGAAGGCTTGGAATTCGTCTGAGGGGCATGGATACGATCAGATGATCCTCTCTTCCTCAAGCTTTTTCATCTCTTCTTCGCCGAGCTCCAGGAGCCCGCCGTAGATTTCCCGGTTGTGTTCGCCGACATCCGGAACCCGCATTTTCCGGTTGCCCGGTGTCCTGGTCATCTTGTACACCGAACCGGAGAGTTTCACCTTCCCTGAAACAGGCTGGTCCACCTCGACGATCATTTCCCTCTCCAGCAAATGAGGATCGTTGGCAACCTGGTCAAAAGTGGGCAGAGTAGAACAGGGGACTCCGAATCTCTTGAGGATTGCGAAAACCTCCTCGACGGTTCTTTCCTGGCACCATTGTTGCACCAGACCGTCGACTTCTTTCATGTTTTTGGTCCGGTTCTCACGGGTGGCAAAGCATTCCTCGCCGATCAGGTCCTCCCGGTCCATTGCCTGAAGAACCTTTTGCCACTGAGGATCCGTGATCGTGCAGATCACTACATATCCGTCCTTTGCATGGTACGCGCCGAACGGTGCGGAACTGCTGAGCTTGTTGCCGAATCTTTTGGGAACTTCGAGAGTATCGAAATAATTGGCGCGGTCGGGGAATACCATCGCCCAGATGCCGTCCTGCATGGAGATGTCTATGGCCTGCCCCTCGCCCGTGACGGTCCTGTAATAAAGAGCTGCCAGGATGGCGATCACGCCGTTGTACCCTCCCATATAGTCGCCGAGAGAAATGCCGGCCTTTAGGGGTTCGCCGTCCGGCTGCCCTGTCACGCTCATCAGACCTCCCATCGCCTGAGCGACGACATCGTAGGAAACGTCATTTCGGCGCGGACCTGTTTGCCCGAAACCGGAGATGGAGGCGTAAATGATTCCCGGGTTGATTTTGCTTATCTCCGCATAGCTCATTCCCAGTCGCTCCATTCCGCCGGGTGCGAAATTTTCCACGAGGATGTCTGCCTTTGCCGCCAGCTTCCTGGCAATTTCCACCCCCTTAGGGTCCTTTAGATTGAGAGTGATGCTTTTCTTGCCCCGGTTGTAGGAGAAAAACTGGTAGGACTCCCCTTTGGGGGTTTTGGGCATGGCTTGCCGTTCCGGTTCTCCCTTGCCTGGTCGTTCTATTTTGATGACTTCGGCTCCCAGTTCGCTCAGTACACTTGTGCCGTGAGGTCCGGATAAATACTGGGTAAAATCCAATACTCTGACGCCTTCCAATGCTCCCTTCGCCATGAATCCTCATCTCCTTAATTTGCGGATAAAGCCGGGATTGCCTTCCCTCTTATCTCAAGCTCCATTTCACTCTAAGCCGAAAATTTTTATTGTAGCATCATTTTCGGGAGTGTCTGCCCGAATGCCGTACCTGTTTTCAAGAAATCCCCGGATTCCAGTGGATTTCTCGAACCGGGCACCGGTTCCCCGGCTGGATCGTCTTAACTTCTGCGCGGATTTGAATGCGCCTGTTCGGCAAATCAGCATTTTTTTATAGCCCGGTTGGGACACTCGAGTCCAATATTTAGATTGTGATCGGGTGATATTTAAAACTTATCACCAAATCCGGCTCGGACTCGCAGTACAAAGGAAAACACAGGTTAGCCCAATACCGGAAGGTTTTTTATAAAGCGGCTCAGAAGCGGGGAAGCGTTATCCCTGCGCCATACAGCCACCAGTTCGCTCAGAGGAGGTTCGACCTGTAGTTTCTTGTATACAACTCCCTTAACCTGAATGGATTGAAACGATTCGGGAACGAGCGAAACTCCCAGCCCGGCCGCCACCAGAAGGAGTCCGGTCTGAAGCAGCCGCGTGTTGTGAACCCGTTCCGGCCGCACACCGGCGAGCTTGTAGGTCATGCGCACCTGCTCATAAAACCCTGAACTTGAATGGCCGGCCGGCATAATGGCGGGCCAGGACGACAGATCCTTCAGATCGACACGTCTGCTGCGGGCCAGCTTGCAGGAACCCGGTACGGCTACTATAAGGCGGTCACGGGCAACGACCATCGTTTTAAAAACATCCTGGGATAGCTTTGCATGAACAAAACCGATATCCAGCTGTTCCCGGTAAAGCCTGTCCACCTGTTCTCCTGCGGCAAGCTCGTTTAATTCAACTTCGGCCTGCGGAATCTGCTTCTGTAACTTCTTCATGGCAACCGGCAGAACACGGATTGCGGCCGTGCTGACAAAACCGATCCGGATCGTCCCGGCATCGCCGGACTCCACTTTTCGAGCCTTGGCCACGGCCTGATCCGCCTGCTGGAGAATGCGTTGCGCGTTTTCGTAGAAAGCTTTTCCTGCCGGTGTCAGGCAGACCTTATGGCGCGACCTTTCGAACAGAGTCACGCCGATCTCCTCTTCCAGCTGCTTGATCTGCTGCGAGAGCGCCGGCTGGGCTACGTGCATAATTTCGGCGGCGTACCGGAAGTGCAGTTGCTCCGCAACTGCGACGAAATACCGCAGATGTCTCAATTCCATACATCACACTGATAGAAATACATACATCATAAGATCAAAGAATATGCGGCTTTTTCGAATTCCGTTCAATCCTCGAAGATTTTCCCGGGATTCAGGATATTCAGCGGATCGAGCACCTGCTTGATCCTCCGTTGTATGTCCACCGATACCGGACCGAGAGCCTTTTCGAAATAAGGGCGCTTGAGGATACCGACGCCATGCTCGCCCGAAAGGGTTCCTCCAACCGACAGTGCAGCATCGAAAACCTCTCCCATCATCTGTTCGACCTTTGCCCAATCTTCCGGTTCTCTCTTGTCGAACAGAATATTCGGATGCAGGTTTCCGTCCCCGGCATGGCCGAAAATCACGATAGGAAGTCCGTGTCTGGCGCTGATGTCGCGAATCTTCTGGACAATATCCGGGATTGCGCTGCGCGGTACTGTGATATCTTCACCCAGCTTGTTCGGGGCCTTGCGCGCCAGCGACGATCCTACGGACCGGCGCGCTTTCCACAAACCGTTTCTTTCCTCCTCGGTTGAGGCAACCTTCACCGTCCGGGCGCCTTTTTCCTTACAGATCCGCCCTGCTGATTCGATTTCCCGAATCACCGTCGGTTCGTCCGAACCGTCCGTCTCTATTATCAATACAGCTTCTACATCGGTTGCCAAACCCAGCTTCATGGCTTCCTCGATACAGACGATGGCGGTCTGGTCCACCAGTTCCAAAGTCGCCGGAACAATTCCTTCGGAAAGAATGGCGTTCACGGTCCGGGATGCATTCGCAAGCGAATTGTACTCCGCCATTGCTGTTTTGACAAAAAGCGGCCGTGCAACCAGTCTCAGAAGCGCCTCCGTGATCAATCCCAGAGTACCTTCCGATGAGGCGAATAGCGCGGACAGGTTATACCCGGTGACGTCCTTGATCGGTTTGCCGCCGGTTTTGAGTATCCTGCCGTCTGCCAGCACCACGGTCAGGCCCAGTATGTAATTTCCCGTCACACCATATTTCAGGCAGCGCGGACCGCCTGCATTGCAGGCTATGTTGCCTCCGATGGTGGAATGCCGGATACTGGAAGGGTCGGGAGGATAGAAAAGTCCCATTTTTTCAACTTCAGCCTGCAATTCGGCCGTAACAACCCCAGCCTCAGCCCGGACTGTTGCGTTCTCTTCATCAATCTCCAGTATCCGATTCATCCGGGTAAAACATACAACAATTCCATCTTTGTTGGTTGGAATTGATCCTGCAGCCAGTCCTGAGCCCATCCCGCGTGCAACCAGCGGAACGCGGGCTTCTTCGGCCAGCTTCACAATTTCACTCACCTGTCCGGTCGTTTCCGGCAGCACAACCGCCCTGGGAACACCTTCGGCAAAAGTGCCGTCGTAGCTATACACCGCAAGGTCTTCCGGGGTGCTGAGAACTCCATTCTTACCGACAATCTTCGCCAGGTTTTCAATCATTCTGCTTTTTATCCTCTCCTCCGTCAAAAAGCCCGTAAGCTTCATCCAACAAAGTTATCGGATGGACTACACGTACGGAATTCCCTCGCCTCTGAAGACCGGTGTGCAATTGCATCCGGCAGCCGGGACATCCGGAAGCGACAATACCCGCCTCCGTTTCTTCTATATTGTCAAGCTTCCTGTTGAGCACTTTCCAGGATGTATCGTAATGCGTAATGAGCTGGCTTCCGGCCGAGCCACAGCACCAGTCGGCCTCCTTCATTTCAACAAAATCCAGACCTTCAATCATGGATAACAGCTTCCTGGGCTCCTGCCACAACTTCTGTCCACGAAGCAGATGGCACGGATCGTGGTAGGTTACAGTTGTTTCGATTCGCCCGTCCGGTTTTTTTAGAGGTATCTGTGCGAGGAATTCGCTGATATCACGCACTTTACTCCGGAACGCACTCGCACGATCCGCCCATTCGGTATCTCCGGAAAACAGGGAGCCGTATTCTTTCAATGTCGATCCACAGGTAGCACAGTCTGTAACAATAACGTCGACATCGTGTTGCTCAAAAATCGTGATGTTATGTCTGGCCTGCTCGATGACAAGGTCCATCCGACCGTAGCCGCGTGCCGGCATCCCACAACATTCGATCTCCTTCGGAGTCACAACCCTACATCCATTGCGGGCAAGCACTCTCAGTGTTGCCGCGCTCTGCTCTGCAAAGAGCAGGCTCTGGGCACAGCCGAGAAAATATCCGACATGGAACCGTGTTTCCCCACGCGCCCCGGTTATCTCGGGAAGAATACGCCGCAACGGCCTTTGCGGAATCCGAGGCAACATTGCTTCAAGGTCGCGCATACGATCCGGCAGGAGTCGATTCAGACCGAGCAAATATACCAGTCGCCGGATTCCTAGTTTTTCGTACACTCGTAAAGGCAGAGTTGCAAGTTCCAGGCGGCCTGTTTTTGACAACAATCCTTTAAACAGGATCTGCTTCCACTTTTTTGGCTGTCGCTGTTCCTGGACATACCGCATCGAAAGAGCAAGATCAGCAGGCTTTATACCGACCGTGCAGATATCGTTGCATGCCATACAGGCAAAACAGCTGTACATCTGTTCGATAAGATTCGGAGACAGATGAAGCTCCCCTTCAAGCCCTTTTCGAGTCAGTGCAACACGACCGCGTGGAGAAGCCGTCTCTGTGAGATATTCCCTGTACGTTGGGCAGGCGGCAAGGCATAATCCGCAACGGATACAATTGTGATATGTAGATTCCTCAGGCTTTTTCAATTCCAAAACAATAGGCTCTGTTCCAATAAAACTGTTTGTCTAATCTAAACTGTGATTTCGGCTCATTATCATCATTTACCATGATACAGGAAGCCAACAGACAGAAGCCAGTAGATCGACAGTTCCATTCAGGCCTATGTTTATTTATCCGAAATAAGTGGACACCCATTATTTATCTAAATAGATGTCAATCTTTTAATAATGGGTGTCCACGTTTAAATCAAATCCAATAAATCCAAAATAAACGTTGTATTTCATCAAATGAAATTATGTTCCGCAGAACAGAATAAAAATTTTTGTATATGCTTCAATTCGGTCCATGTCGGAATCTGTCGATTGTTTGGCCTATTCGAAAGTGATTGACACCTGGGAGGATATTCGGATATTATGAAACTTTGTTCCGCATGATGAAACATATTGTTTTTATTGTATTGAACATATCAGCGTTTCTCACTGGGTTTCGTAGCAAATTGGAGTGTGCGGCAAGAAGGACTGGGGAGCAGCAAGGGTTTTCGATCGGCGTTCCCCCCATCAAAATTTGTGGCAGCTGAATCTTTTTACGTCAAACAAATGTCCTGCAGCCATGTAGGCTCCACCCGGAATTGAATCAGCCCGGATAATAAACCAGCAGTCTACGTATCCCCGTTGTTTATCAAGGAGAATACCAAATGAGTGGAAAATTTACGTACGAAACACTGACAGCCTACACTATAAAGATCCTGGAAAAACTGGGATACCCCAAACCACAGGCGGAAGTGACTGCCTGGGTCCTGGTAGAAGCCGATGCACGCGGAGTTCCGTCCCATGGAGTCGGACGTCTTCCTTTCTATGAAACGAACATCAAGAAAAAATTCGTTTTCCCGGATGCGGAACTCGAGATCGTCCATGAAACACCGATATCGCTGACCGTGGATGGTCATAACGGTATAGGGGGCTACATTTCCAAGTTCACCATGGACCGCATCATCGAAAAAGCTAAAAATTCCGGAGCGGGATTCGCGTCCGTCCGCAATTCCAGCCATTTCGGAATGGCCGCGCTGTGGGCGGAAATGGCCTCTGCGGAAGGTTTCATCGGCATGTCCCTTACCAATACCAGGATCTGTTCCATCGTTACTTTCGGTCGTGAACGTATCCTGGGAACAAACCCCATCTGTTTCTCCATACCCACGTCAGGAAAGACGCCCTTCACACTGGATATGGCAACGACCACAGCGGCACATGGAAAGGTTGAAGTTTACGAGCGCAGAGACAAACCGATGCCGATCGGCTGGTGTGTCGACGAGCAGGGCAACGACACGACAGACGTCCATGCATTTCAGAAAATCTATCGCGAAAGCAACATGGGCGGACATCTCTTCCTGGGTGGAGCCGGTGAAGAACTCGGCGGTCACAAAGGTTATGGACTTGGTCTGCTGGTAGATCTTCTCTGTTCCGGAATGTCGATTGGATCATGGTGCCGCGACACCTTCAGCCCGGTCAACGGCTGCGGCGTAACTCATTTCTTTGGAGCTCTGAACACCAATCTATTCGGAGATCCTAAAGCAGTCGCCACCCATGTGGAATCCATCCTTCAGCAGGTGCGTGACAGTGAAAAGGCCCCAGGCCATGACAGGATCTTCATACACGGCGAGAAAGAGTGGGAAAAACGGGCGCAATTCCTGGTGGAAGGCATCGACGTCGACGACGATGAGTTGGAAATGCTCGCCGGTTATGCCGAAAAATTCGGCCTCGAAAAACTTCAATAAATTACCCTCACGGCAGAGTCGCAACCCGGTCGGCAGTCACGGCAAACATGCCGTTCTAACATTCAAATCCGTCGATCGGGCGAACGCCGAGGATCGCAAAGAATTTTAACAACCATTGCGTATCCCTGCGGTTTTTATTCTCTTGTGGACAGTAAAAAAACGGTGAATTCCTGATTCTATTCCGAGCCTGAATCCTGCATTAATTACCTACCATTCCATTTTTTTGAACTCAGAAGACTCGTCAGTCGGCTCTTCTTCTGAGTCGGTGGGTTGCTTGCCATCGTCGGTGGAAAATGTTTCTCTGGGCGTGACGGATGCATCCTCTTGGGTAACGAGCACAGAAGACTTATCAGCCGATACTTCTTCTGAGTCTTTGAGTTGCTTGCCTTGAGTGGCGGATAGTGTTTGTCCGGGCGTGACGGACGCATCCCCTCTGGTAACCGCGGAAAAATAAACACCATTAAGATAATAATTGAATACATAATTCCCAGCAGTGAGGATAGGGAAAAAGCCCGTATTCTCTATGAGGTGCTCAACTTCGCTAACGCTTAATCCAACTTCGCGTGATAAATACTCCTTTGCTATGTTCTGGTGAAGCTCGTTTTCTTTGACGGTCCAGGGATTATATCGCTCGGGAAGCAAGGCATCTGGTATGCCTTTCCAGATTATAATGATGGCTCCACCGATAATCATTCCCATCAGGAAATAATTGAGTGCTCCCAGTTTGAACTGCATTATTGAATAGAGAATAAACACTGTGATAAACGACAGGAAGAACGTGAATAGAGGCGGTAAGATTTCCATGTCGAATTCTTTCATATAATTGCCGAATGCGATCACAATGACGCCGACGAGTAAACCACCGAGGAACCCCCAAAAACTATTTAAGGAATAATAGAGACCATCCAAGCCGAGATCACTTTTTGCAGCTAAAACCAGGGCGAAAACCAGTATCACTATCGGGAGCAGTGCACCTGCAATACGCCGTAGTCTTTCCCCCTCCCTTGCATGTTTGATCAGATTATATATCGAGTATCCGAGGAAAAAAAACAGGCCGGCTACAATAGCCGGATAAACAACGTAAATCGTGAAATAACGCAGCAAATTCCCGAATAGTTTCATCTTTCCTCCCGATATCATTCTACCCGCATGAACTTAAAGTACGCATAAGCGATCCACATATTGACAATGAGCCGAGAGTCCCGAACAAATGCCTTCTCAATATAGAACCATGGTGAAATCCGTTGCGCAGGTAATCTCAGAACAAAACACTCACTAATCAATTATTTTACTTATGGTTAATTGTTATAAGGTATCGATTTTTTCTAAAAGTTTCAAGCTCCGAAGTTCCAGGGAGTTTGGAACACTCACTGGGGCATAAGGAGTCAATTCATCTTTTTTAAACGCAGTTGGTCACAGACGACCGAACCATCCACTTTCCATCCCCGGGGACAAAACCGATAATTTGGACGGTCACCCAGCCCGATGAGAACTTGAGAAACAATATTAGCCGGTATTTTGCTTCCTTAAAAGGCCGCACGCTCCTTTGATAAGGGGAATTGTGATTTGTCGTAGCAGTATCGCGCCGACACTGGTAAGCACAATGCTCCACCCGATCAAATCAAAACCGGTTGCGTCTAATTTGACGAAGAGAAAATTCAAAACCGCGCCGTGAAGTAGAAAGAAGGCGTAGCATTTGTCCTGAACCACAAACAGAATTCTGTCCCGGATAGTCATCGCCGAACGATTTTTTTTCGGCCGAGGGATAATTCTCGAAGAGAGATATCCTAAAGTAAAAGCGAGAAAGTAACTGAACATATCCCAAAGGTAAACCATGCATATCCCACCCAGAGCCCAAACCACAAACTTAACAAACGCACTTTTGGATAGTGATTGGAGGAAGACGGCCAAATACAGCAGATTTATCAGGGTAATGAACCAGCCGATGGCGTACAACGGGCTCTCCAGAAACAAATTAAGACCCAAAACGGTGGCCAGGTCCATCAATACAGTTGTTTCCTTGTAGAGGACAAAACGATTGATAATCACGACTGGTACAATAACAAACCAGTAGGGTATCATTATCGAAGAGACACGGCGGACAAGCCAATTCAGGCGCTGTTCTTGAACCCCGAACGATGCAAGATTTGCGGACAGAAAGAAAAAGATCAATATGGACGGGAAACCGACCACAAAATAATTGTTGCCAAATCCCAGGAATTCGCCAACATCAATTTCAAGCATGTTGAGAGCGTGGTAGAGGAAAACGCCCAAGGTGGCGACAATCCTAGCTAAACTGAAAATCGTTGTGGTTCTCAAATTCCAATCACCCGGCGACCAAATTGAGAAAGGTCACCCACCCTGTGGAAATGCCGATCTTGGCAATGGCCCATCCAAAACTGAACGAAGATGTTTTCTCGATAACTTCTTAGAGCCCATCTCGTTGGCGCTTAGCAATATAGGCAGTCGGTAGCAATTGTGTGCTAAAAACATATTCTCTCAAGATCGCCCTAAGTGAGCTATGGGCGTAAATAACCATGCAGCCTTGATCGGCTACCGGACAATCGATGACCTCCGGCTGCAACTGATAAACCAAATCGGCACACAAGCCTTCATGGATAAGAAAAATGAATACCCTATAAAACCATTGCTCCCAATCGAACCCTCCCATTTGGGTTACGATAAGATGTATTATTTTATATTCGTTGAATTTCCGGTCTTGATTTTACTGTGCTCCGGAAAGAATTTGGCACAATATCTGAAAATTGCACAAAAAGGTATTCTTCTTACCAACCGCCCGTATCCAGCACCACTTTTAACACTCCTTCTGCATGCTTCTCATACATATGGAACGCTTTGCCGGCATCCCGGACATGCATCCGTGGAGTAGCCAGGCGAGACAGGTCCTTTCTGTTTTTGAGGTAAAGGTCCTGAGCCTTCTTTAAATATTCGGCCCAGTCGGGAGTCACCGTGGCCATAAGCAGAGCATTTTTACGGAAAAAGACTTCATATTCCAAAGCATAGACCGTCTGGTCGGGTACACCGAAAGCGACTACTGTGCCGTACTTACGAACGAGTTCCAGACAATCGTTGATCGTGTTCATCTGGTGACCGACGGCTTCTATACAGATATCCGGTGGATCCCATTCCTCCGACGATCGACGTGCTGTATGAACAATTTCCATACTGCGGCTGCAGATCGTCCGCGACACTCCTAATTCACTGGCCATACGACAACGATCAGCGCTGGGATCGATTCCAACGATCAAACCTGCGCCCATGATTGATGCATACGAGCAAAGCATCAATCCCATCGGGCCGAGGCCAACAACAGCAATTAACTTTCCCCGGATATTCTCCAACCTGTCTATTGCGTTCATAACCGTCGAAAGCGGCTGAATAATACAGGCGGCACCGATATCTGTAATACTGTTATCGAGAACAACCGCTTTTGAGGACCTTGCCAGGAAAAATTCAGCCAATCCCCTGTTTTCATCAGGGATGGCAAGAACCCTGTCCCCCGGTTTAAATAGTTCCGATGCGCTTTCAACGACTTCCCCCACGCATTCATGAACAGGGACTCCCGGAGCCAGAGGATACTCTTCAAAGCGTTTATTCCCAGTGAAGAATGGAATGTCGCTGCCACACAGCGCTACCGCTGCCGTTCTTACCAGGATTCCGTCATTGTCGTCAGGCGGGATCCTGGGTACAGGCAATGAGACCGTTTCAAAAATCCTTGGACGGATCACCTGCAAAGCTTTCATGATCATAGTAACTTATTTTCAAATATTTATAGAACACGAGCGGTTTGAGGTGTATTCATCCACTTTTATCCGATCGATATAATAAATTGAAATTTCTGAATTGAAGATTTCAAATTAAACTCCGGATTATTCATCGGTTATTGGTTTAATTTGAATCACACTATTCGTAGAAACATCGACTCATAACATTCGTCAGCGAGGGCTTACGCCTGGACCACTGGGAGTGTAAGAAGTGCATGCGGAACTATTAAAACATTACTGGAAAAACCTACCGCTTTTCCTGCAATCTGCAGTGCTTCTTCCATAGTCGCCGCAGGGATCATCTTGCACGCCGAAACAGCATCCGCACACTTGCTTCCAACAATGATCACATGCGCTTTTTCTAATACTTTCGCCATGACAAATGCCCGTTGCTGACCTGCAGGGTAGCCGTTCTTACGCGCATCCGCCAAAATAGAAGCGACATCCGGTGCGTCCCGCATTGCAGAAAAAAACCGCTGTTCTCCCACGCCGCTTCCGACACCCTCTTCGCATGGCGCCGGAATAATAAAACAACCTCCGGGTCGAACAATGCAGGTCGAAGCAAAAAACAGGTACGAAGGAGCCCTGCTCGCCTGGTAGAGATTGTTGTCCTTGGGAAATCCCACACCTCCTATTGCAATATCGTATTGCTGCGGAACAGGCACTTCATAAACAGAACGAGCAAATGCGACCAGGGTGCGGAAAGCCTTATCGGGATCTCCTGCCGTTACACGCAAGAGACGCTTATCGTCGTCCAGCACAACATTAATAATAAATCGGAGCCCCGCACGGCGTGCGGCTTCCGTCACCGCTTCATGAAAAGGATTCCCTTCAATTCGCCCCAAACGCGTTCCCGGGTGATCCACAAAAGAGGGACCGTGTGTATGAGCGATCAGATTTTCCCCTGCCGCTCCAACAGCAAGGGTTTTGCGTCCACCGGAATAACCGGCATATTGATGAGGCTCTACAATCCCTGTGGCGATGACAAGGTCGGCGTTAACAACTGCACGATGCACGGAAACAGGGACGCCTCTCTCGGTTATTCCAAGATCTACCAGTTCAGCCGCGTTTTGGGGTTCGTTGTCAATAACCCGGTAACGGGAAACGATATCGGCTCCCAGTTTTGCAACCTTTTCTTCATGTGTTGAAGGGCGATGCATTCCGACGCCGCACAGGAGCGTGATATCCTCATTTCTGACACCACCGGCCTTTAGTTGCGCCAGAATCGGAGATACCAGCAAACGATCGGGGCACGATCGTGTAATATCGGTATAAACGATGCAGACACGGCTCCCCGCATTGACAATTTCATGCAAAGGGGGCATACCGACCGGATGAGCAAGAGCTTCCGAAACTGCAGCAGCCTCATTTTCAATTGGCGGGATATTTTTTGAAATCGCCAGAGTCGCTTTCATCCCGGGCGGTAGAAAAAATTGAAGAGATCCTTTTCCAAAAGGCACTTGATACATCACATATAATACCTAGTTAAGAGGGGCTTCCTTTTTATAACCCCGAATCGCGGGATTGGGAAATTCAGTAGCCAGGAGTCAGAGACCGGAAGAAATACTCATAGCTTTCTTTGACTCTGCAATTTGCTTAGACATACAACCATTTCGATTAATACCCTCTATTGATATAATAATTCAATGAGTATATTTAAAAATTGGTTTCATTTAACGAAATGAAATTCCGCAGAGCAGAATAGTATGAAAGATACAAAATATAGGGAGATGATTCTATTTGCGAATAAAAAGTTATTTTGTCTCCAATTTCCGAGTGGAGCCAGAATTAGGTGCTGAAAAAATTTTTTTAACTTTAACATATATTCCGATATGCGAAATTGATTGACATAGAGTGGAATTTCTCTTAATATGAAACGCGATTCCGTATAATGGAACAGACAGGAGGATGTGTATATGAGTAAACCGCCTTTTGTAAGAGCTGCTGACGTGGAAGGCGAATTTCGAACACCACCACGCACTTCTAAGCTTCTCTTGGCTCCCAAGTTCGGCGGAGTCAAGAATGTATCGATGGGAATGAACATTACAGAGGTCGGAAGCCAGATTCCCGACCATACCCACACGGAATCCGAGGAGGTTCTTTTCCTGATCAGCGGAAAGGCGCGGATCGTCTTGGAGGGTGAAGGATCCTGGGAAATCGGTCCGGAGACCGCTTTCTACTCACCGCTTGGTGTAAAGCACAGGGTTGAAAATATCGGCGATGAACCCCTAAGAATTGTCTGGTGTTACTGTCCGCCACTACCGCAGCATTGTAGTTAAATTCTATTTTCTCAAGGAGAATGCAGTCATGATTTTTGAAGAAACCCGTAAGGCATTGAAGAAACTGGGGCTTCCCGAAGGCGACGCCTTCGATCTCCCTTCTTCAGACAAAAGATTCCCAGACGGAGCGCACTTCCGCATTGAATGCCCAACCGTCAATTCCGCCGTTGCTATTGACGCCCTTCTGAACAGATCTTTAGAGCTGGGCATCACGATCAACCGTATCACGGAAACTTACGGTATGTTCCGCCATACCGTCCAGGAAATCAAAGAAATGTGCAAGCTCTGCCACGACTACGGTTGTGAGCTTCTGCTCTCCACAGGCCCCCGCGCCACCTATGATACCGGCGCCACCGTTCTGTCCGAACAGGGCGTACGCGTCAGCTATCGTCTTCGCGGCCAGGAACAGCTGATTCGCGCTATCGAAGACATCAAACGCGGCTATGAACTCGGCTGCCGCGGCTTCCTGGTCTATGACGAAGGCATGCTCTGGGTCGTCAATGAAATGCGCAAAAACGGCGATCTTCCCAAGGAAATCATTTTCAAGACCTCGGCCCACCTCGGCCACTGCAACCCGGCATCCGTAAAGTTGCTGAAAGACCTGGGCGCCGACAGCATCAACCCGATCCGCGACCTTCAGATCCCGATGCATGCAGCTATTCGCCAGGCAGTCGGCGACACGCCGCTGGATATTCACACCGACAACCCTCCGGGATCCGGCGGATTCATCCGTACATACGAAGCGCCCGAAATCGTCCGCGTAGCCGCTCCTCTTCATTGCAAGACCGGAAACTCCGTTATCGGCGGACATGGTCAAATGACCGGTCCGGCCGAAGGAAAGAGAATGGCGGAACAGGCTGCCATCATCGTTGAAATGATTAACAGGTACTATCCTGAATTCAAGCAGTCCGGAAAGAACGCAGAAGACATGCGTATCCCCGTCGTCGTTTAAAAGTTCGTAACGTATTCTGCGGGTCTCGCGCCCGCAAGAAAAGGAGGATTCATGGGAAATTGGGAACTACCGCCCAAGGGTGGTCAGATGGAAACCCCGGGCGTGTATTTACAGACCATGAACATGACGCAGATCAACGAGCGGCTCAAGACGAACGACCTGATCCTTATTCCGGTCGGAAGTACGGAGTGCCATGGAGCCGCTCAGCCCCTCGGCGAAGATACGTTCCTTGTCACCCGCATGGCCGAACAGGTCGCGGCTAAGATGGGGTGCACGGTAGCCATGCCGGTTTGGTACGGTTCCCATCCCTTTAACCATCTTGGGATGCCCGGTACCGTCGTCGTCCCGGAAGATACCTTTCTGGCCAATCTTCGGGCTATCATTC
>Ga0209536_100002949_pt1 | contig 27573 bp, 25 predicted proteins | sample DeeMarSeWOR28_12_FD_187461 | JGI IMG/M metagenome (GOLD analysis project Ga0209536, IMG submission 187461) | Marine sediment microbial communities from White Oak River estuary, North Carolina - WOR-2-8_12 (SPAdes) (version 2) | ecosystem: Environmental > Aquatic > Marine > Intertidal zone >... | reverse complement strand
TTTCGACGCGCAATGGCTGTCGCAGGCGGAGACCGCCAGCACGGCATCACCCATATTCATCTGCGGCATGTACCGCTCGGGCTCCACGCTCGTCGAGCAGGTTCTCTCGGCGCATGCTTCCGTGCAGATGGGTGGCGAGCTCGATGTATTGCCCTGGCTGCTGAACGAGCGATTGAAGCCGTTTCCACAACGACTGGCCGACGTTACTCCCGGGGAGCTCTCCGCCGTGGGCGACGAATACATGTCGGCCCTGCGGCGCCTGTTCCCCGGCGCGGCGCATGTGACGGACAAGCGCCCCGACAACGTCCTGCACCTCGGCTTGATCCGTGCCATGTTCCCGGCCGCGAGAATCGTCCTGACGCGCCGTGAACTCAGGGACAATTGCCTGTCTGTCTATTTCCAGCAGCTGGGGTCGCAGCTGAGCTACGCGACCGACCTCGCCGACACCGCCCACTATTACCGCTTGCAGGAGCGCCTGCTAGACCGCTGGCATGAGTTGCTCGCAGAGAATATATTTACAGTGGATTACGATGAACTGGTTCGTGATCCGGAGCCGGTGTTACGCGGCCTGCTCGAATTTCTCGGGCTGCCGTGGGACGAGGCCTGCCTCGAGTTCCAGCGCGCGAAGTCGCAGGTGAAGACGGCCAGCGTCTGGCAGGTTCGCGAGCCGCTGCACACGCGCTCGAGCGGCCGCTGGCAGAACTACCGGCGGTATATCGAACACATTGACGCTCTCAAGGAGCAAGGGGGGGAATAATGATTCCAGCTGACAGTATCCCGGTATTCGCGGTCCTGTTGTCCCTGACGCTCGTTGCCGGATGCGGGTCGACGCCCGATGCGCCGCCTGCCCCGGCCGGCTACGCGTCGGTTGAACAGATAGAGGGAGACCCGGACCGCATGGTCTGCAAGCGGCAGCATGACACGGGTACGAGGTTGTCATCGCGGGTCTGCAAGACGGCGCGCGAATGGGAACAGGAGCGCCTCGATAACCAGGAAGCGATCCGCAATGCCACGCGAAGCGGAGTGCCGCCGAGCAACACGCCAACGGCGGGCGGCGGCTAGCCGCCCTTCAGTACGGGGTTCCCATCGCCCGAGGATGTCGTCTCCGAAACCAGGATCCGGACGTCGGCGCCTTCCGACAGGTTCTCGGCACCGCGTATTGCCACGCGGTCGCCTTCGGCCAGGTCCCCATGCACGGCGATCAGTTCACCGGATGAATCGCCGATCTCGACCCTGACCTGCTCGGCCTTGTTGTCGCCGGTGATGCGGAACACGAAAGAGCCGTTCTGGCGCAGCACCAGGGCGTCACGCGGCACCGCGAGCGCGACCTGGCGGGCACGAATCGGGATTCCCACGCTGACGAGTTGACCAACCGTCCAGTCGCCGGTCGCGTCCGCCGGCAGGTCGATGCGTGCTTCGAAGGTCTGCGACCGGATATCGCCGGTGGGCACGAGCGAACGTATGGTGCCGGTATGGGCCGCATCGGTCGCAAACACATCGATGGCCTGGCCCGCTGCAGTTCGCTGCAGGTGTTTCAACGGCACGAATGCGCGCACCTCGAGGCTCTCTATATCCGTCAGCTGGCCCAGCACTTCGCCCCTGGCGACTTCCTCGCCCGATCGGCGGCTGCGGCTGATGACGACGCCCGAAAACGGGGCCCTGACGTCCGCGCGTTGCAGCAGGTCGTCTATCTGGCGAATGCGTACCTCGATGATGCTCGCATCGCTGACGGCCAGGTCGCGATTCGCTTCCGTCTGTTCGAGTTCGAATTCCGAGACGAGGCTGGAACGGGCAAGTTCCGTTTGCCGCCGCAGCTGGCTCTCGAGCTGGCGGACATTGATCCGGGCGCGCTCGAGCAGCGCTTCCTGTTCGGCGCGCTGCAGGCGGAGGCTCTGCTTGTCGATACGGGCGACAAAGTCGCCTTTTTCGACCACGGTGCCGGGCTCCGCGACCAGCACCAGCCGTCCGGCTACGCCCGCGGTAATCTGCACCTCGTTACGGCTGTACACGGTTCCCGGAACGGCCACGGTCGGCACGACTTCGGTGCGGGACACCGTCGAGATCTGCACGGCGCTCGCCGGCATCTGCTGGGCAAACGACAAGGAGGCGGCCATGAGCAGCGCACATGAAACAGTGGGTCGGGGATCAGGCATCGGCAGGTACTCCCGAGACGATATCCTGTTTGCGTCGCAGCGCACGCGGCAACTCGAGCGGCGCCAGGCGCAGTATGCTCGGCATCAGGATGAGGGTGAACAGGGCGCTGACCAGCATGCCGCCGATGATGACGGTCGCGAGGCCGCGATAAATCTGGGAACCGACACCGGGCACGATCATGAGCGGGAGCATGCCGAAAATGCTCGTCAACGTGCTCAGGTAAATCGGACGGGCGCGAATGCGCACGGCGTCCGCGACGGCCGCGCTGCGATCGAGTCCCTTGCGCAGTCCTTTGCGGGCCTGCATGACCAGCAGGATAGCGTTGTTGACGACCAGTCCCAGCAGGATGAGGAAGCCGATCATCGTCAGCAGGTCCATGGCCTGAACGGTGAACAGGTTCAGCATACGCAGTGCGCCAACGCCGCCCGCGATCGCGAGCGGCATGGACAGCATGACCAGCCCCGCATCGCGCAGTGACCGGAACATGGCGGCCATGATCAGGAACAGCACGACCGCAGCCGTCGCCAGGTTCACGGCCATGCTCGAGAACGCCGCGTCGAGCCTGTCCGCCGTGCCGCGATACGCAAGGGTGACATCGGCGGGCAAGATCTCCCGTATCTGCGGGCCCGCTGTTTCGCGCAGGCTTTGCAGCGCTTCCTGCACGGTCATGTCAGCCGGTGGCGTCACAGAGAGCGTCAGCGTGCGCTGGCCATTCACGCGCAGGAGTTGGGTTGGCCCGACGGTTCGCTGAATGTCCGTCAGTTCGCCGAGCGACTGTAGTCCGGCGAGCGGCGTGGCGACCGGTGTCGACGCGAGCTGTTCCGGCGAGGTCCAGGTCGGTCCCTTGAGGATCATGTCCATGCGATCGTTGCCGTCGAAGTACTCGCCGACGAACGAGCCGCTCGTGACCGCCCTGACGATGGTCGCGACGGTGGCACGGTCGAGCCCGGCGGCCGTGATGCGGCGGTCGTTCGGCGCCAGCTGCAGTTCGGGCTCGGCGATGGCCAGACCCGGGATCGGCCTTACCTGCGCGCCCGGGACTGCCTCGCTGACGATCGGCATGGCCTGCATCGCGACCTCGGACAGGACATTGATGTCGGGACCCTGCAGGTCGACGTTGATGGCGCGCCCGCCGTCGAAGCCGAAGTTCAGAAGCGAGGAACGCTGCACGAAAGATTGCGTGTCGGGGAGATCCACCAGCACCTCGTTGCGCACGATGTCGATCATCTCCTCGATGCGCGCCGGATCCTGCGGATAGACGTACATTCCGCTGAACGCGCCGAAAGAGGACATGTTGTAGCCGCGTATATACGGCTGTTTCTCATGCTCCATGTAGGGGCGCATGCGTTCGACGATCGTGGCCGCGATTTCGTCCCGCAGCACCTCGACCGTGCCGCCGGGCGGCGTGATGAAAAACGCATTCAGCGAGTCCGACGGCGCCTGCGGCAGCAGGTTCGCTTTCGGCATCAGCGTGACGATGGCGATAATCGAACCGCCCAGTATCGCCACGATCCAGGTACGGCACAGAGCCGGCGTTCGCGTCAGATGCATCACGAGCCGGGTGATCCGCGTCCACCAGTGGCGGCACGGATCCCTGTCCTCCTGCTTGAGCAGGAACGAGGCAGCGACCGGCAGGACCGTTATTGCGATCAGGAACGACGCGGAAACCGCGACCGCGATCGTCAGGGCAAGGTCCTGGAACAGCTGCCCTTCGATACCGTCCATGAACAGTACCGGGGCAAAGATCGCGACGCTGGTGACCGTCGATGCGAACAGCGCCCCGGTAATCTGCCGCGTACCTGTTGCAACGGCCTCTGAGAGACCGAGGCCCGATTGCCGGCAGCGGACGATGTTTTCGAGCGTCACGATCGCGGCATCCATGACGAGGCCGACCGAAAACGCGAGCCCGGCCAGCGAGATCACGTTCAACGACTTGTCGAACAGGCGTAGTGCGACGAAAGCGACGAGCAGGGAAAGCGGTACGGTGGCGGTAACGAGGAAGGTTGCGCGGCGGCTGCGCATCAGGAAGTACAGCACGCCGATCGCGAGGACCAGGCCGATGCCGAGGTTGCCCTGCACGAGCGCGATTGCACGTCGAATGTGAATCGAGGCATCGAAGCTCAGGTCCATCTCGAGGCCTGCCTCGGCGAGGGGCCCTGAATTGAGTTCCGTGATCGCGCGGTTGACCTCGTCGAGGATGCTGACGGTGTTGGCGTCGTACGAGCGCTGCAAGGTGATGTAATAGGCCGGGTAACCGTTCCGCAGTGTAAAGCCGTCGAGCTTGCGCGGCACGATGTCGATGTCGGCAACTTCGCTGAGATAGATGGGGCGATCATTGCTCCATCCGACGATCAGGTCGCCAAGGTCGTGTGGCTCGAACTGGCCGACGAAACGCACCGTGTATTGACGTCGTCCGACATCCGCGAAGCCGCCGGAGGCGTCTGTCGCGCGAGACAGCGTGGCGATAATGTCGCTCACGCCGATACCGAGTGCCGCCGCACGATAGGCGTCGAACGTGATCTGCATTTCGCGCGGCTGCTCGCCGGCCAGGTTGACCTGCGACACGCCCGGGATCCGGGCGAGGCGAGGCTCTACGTGCTCCTCGATGAGTTTCTGGTAGCTCGCAAGCTCCTTGTTCGGGTTGTGGGGCAGCACGCGGATCAGCAGGGAGGCCGCCGGTGGCGACCGCTGTCCCCCGCCTGCAAAGACCTGCGGCTCTACGGCATCGGCCGGGCGCGGTGGCGCCTGGTTGAGATTGTTGATGACGTCCAGCTTCGCATCCTGGATATCGGTGCCGACGTCGAAGGTTAGCGTGATGAAGCCGGCGCCGCGGCTGATGAAAGCATTGATATCCGTTACGCCGGGGGTGTTCCGGAGGACGTTCTCCTGCGGCTCGATGATGCTCGATTCCATTTCCTCGGGCGCGGCGGCGCGCCAGAAGTTCTGTATGGAGACCTGCGGTTGCTCGATGTTCGGCAACAACTGGATCGGCAGCTTTGCGATCGAGATAAGGCCGAACAGGGCAACGAGCGCAACGGCAACGGCTACCGATGGCCACTGCCTCGTGCTTAGTTCCGTCAAATTCATCCCGACCCCTTTTTGTTCTATTCCGGTGTGACTCGACGCCCGGCGGCGAGTTCACCGCAGGGGCGCTCGTGCTCATTACGTTTTGGAATAAGCAAACGGGCGTGCCGACAACTTGCTTCGTAGATGCGGCGACGAGGGAAAACGTCGCAGCGAGGGGCAAACAGGCTAGGGCGCGGCCACGCTCACCGCTTGCGAGGCCTGCGGGATAGGCTCGTTGAGGATGAGCGCGCGCACGAAGCGGACGGGCGGCGAGCCGTAAGAAAGCACCTGGTCATGGTAACGGCGCAGTGTGAATTCGTCGCTCCACGCCGCTTCGACGTCGGCACGCAGTGCCTTGTGTTCCTGGTAGCCGACGAAATACGTCGACAGCTGTGCCGATGAAAGCTGCGCGCGCACCCACTTGCCGGCCGCCTCGCGTTCCTCCTGGAAGCCGCCCTCGATCATGAGCTTCATGGCTTCGCCCTGCGTCATGCCGTCGACATGAATGGCGGAATCGATAATCGCGTTGGTGATGGCCCTGAGATACCACTTACGATTGACAAGGCGCATCAGCGGATCGTTATCGAGGTAGCCTGCGTCGATCATCACCCGCTCTGCATACACGGCCCAGCCTTCGACGAACGGTCCTGACCACAAGGCGCTGCGCAGCGTCGATGGATGCCGGTTACTCAGCGCAAGCTGCAGGTAATGGCCCGGGACTGCCTCGTGTATCGTGAGATTCTGAATCGAATACAGGTTGTATTCGCGCAGGAAGGAGGCGACCTGCGCGTCGGTCCAGTCGGCCGGCAGCGGCGCCACCGCGTAAAAAGCTTTCTGATCCTTGTCGAGCGGCCCCGGCGGGCTGAGATAGGCCAGCGCGATGCCGCGCTGAAACTCGGGCATCACGATGATCTCGACGGGTTCCTCCGGCATCGTGACGATGTCCTGCTCGATGACGAAGTCGCTCGCCTGCTGCAGGTATTGCCTCGCGATGTCGACAATCCCGTCTCGCGGCGGCAGCTGCTGGTAGGCCACCTCGAGGGCTGCACGGATGATTGCCTGCTTGTAAGCCTCGTCGGGATTGTCGGGGAATGCCGTGTAGGGATTTATGCCGACGTACACCTGCTTTGCAATGTCGTACATCTCGCTGCGGACGAGTTCATATTCCTGCTCGGCAAGCGTCCTGATCTCCCGGCGGCTCAGCGACGAATTCAGTGCATACGCGAGCTTCCGATCGTAGAGTTCGGCGCCAATGCGGAAATCGCCATTCGCCCGAGGCAGCAGCTCATCCTCGAGCCACGCCTGGTGTTCGGCGATCGCGGCCCGCGCGGTCTCGATTGCCGTTTCGAGCCGCGCCCTGTTTTCCGGGGGAAGCTCGGCCATGTGCGGGACGATCATCGAGTCGATGATCGATGCGAGGCCACGGTTCTGCTGGACCGCGGTCTCGGCGTGAATCTTGGGAACGCGTCCCGGTTGCAGCGAACCCCGCGCCTGCGCGAAGAAGCGAGGCAGTTGCGAGAGCCGCGATGCCGCGTTGTCGAGACGCTCTTCGAGCGGTGCAAAGTCGCGTGACAGGAGTCCGTAGATGGCGTTGCCCGAAAGGCGCACGTAGTAGAGCGGGCTCCACGCCCATTCCTCGAGCGTGTCGAGCTCGAACAACGTCGACTCTATTTCGTTGTGCAGGATCGCGGCATCGACCTGGTTGGCGCGCGACAGCTCGCCGCGATCGATGCCGGCGAGTGTTTCGCGATAGTCGAGGAATGTGCCGCGGATCCGCGCCCGCGCGGCAGCGTCTACATCGTCGAGGCGGTCGTCCGCGCGATGGTCGCCCAGCGCGGTCGCGGCGACCGGCGAACGATCGGCAACGTCGTCGAGGTAACGGGCAGCAAGCTCTGAGAACGATTCATCGGCACCCGGCGCGGCGGACGCGACCGCGTGGACGATCGCAAGTCCTGCAATAGCCAGGGTTTTTTTCATGACAATTCCGCGATGCGGCTGCCCGGACTAGCGCTGGCTTTCGCGCACGATCAGCTCGTCGATGACGTCCGGCACCGCGTCATAACTCCCGGCTTCCTGGCCGCCCGTGCGGTATTTGCCGTTGACGACGACGGCGGGAACACCCTGGATGTTGTAGCGGCGCCCGAGGTCTTGCGCGACGCGGAGTTTCTGATCGACCTCGAAAGACTTCCAGGTCTTGTCGAAGGCCTCGGCATCGACGCCGAAGCGTTCGAACAGTCGCCTGATCGAATCTTCGCTCGTCAGGCGATTGCCGCGCGTCTGGATCTCCTGGAACACGGTATTGTGAAAGGCCTCGCCGTCCGCCAGCGAGCCATTACGCACCAGGACTTCCATCGTGTAGAACAGGCGCGCGTGAAGTTCGTGCACGGTATTCCAGATCACCGGAATACGCACGAATCGGGCGCTTGCAGGCATGTCGGCGGCCCACGCGTTGATGGTGGGCTCGAAGCTGTAGCAGTGCGGGCAGCCGTACCAGAAGAACTCGGCCACCTCGATCTTGTCCGCGCCGCCCATGGTCGGCTGGCTCGGCACCATGCGAATGTAGTGCTGGCCTTCCTTGAATTTCCAGTTCTGGGCAGGGGCGTCGGTGGTGTCGGCCCTGGCGAGCATGATCGGCTGCTCGTCTTCCTCCGGCTCTGCGGCGGACTCCTCGACAACCACCTGGGTGCTGTCTTCCTCGCCGGCCGGCTCCTCGTCGGCCACGACCTGCTCCTCGGCGGGCGCCTGCTCTGCCGGCGTCGCCTCGACGGCGGTCTCCGGTTCCTGGTCGCCGCTGCCGCAGGCAGAGAGTCCGAACAAAATCAACAGGGCCAGCGGCCCGATAATCAACGCATTCTTCATTGCTACTCTACCGTCCTTACGTGGGCGCTATTTCAAGCCCTGAACATACGATGCCAGCGCGACGATTTCATCTTCGCTGAGCTTCCCTGCAATTTCGCGCATGATGCGTGTCTTGCCGTCCGATTCGCGTTCGCCGGACGCATAATCCCGCAGCTGCTTGGCCGTGTACGCCGCGTGCTGGCCTTGCAAGGCCGGGTATCCCGCGGCAGGGTTGCCTGTGCCGGCCGGGCCATGGCAGGCGATGCAGGCCGCTACCTGTTTTGTGACCTCGCCGCCGCGATAAAGTGCCTCGCCCTTGCCGACGGTATCCGGGTCGGCGACTGCCTGGGCCGGTGCGGGCAGGCCCTCGTAATATACGGCCAGGTCGGCCATATCCTGCTCGGACAGCATCATCGCCTGGCTGGTCATGAGCGGGTTCTTGCGAGTCCCGTCCTTGAAGGCCTGCAGCTGCGCGACCAGGTACGGTGCACCCTGCCCGGCGATATTCGGCCAGAGCGGGTTCGCACTGATGCCGGCGGCGCCGTGGCAGGCGGCACAGGTGACGGCCTTGGTCTTGCCGGCGTCGACCGAGCCTTCGACCAGCCCTTCGGCCTGGACCTGGAGAGCAGCCAGCGTGATGCCGGCGAGTGCGCAAACGTAAGCGAGCGTGTTTTTCATGTTATGTAACCGTTACTTCTTCACGGTGGCCGGTGCCATCGTTGTCATTCTCGACGTGTGTATAATCTGGCCCGCCTGGCCGGGGGACCACGAATTCTGCGGCCCCAAATTATACACAGAAACCAATGGCCATACCCCATGTCGCAGTACCCGGATGCCCGATTCCTGAAGAGCGCCAATGCCCGCAGCCAGTTCGTGCCGGACACCGGCACCGAGGTTGCCGTCGCGGGTCGCTCCAACGCCGGTAAATCGAGCGCGATCAACGTTATTGTCAACCGCCGCCAGTTCGCCCGCACCAGCAAGACACCGGGCCGGACCCAGCTCGTCAATTTCTTCGAGTTGCGTGAGGGCCAGCGGCTCGTGGATCTGCCGGGCTATGGATTTGCGCGGGTGTCCGAGGCCACGCGCCGGCACTGGGGCGAACTGCTGGCAGAGTATTTCGAATCGCGGCAAAGCCTTGCAGGCCTTATCCTCATCGTCGACATCCGCCGCAGGCTCACGGACTTCGATCGCCGCATGGTCGCCTTCGCGGAGTCGGTCGATCTGCCGATCCACATCCTGCTGACGAAAGCCGACAAGCTGAAGAAGGGGCAGGCCGCCGCGGCGGTGCTCGAAGTGAAGCGGGAACTAGGCGATCGTGCCACCGTGCAGCAATTTTCGGCCCTGAAGCGCCACGGCGAGCAGGAGGCGCGCGAAGTCCTGGAGCGTTTCCTGGCTGGACTCGGATGACCACAGGGGCTGCAGACGACCGGAGTGTTCCTCTCCCTCATGGTTGACCAGCGACGTCCTGTCGCTGGCCCTTCGGGCGCGCAAGCGCGTCCAAATTCGCTCCCGGCGAATTTGTCACCGCGCTACGCGCGGCTCCGCTTTACTTCGGTCGAAGAACACTCCGGTCGTCTGCAAATCGGAGCGCCGTGCCGGGACATAAAAAAGCCCCGGAAAGAATCCGGGGCAAGAAGAAGCAACAGGCTTGGGGTTACCGTGTTGCACGCCTGTCTAGGGAGGTAAACAGGCGAGTACTAACGCACTCAGTAATTTAGAGTGTGCCGGAATTTAATAGTTCCTCGCCTGCCGTAAATCTCTGAAAAACAGGGAAAAATAGTTTAGACCGAGTCTCGGTGTCGGCAGGGCCGGGTGTCAGTGGGCTTCGTCCCAGTTTTTGCCGGTGCCGGCATCCACCTTCAGGTCGACGTCGAGATCCGCGGCGCCTTCCATGAGCGTCACGACCCTCTTGCGGACCTTGTCGACGGCATCCCTGTCCACTTCGAAAACGAGTTCATCGTGTACCTGCATGATCATGCGTGCGCCCGGTTTCGACGACAGTAACCAGTCCTGCACGCTGATCATTGCGCGCTTGATGATGTCCGCCGCCGTGCCCTGCATGGGCGCGTTGATCGCCGTGCGCTCCGCGTACTGGCGTCGCTGCTGATTACGCGCATTGATCTCGGGGAGGTACAGGCGCCGCCCGTATACCGTCTCGACGAATCCCTGCTGCTTCGCTTTCTCGCGGATATCGTCCATGAATGCCTTCACACCCGGGTAGCGGTCGAAATACAGGTCGATGTATTCCTGCGCTTCGCCGCGGGGAACGTTGAGCTGCTTCGCGAGCCCGAATGCCGACATGCCGTACATGAGGCCGAAGTTGATGGCCTTGGCCGAGCGTCTCTGGTCGTCGGTGACCGCGTCGAGCTCCAGTTCGAACACCTCGGCCGCGGTGGCCCGATGAATGTCCTGCCCGGCGGCGAATGCGGCCTGCAGACCTGCGTCGCCCGACAGGTGCGCCATGATGCGCAACTCGATCTGCGAGTAATCCGCGGCAAGCAGGACGCGTCCTTTCGGCGCCACGAAGGCCTTGCGGATGCGCCTGCCCTCGGGTGTGCGGATCGGGATGTTCTGCAGGTTGGGGTCGGAGGACGACAGGCGCCCGGTCGCGGCGACCGCCTGGTGATAAGACGTATGCACGCGCCCCGTCTTTTCGGAGATCTGCAGCGGCAGCTTGTCGGTGTAGGTGCTCTTCAGCTTGCTGACGCCGCGGTATTCGATGATCACGCGCGGCAACTCGTAGTCGTTGGCGAGCTCCGCGAGCACGTCCTCGGCGGTCGACGGCTGGCCTTTCGGCGTCTTGCGAATCACCGGCAGTTGCTGCTGTTCGAACAGGATCTGCTGCAGCTGTTTCGGCGAGCCCAGGTTGAACGGTGCGCCTGCCAGTTCGTGCGCCTGCTCTTCGAGTTCCGCCATGCGTTTGGTCAGTTCGCGGCTCTGCCCGGCAAGCATCTGCCTGTCGATCAGCACGCCGCTCTCCTCCATCGCGAGCAGCACCGGCACGAGGGGTTGTTCGATGTCCGTGTAGACGGTCTGCAGCGATTCGATGCGGCCGAGTTCGGACCACAGTTTCTCGTGCAGCTGCAGCGTGACGTCCGCGTCCTCCGCGGCATACGGGGCCGCCGTCTCCAGGTCGATCTGGTCGAAGGTCAGCTGTTTGGCTCCCTTGCCGGCGACGTCCTCGTAATGGATCGTCTCGCGGCCGAGGTAGTGGCGAGCCGTCGAATCCATGTCATGGCGCGTCGCGACACTGTTGAGCACGTAGGACTCGAGCATGGAATCGAACGCCATGCCCGCGAGCGCGATGTCGTAACGCGCAAAGATGTGGGCATCGTATTTCAGGTGGTGGCCGAGCTTCTTCTGCGCCGGGTCTTCGAGCCACTTGCAGAGCTTCTGCAATACCTCGTCGCGCGGCAGCTGCTCGGGCGCGCCCGGGTAGTCATGCGCCAGCGGCACATAGGCCGCTTTGCCCGCTTCGACCGACAGCGAGATGCCGACGAGTTCCGCTTCCATGTAGTTGAGGCTCGTCGTCTCCGTGTCGAGGGCGACGAGTTCTGCGCCCCTGATCGCCTCGTGCCATTTGTCGAAAGCCTCCCAGTCGAGAACCGTCTCGTAATCGACCTTGGTTTCGACCTCGGCAACAGGCGCGGCGCCGTTGTCGCCGTCGAGCTGCCGCAGCAGTTGTCGCAACTCGAAGCGCCCGTAGATCTCGCGCAAGGCGGACTCATCGGCTTCGCCGGGCGTCAGGTCGTCGAAACTCGCGGGCAGCTCGACGTCCTGGCGGATGGTCGCCAGCTTTTGCGACAGCCGCAGCTGTTCGATGTTATCGCGCAGGCTCTCGCCGACTTTGCCGCCGATGTCGTCGGCGTTCTCGACGATGTCGTCGGCAGTGGGGTACTGGTTGAGCCACTTCGCGGCTGTCTTGGCGCCGACGCGCGGCACGCCGGGAATGTTGTCCGAACTGTCGCCGACGAGCGCGAGGTAGTCGACGACCTGCTCGGGGAATACGTCGAACTTCTTCTTGACGCCGTCGCGATCCAGCACCTGGCCGGTCATCGTGTTGACGAGCGTGACCTTGTCGTTCACGAGCTGTGCCATGTCCTTGTCGCCGGTCGACACCAGCACGTTCAGGCCCTGCTCCACACAGCGGCGGCACAAGGTGCCGATCACGTCGTCGGCTTCCACGCCTTCGATGCGAAGCAGCGGCAGGCCCATGGCGCCGACGGCCTCGATCAGCGGCTCGATCTGCTCGCGAAGGTCGTCCGGCATCGGCGGCCGGTTCGCCTTGTACTCGGCATACATATCGTCGCGGAAGGTCTTGCCGGGCGCGTCGAATACGACAGCGATGTGCTTCGCCGGTTCCTCGCGGACGAGCTTGTTGATCATCGACAGCACGCCGTGCAGCGCGCCCGTCGGTTCGCCCGCGGAGTTACTCAGCTTGGGCAGCGCGTGGTACGCGCGGTACAGGTACGACGAACCGTCGATCAGTACCAGGTCGGCATCAGCCATCCGCGATTACCCGGTTCAGCTGTCGTCGTTATCGTTGTCATCCTCTTCGTCGTCCGCGGTTTCGACCGGCTTCGGTGCGTCGCGTATCTCGCTTGGGTCCCCGGGCAGGTAGAGCGGGCCGGACTGGCCGCAGCCCAACAGAGCAAAGCAGGAAATCGCGACAATGAGAAGGATGAGACGTGTCATGGTGTAGCCCCCGGAAGTGTTCGCCCGATTATAGAGTGGTGTCAGCTTGCGGCATACCGCTTCGCGACCCGGCGGTAGGCCTCGCGGAACGGTATGCCCTCTTCCCGGACCAGCCTGTACGCTTCTTCGGTCGCATAAACGCCCTCGTCGAGCCGGACGCGGCTCGGCACGAACGCGACGCCGTCGAGTACGTGCGCGAGGATGTCCACGCTGTCGGCGGCGAGATCGATACCGCGGAACAGCGGGCTCTTGAGGCGCTGCAGGTCGCGGTGATAGCCCGACGGCAGCTTCGCGGTGATCATCAGCGACTCGTCGAGGCACGCCTGCGCCGTCGCCGAAGCGCCGCGCAGCAATTCGAGGACATCGGGATTGCGTTTCTGCGGCATGATCGACGAGCCGGTCGTCACGTCGGCGGCGAGCGCGACGTAGCCGAATTCCTGCATGTAAAAAATGAGCAGGTCGGCCGCCATGCGTCCGACGTCCTGCAGCAACAGCGTGATCTCGAACAACAGGCCGCTCTCGGCCTTGCCGCGCGACAGCTGCGCCGCCGTCACGGGCGTCTGCGTGGTCGCGAACCCCAGCGCCGCCGTCGTCATCTCGCGATCGAGCGGCAGGCCCGGGGTGCCGTAGCCCGCAGCGGTGCCGAGCGGATTCTTGTCCATGCGCCGCCTGGCGGCGGCGAGGCCTTCCCGGGCGTCGCCGAAAGCCTCGTCGAAGCCGCCGCACCACAGCGCGACCGAGGAGGGCATGGCCTGCTGCATGTGCGTATAGCCTGGCAGCGGTATGTCGCCCTGTCGCTGCGCCAGTTTCGCCACCGATTCCCGCAGGGCATCGACCCGCACGCCCAGGTCGTCGGCCGCGTCGCGCAGGTACAGTCGCAGCGCGGTCAGCACCTGGTCGTTGCGTGACCGGCCGAGGTGCAGGCGCGCGCCGGCGTCGCCGATCGCGTGCGTCAGCCGCGTCTCCAGCGCCGTGTGGACGTCCTCATCCCCGAGCGTGATGCTCCAGTCGCCGGCGTCGAACGACGCTTCGAGCTGCTCCAGGCCTTCGCGGATGGCGCTCGCGTCTTCGTCGCTGATCAGGCCGGTCGCGGCCAGCATCTCGGCATGCGCGGTCGAGCCGCGGACATCATAGGGCACGAGGCGCGCGTCGAGCAGGTGATCCTCGCCGGCCGTGTAGCGCAGGACACGCTCGCTGAGCGGCAGGCCCTTGTCCCACAGGCGCGTCATGATCCACCGCCGGCCTGCTCGGCGGGCGTCAGCGCATTGACATCGTTGACGACGAGCGTGCCGGTGCCTTCGTTCGTGAACACCTCGAGTAGCAGGCTGTCCGGGAAGTTGTAGGAGATCACGTGCACGCGTTGCACGCCGTTCGCGAGGGCCGCATCGATTGCAGCCGCCTTCGGCAGCATGCCGTCCGCGAGCTTGCCGTCGTCGCGCAGCGCGTCCAGCTGTGCGCGGTCGATGTAGCTGATCAGCGAATGTGGATCCGACGCGTCCTCGAGAACGCCCGGTGCGCCCGTCAGCAGGATCAGCTTCTCGGCGCCGAGTTCCGCGGCGATGGCTGCGGCGACGGTATCCGCGTTGATATTGAGCAGCGTGCCGGACTCGTCGCAGGAAAGCGGGCTCACCACCGGCATTAGGCCGTTGTCGAGCTGCTTCCTGAGTATGTCCGCGTCGACGGAATCGATGTCGCCAACGAATCCGTAGTCGATGGCGGACTCGCCTTCGCGCTCGACCGGGGGGCGCTTGTGTGCGCGGATCAGTCCCGCGTCCACGCCGCTGATGCCCACCGCCGGGATCTGCAGGTCGCGGCACGCCGCGAGCACGCGCGTGTTGATCTGCCCGTTCAGCACCATCGTTGCGACGTCGAGCGATGCGTCGTCGGTTACGCGGCGGCCGTCGACGAAGGTCGTGTCGACGCCCAGCGCGGCCGCGAGCTGTGTCGACTGCGGGCCGCCGCCGTGGATCATCACCACGCGGATACCGACCTGGTGGAGGATGCCTACCTGTTCCATGAGTGCGGTCGTCGCAGCCTTGTCCGCGAATATTTCGCCACCCGCTTTCAGGACGAATACCTTGCCCTTGAATAGCCGTATGTAGGGCGCCGCATGCTTGAGCGCCGATACGACGATGGCGAGCTCGCGTTTCGACGTCATTTGCTGCCTCCCAGCATGCGGTGCAGGACGGCCATCTGCGCCAGCATGCGATTGCGGGCCTCGTGGATCACGACGCTGCGCGGCCCGTCCAGGATACGGTCAGCGACGACGACCCCGCGGCGCACGGGCAGGCAGTGCATGAAGCGGCAATCCTCTCTCGCATTGTCGAACCAGGGCTCGTCGACGCACCAGTCGACGAGTTCGTTTCTCAGTTTCTGATCGTTGATGCGGTCGCCGTAATGACGCGTGGAAGACCAGGACTTCGCGTAGATCACGTGTGCATCCTGCATCGCCTCGACCCGGTCATCGGTTTCCTTTAACGAGCCACCGGCCGCTTCCGCCGCGGCCTGCGCGCGCTGCATGACGGGCTCGGGGAGTTCGAAGCCGTCCGGACGCAGGACCGTCACGTCCATGCCGCGACGTGCCGCCGTGTAGAGCGTCGAGGCCGGCACGGCCAGCGGCAGCGCTTTCGGATGAAATGCCCAGCTCAGTACGAACTTGCCGCCATTGGCGGGCACGGCGAGATCGTCCAGCGTTTTCCAGTCGGCGAGATTCTGGCAGGGGTGACTCATCGCCGATTCCATGTTGATCCATGGCGTGTCGATGAGACTGGTCAGCGCGTTGAATTCCGTCTCCGCCATGTCGTGCTCGAGATTCTTGCGCTCCGCGAAAGCGCGGATGCCGATCGCGTCACCGTAGGACGCGATGACGGGCACGGCCTCGTTGATGTGTTCGGCCGCGGTGCCATCCATCACGATACCGGGACGCGTTTCGAGTCCGTGGATCGACATGTCGGGCGAGATCACGAAGGAGCCGCCGCCGAGACGCGTCATTGCGGCCTGGAACGAGGCAAGCGTGCGCAGCGAGGGGCTGAGGAACAGCAGCGACAGCACCTTGCCCTGCAGCGCCTGCGGTTCCGGGTGCGTGTCGAGCCGGCCGGCGAGTTCCAGCAGGGCGCTGATTTCTTCGTTGCCGAGTTCGGCGAGGTCGTTGAACGTCTTCATCGGGTTTCCTTGCAGTCGTTAAGCGCCGCCGCCGGGAATTGCGGCGAGCGCGAGCGCGAGATGGTCCACGTGTTGTTCGGTGATGACAAGCGGCGCCAGGATCCGTACCACGTGGGGGTCCGCGCTCGTGCCGGTGAGTATGTCCTGCTCCAGCAGCGCGTCGCGCACCTCGACCGCGGGCCGGCTGCAAACGAGTCCGAGCAACAACCCTTTGCCCTGTATGCGGATCACCGGGCCGGTGATGCAGCGCTCGCGAATCTGTGCCTCCCGCTCGTGGACGTTCGCGAGCAGCGCCTCGTTCTCGATGGTATCGACGACGGCGTTGATGGCTGCCGCCGCCAGCGGCCCGCCGCCGAATGTCGTACCGAGGTCGCCGGGGCCGAATTGTGACGCGATGTCGCTGCGGCACAGTACCGCAGCACAGGGGATGCCGCCGCCGAGCGACTTCGCACTGGTCAGCAGGTCGGGTTCGATGCCGTAAGCCTGGACCGCGAAATAATGCCCGCAGCGTCCCATGCCGCTTTGCACCTCGTCGGCGATCAGCAAGGCGCCGTGTTTGCGCGTCGCGTTGCGCAGCGCCTGCAGGAACTCGGGCGACAGGTCGAACGCGCCGGCAACGCCCTGTACAGGTTCGACAATTACGGCTGCTACGTCCGTGTCGATCATCGACTCGGCTGCAGCACAGTCGTTGCGCGGAATGAAATCGACGTCGAAAGGCGTCTGCGGAAAGCCATACCATTTGCCCGCGTTCCACGTGACGGCGCCGGCGGCCGCGGTGCGGCCGTGGAAGCCGTGAGTGATCGCAAGCACCTTGCGCCGCCTGGTCACGGTTAGCGCCATGCGCAAGGCATTCTCGTTGGCCTCGGCGCCCGAATTGACGAAAAACACGTGCTCGAGGTTGGCCGGCGCAACCGACACGAGTTTCTCCGCGGCGCTTGCCCGCACGTCGAGCGCGACCGCGTTGCTTTGAAAGAGCAGGGATTCCGACTGTTCCCTGATCGCGGCGACGAGCCGCGGATGCCCGTAGCCCAGTGCCGCGACGGCATGGCCGCCGTAGAGGTCGAGTATGCGCCGGCCGTCGGCGGTGACTATGTCGCAGCCCTCGGCATGCTCGGGCACGAACGGCAACTGGCCGTACACGGGGATCGTCGCAGCCGCCTCGCGCGTGCGTGCATCCGGGTGACTTGCCCGAGTCACGTCCATCTCAGGTCCAGCCCGGCGGGATGGCCGTGAGGCCCGCCGTATCGGGCTGCCCGAACAGGCGGTTCATCCACTGCATCGCACCGCCGGCAGCGCCTTTCACGAGGTTGTCGATGGCCGACATCACGACCACGGTGTCGCCCGAATGCGCAATCGCGAGTTCGGCCATGTTGCTGGCCACCACGTTCTTGAGCTTCGGTGAGCCGTCGACGATTCGTACGAACGGCGCATCCGCGTAGCGCGATTCGAAATACTCGCGCAGCGCGGCAACGGACACCTCGCCAGCCGCCTTTGCCTGCACGGTGGCGAATATGCCCCGCGCAAAGGGCCCCGAGTGGGGTACGAAGTTTATGCGGGCCCGGGTTCCCGATGCAGTCTCGGCGAGGTTTACGATTTCAGGTGCGTGCCGGTGGGCCAGGGCCTTGTAGGCATAGAGATTGCTGTGGCGTTCCGGGTGATGTGTACCCGCTTGCGGCGTACGTCCCGAACCGGTGCTGCCGGTGACCCCGGTGACAAACAGTTCCGGCGCGACGAACCCGGACTGCAGCAGCGGTACGGCGGCAAGCAGTATGGCGGTCGCGAAACAGCCCGGGTGGGCGACATGCTGCGTATCCGTGTCCGCGAGATGCTCCGGCACGGCGCACACGAAATCGCCAAGAAGCTGCGGCGCACCGTGGCCGGCGCCGTACACCGCTTCGTACGCTGCGGCATCGCGATAACGGAAGTCGGCCGACACGTCCACCGTGTGGACGTCGATCCCCCGGGCCTGCGCCTGTTCGAGGACGGTCGCGATCATAGCGGCCGACGCGCCGTGGGGCGCGGCGGAAAACAGGGCAAGAGGCGAATTTGCGGCAATCCCGTCCAGCCACGTTCCGTGGGCCGCAAACGGCGTATCGTCGCAGGCGCCGGCCAGGTGCGGGAAGGTCTCGCTGACGGGTTTGCCGGCGCAGCTCTCGGAGACGGCGGCGGCCAGGTCGAAGAGCGGGTGCGCGGCGATGAGGCGCAGCAATTCGCCACCGACGTAGCCGGTTGCGCCGAGCACGACCGCGGGTACGGAGGTCATTTCCGTTCCTCGTGCAGCACGCCGAAGACGTGGTCGCCGAGGGCGACGCCGTTCGACAACGCGTTGATCGCGGGCAGTTCGAGCCGCTCCGATATCTGGTCGATGCCGACGGCATTGTCGGTTGCCGGACCGGTCACGACGGCAGGTTCGATGTCGAACTGCTCTCTCAGGATTCTCGCGCCGCCCCAGGCCGCGACCGGGTCGTTGGCGCACAGCACGACCGCCGTCAGGGCGGCGCGGATCGACGCATCAGAGAGTATGGCCTCCACGCCGTATGCACCGAGCAGGCCGTCTCCGAGTTCGAGCACGATGACGTCCGGCCGTTCGCTGGCAAGGCTGGTCAGCAGTGTCCGCGTCAATGCCGGACCGTTGTCCGCCGTCGTGGTCACTATGCCGAGATCGGAGAAGATCATCGTCTCCGCTGCGCCCGCATCCTGCATCGCGAGGATGTCCCGGCGCAGCGATACGCCCGTTGCCTTGCAGGCGGCAACGTGCAGCCCGCGGTGCCGCAGGCGGCTGACGATGGCGCAGGCGGCCGCGGTCTTACCGGAATCCATGCAGGTGCCGGCAAGCGCCACGACCGGGACGCCATGCGTGTCCAGCGGAGCATCCGGGTCGAAGGTCTGCGCGCCGGCACGGGCGGGCACGCCGATGCGCTCCCCGAGGTAAGGGAAGTGCAGCACCGTGCCGAGGACTTCGCAGTCGAACGGCGGTCCCACGTCGGGATTGGCGGAATCGCAAATTCCCAGGACGCCCCCGATATTGAGGAGTTGAATCGTGTCGCCGACCGCGAGCTGCTTGGGCAGGTGCCCGGAATAGCCCAGCAGCGCCTTGCGATGCCCGAGTGCGCCCACCACGATGTCGCCCTGGGTCACCGTGGCCATGCGGCCGGACGTGAGTTCCAGCTGATTGTAACGCGCCTTGTTGTTCATGACGCGAACGGCGACCAGTATCCCTTCTTCACAGGGTATCTCGGGCGATAGCCTCAGCTTGTTGGTCAGGTCGCTGTGTTGCGCAACCGACGCGACCTTGTCGACGAATACCGATTTCACGGCTCGCCCCCGGAGGCGCGGGTTTGCAGCGAACCGGTAAGCGAAAGGATGCGGGCGTAACCGAGCGTATCGGCGGGTGTCCACTCGCCGGCCGATTCCCCGTAGACGCCCTTGGTCGCTGCGAGCAACGAGTGCGGCGAGTCGACCCCGTCGATGAACAGCGCGCCCGGGCGCAGCGTGAACGCGACACTGCCGCTGACCCGCCGCTGGGACGATTCGAGCAATGCCTCGATGTCGGCGCATACGAGGTCGAGTTGCTTGCCTTCGTGCACGAGGTCACCGTAAACAGCGGCGAGGCTGTCCTTGATGCGCGCTTGCTGTGCGCTGAGCACGAGCTTTTCCAGTTCGCGGTGTGCGCTAATCAGGGTGATGGCGGCGGGCGCCTCGAAAGCGACCCGGCCCTTGGTGCCGAGCACGGTATCACCCAGGTGAATGCCGCGGCCAATGCCGTAGCGGCCCGCCAGTTTCTCCAGCGCCTCGATCAACGCGACAGGTGAGAGCGTTTCGCCGTCGAGCCTTACCGGGATGCCGCTCTCGAACTCCAGCGTGTGTCGGCTGGATTCCAGTGGCGCGCTGAAGGCCTGTGCGGACAGCACCCAGGCGTCTTCGGGTATCGAGTTCTGCGAAGTGAGGGTCTCCCGCCCGCCGATCGTGATTCCCCATAAGCCGCGGTTGATCGAATAGGCGGAACCCTGCGCCGGCAGCGGCAATCCGTGTTTCTCGAGATAGGCGAGCTGCTCGTCCCGCACCCAGCTGTTGTCACGCACGGGTGCCAGCACTTCGAGACCGGGACTCAGTGTTCGTAGAGCGACTTCGAAACGAACCTGGTCGTTGCCGGCCGCCGTGCAGCCGTGAGCGACGGTCGTCGCCCCGCGTTCATTGGCGATCGCTGCGAGCCGCGACGCCTGCAGCCCGCGCTCCGCGCCGACGCACAGCGGGTAGGCGTTGCCCCGCAGCACGTTGCCCGCGATCAGGTAGCGAATGACCGTGTCGAAGAAATCCTGCCGGGCGTCGATGAGCACGTGCTCCACGGCACCGAGCGCGTAGGCGCGCTCTTCGAGTGCTTTCGCAGCGTCGGCATCGATGCCGCCCGTATCGACCGTCGCCGTAACGACCTCGCGGCCGTAGGTCTCCTTCAGCCACGGCACGCAAAACGACGTATCCAGGCCGCCCGAAAACGCAAGAATGATCGGTGTCTCAACTTTGCTCACGAATATGCTCCCGGGGTGGCGCGCATCAGCGCGCAACGATGCGTTCGAGCCTGGCGGCCAGGATCTTCTGATGGTTGGCGGAGTCGGTGGCCACGAATACGGTATCGTCGCCGCCGATGTTGCCCACGATTTCGGGCCAGCCGGCGCGATCGAGCGCGAGGGCGACGCGCTGTGCCGCACCGACGGCGGTACGCAGCACCAGCAAATGCGGGCCGGCGGGCAGAATCGCGCGAACGAATTCGCCGATCGCGTTCAGCTCCGGCTTGTCGGCCAGCTCCCCGGCTTCGAGTTCGTAGCCCCGCGCGGTCTTGACTGCGCCGATCTCCCGCAGGTCCCGGCTCACGCTGGACTGCGTTGCCGCGAATCCGCGCCGGGCGAGTTCCCCCACGAGCAACTGCTGGGTCGGGATCGGTCCCCGGCCCAGCAGTTCGCGAATGGCGCTGCGGCGCTCGCCCTGGTCGTTGTTGGCGTTCGGCATGATCAATATCGCATAAATATGCGCATAGAAATAACATCATGCGCATATATCGTCAAGGATTTATTGCCGGGTTCCGGCTAAACTGCGCGCCTCCGACTATCCCGTGCCAAGACACAGCCCCTGGAGTATCCATGTCCGATCCGCAAACCGTCGAAATCGAGACCGGTTCCGAGCCATCCGCAAGTGTCATCTGGCTGCACGGCCTCGGCGCCGACGGCCACGATTTCGAACCCATCGTCCCCGAGCTGCGGCTGCCTGATGCGCTGCCGCTGCGGTTCGTATTTCCGCATGCGCCGGTAAGGCCCGTGACGCTGAACGGCGGCATGGCGATGCGCGCCTGGTACGACATTATCTCGCTCGACCGCAACGGGCCGGTCGACGCCGCCGGAATCAACGAGAGCAGCAACATGCTCGAGGCGCTCATCGCTCGCGAGGAGCAGCGCGGCATCGACCCCGGCCGTATCGTACTCGCGGGCTTCTCGCAGGGTGGGGCGATCGCGATCAATACGGTGCTGCGGTCCGGCGGGAAGCTGGCCGGGCTTATGGCGCTGTCGACCTGGCTTCCGTTGCCGGACGCGCTGCAGGGCGACGGGCTGATCACGACCACACCCGTTTTCATGGCGCACGGTCGCTTCGACCCGATGATACCGATGCAGTACGGGCGTTCTGCGGCAGACGCGCTCGTTGATGCCGGCTTCCACGTCGACTGGCACGACTACCCGATGGCACACGCCGTGTGCCCGCAGGAGATCGACGACATCCGAACCTGGCTACTCGGTATCCTGTCCTGATTCGAAAGCGTATTTCGATTCGCCGCTCACGCGGCCGTCGGGATTGAAGCGACGCTCCAGGAAACGCACGCTGCCGCCGTCGTCGACCGTCATAACGGTTGAACAGCGCGTGCCGTATTCCGGGTGGACGATGAACGGAGCGGTTAGCGTGTGCGCCATCGCGAACGAGAGCCCGTTGGTCTCTACCTCGTCAGTCGATGCTTTGCCCCGGTCGCCGAGTATGCGCATGAGTGTCGTCTCGTTGACGTCGTCCGCGTCGATAAGGTCGGCCAGCCTGGCCTTCGTTCGCGTCACCTTGGTCCAGGGATCGTCGAGCGTAGCGTTACTGAGCCCGTAGATGCCCGGCGGCAATTCACGCAGGCCGGCGCCGCGATTCGACAGATAGCCGGCGGACCGGCCGTCCGACACCACCAGGTTGAAACCGGCATACGCGCTGCTCTCGATCGATTCCAGGTAGTCGATGGCGCCCGCATCCGCGTCGAGAAAACCGGTGACCAACCCGCCGCGCGAGCGCAGCCCCGCATTCTCCCTGCGGGCATCGCGGTAATTCGTGACGGCGGCGAACCGACCGTTGCGGTGCACGGCGAGCCAGGTGCCCCCGGCCTGCAGGTCGCGGCCGCCCACGATGTTGCGCCTGTCCGGCCACCAGTGGGCAGCCTGCGTCGGGCGCGTGTGAAACTCGTCGCGATTGCCCGCAACGATCAGGGGCAGCCGGGGATGCGTTCGCACGGCGAGGACGAGGAGGCACATACCCGAAGCATAACAACGCCGCCGGCCAGGCGCGCCGCTCAGTCGCCGAGGTCGATCCAGTGATCCACGAGACGGCGCGCGATCGAGACGGTGGATGGCAGCTTCGGATGACCGGAGCGCAGGTCCCTGCGAGTGAACCACTGCGCATCCTCGAGTTCTGCGTCATTCAGACGTATTTCGGAGGAGATGGCCTGCGCCTGGAACCCGATCATCAGCGATGACGGGAACGGCCACGGCTGGGAACTGTGATAGCGAACCTCGCCGACGTGGACGTTCGTCTCCTCGTAGACCTCACGCCGAACCGCGTCTTCGAGGCTCTCGCCCGGCTCGGCGAATCCTGCGATGGTCGAGTAAAGTCCCTGCGGCCAGCTGGCCTGGCGTCCGAGAAGGCAGCGGTCCCCGTCCGATACCTGCACGATGATGGCGGGATCGACCCGCGGGAAGATGACCCGGCAACAGTCGGGGTTCATGCAAACGCGGGCGTTACCGCCGGCTTCCGGTCGCGCCGCGGTGCCACATACGCCGCAGAAGAGCTGCGATGCGTGCCACAGCACGAGGGCTCGCGCGTGAGCGACCAGGTTGGCCTCGTCCGGGGGCAGAATCGTGCCCAGCAGCCGCAGGTCGTGGAACTCGCCGAGTTCCGCGAAGGGGGCTGGCCGACTCCTGTCGATCGAGAACGCGAATGCCGGCCGGTCCTGGTACAGGCCGAGGAAGATCAGGTGCTCGTCATCGATGAAGGATTCGACCTGGCGGCGCGACATCAGGATGGTGTGCGGCGGGTCGCCGCCTGCCAGGCACCTGTCCCCCCAGACGGGCACGAAGCGGCATTCGCCGCTGGTCGCCGCCCGCGCAAGCCATTCAGGATCCTTGCGCCGTTCGCCGCTTCGGTCGACGAACGCGCCCGCAAAAATATTCTGATCCTGCAACCGAACTCCCGGGGCTCGCGAACGTGTGCTGCAGTTTAACCGAATGCCGCGGGGCTTATCAGTCGCCACCGAAGCTCTTGATGCCGGGGCGCCTGCGACGTTCCGCCTCGATCTCGCAGCATGGGCAGGTCTTGAGGTCGAGCGCGTAGGCATCCTGCACGTAGCGCCCGTCGCATCGGGCGCACACGGCGAGGTAGAGCTCCTCTCTGCCGCAAATACTGTGCAGTAGCGACCACGCCCATTCGAAGCTCAGGAGCGGCCGTTCGTGCAGCAGCAGGTAGGTTTCGAAGGCCCGGCACAGGCGGTGCCCGAATTCGACGTCGGGCCGCGGCCAGCACGGGTGCACGAGGTTACGGTCATCGATACGCAGCAAGAGCCCCGCGTTGTAGAGCGCCACGAGCGTGGTCGACTGCAGCTGGTGGTCTGCATTCTTGACGAAGCGGGTTATCTGTCGTGGCGATTTGCCGCGGCGGCGGCGGACCTCCGTAATCCCGGAATTGCGAAAATAGGTGCCGTAGAGTTTGCGTATGCGGTCGTCCGAGAGCCCGGTGCACTCGCGGATCGTGCGGGTGCGGGCTTCATGCCGAATCATGCGCAACGCCAGCTCGAACTGGCTCCTCTCATTTGCATAGCGGTCGTCTGTCAGGCGCATATTCTTCCTTTTGTGATCAAAAATACCCATATAAATTTGTAACACGCCCATTATGATCCATAATTGGTCCAGAAAGAAAACATCTCGTAAATACTGAATCCGCCGAGATTCGCCAACAGGAGCGTTGCCATGCCTTACCACGGCCCGGATCGAGCAGACCTCGCCAATGTCTTCGTATTGAACACTGCGTTTATCGCCTGGCAACGAACGTGGTCGCTCGGGAACGCCCGGGATAGCGCCATGTCGCCCGAGAATTGCGCACGGCTTGCTGACCTGAGCCTGGAGCAACGCGAACGTCTTGCCCGCACGCCGTTCCTGCTGATGTCGCTGGCGGAGGACGATGAGGCCCGGTGGCAATCGTTGTTCCTGGAGCAGCACACGCGCGATCTGCTGCAGTGCATGCAAATACGTGACGAGGCGGCCTCGCGGCTGACGGCCGCGGGACTGGGGTTTCTCTGGCAGCTGGCGCAACGCAACCCCTATGCCGCGCGGCTGGTGAGTGGCGCCAGCCTGACCTGGTGCGAGCAACTCGCCACGTGCACGCTCATGGATCTGTTCACACGGGCGCTGGAGGACCAGACGCTGCTTGCCCCGAGGATGGCCGGCAAAGCCGGTTTCTGGGACAAACTGCTCACCGCGGGCGTCAGCAAACGGCGGCACCTGCGCATCGCGGCTCGCGTGGCCGCCCTGCACACGGTGCTGACCAATGCCCCGGCGCGGCCTTACCGTGCGCTCGCCGCGGCTGCCTGCAAAACGCCGCCCGCGCGAATTCGGACGTCGGGAAAGCGCAGCAGGTGACGAGGCCGGGCCTGGCTGTGTCGATGCGGCGACGGCATGGTTACAATACGCCGCCTGATGAATGCCCTCTCTATAAGAAACCTGCGAAAGACCTACGCCAACGGCAAGGAGGCGCTGAAGGGCATCAATTTCAACGTCGCCGTCGGAGATTTCTATGCACTCCTCGGGCCGAACGGCGCCGGCAAGACGACGGCCATCGGGATCATCTCGTCGCTGGTCAACAAGACCGCGGGCGATGTGGAGGTCTTCGGTCACAGTATCGAGCGCGAACTCGAAGCGGCCAAGCGATGCATCGGGCTGGTGCCGCAGGAACTCAATATTAACCAGTGGGAGAAGGTCGGCAACATCGTGCTGACCCAGGCGGGCTATTACGGGCTGAACAGCCGTCTCGCCCACGAGCGCGCGGAAAAGTACCTGCGAGCCCTGCGGCTGTGGGACCGCCGCAACGACGTTTCGCGAAGCCTGTCGGGCGGCATGAAGCGGCGGCTCATGATTGCCCGAGCCCTCGTTCACGAACCCAGGCTGCTGATACTCGACGAGCCCACGGCCGGCGTCGATATCGAAATCCGCCGTTCCATGTGGGAATTCCTGCGGGAAATCAACGCAGCTGGTACGACCATTATTCTGACGACACATTATCTCGAAGAGGCCGAGTCTCTTTGCCGTCATGTCGCGATCATCGACGAGGGCGAGATCATCGAGGACGCACCGATGGGCCGCGTGCTCCGCAAGCTGCAGCGCGAAGTATTCGTGCTCAGTCTCGCCGAGGAGCTGGTGCAGGCGCCCGAGCTCGACGGCTTTCGCACGGCACTCCTGGAGGGCAGTGAGCTCGAGGTTGAACTCGGGGCCTCGAAGACGCTCAATGACCTGTTCAATGAACTCGACGTCCGCGGCATCCGGGTCGTCAGTCTCCGCAACAAGGCGAATCGCCTCGAAGAGTTGTTCATGCGGCTTGTCGAAAGCAAGCAGCGCGACGGCCGGGAGGTTCCGGAAGCATGAACCTCGCCCTCAATGCAATCGCAGTCAAGACGCTGATCCGCAAGGAGATGATCCGGATCATGCGCATCTGGGTGCAGACCATCGTGCCGCCCGCGATCACGATGACGCTGTACTTCATTATCTTCGGCAACCTGATCGGGCGGCGCATCGGCACGATGGACGGTTTCGATTACATGCAGTACATCGCGCCGGGGCTGATCATGATGTCGGTGATCACGAACTCCTACGGCAACGTCGTCTCGTCGTTTTTCGGCGCCAAGTTCGGACGCCACCTCGAGGAAATGCTCGTGTCACCCATGTCGAATTCGGCGATCATCATCGGGCACATTGCGGGTGGCGTATTGCGCGGCCTGATGGTCGGCGCACTGGTTACGGTAGTCGCGCTGTTCTTTACGCGACTGCAGGTTCAGCATCCGCTCATGACGATTTCGATCGTGCTGCTGTCGTCGACAGTGTTCGCGCTCGCGGGTTTCATCAATGCCATTTTCGCGAAGAAGTTCGACGATATCTCCATCGTACCGACATTCGTTCTTACGCCCCTGACTTACCTGGGTGGGGTTTTCTATTCGATTTCGCTGCTGCCCGAGTTCTGGCAGACGGTGTCCAAGGCGAACCCGATTCTCTACATGGTGAACGCCTTTCGTTATGGCATCCTCGGAACCTCGGACATCAGCATCGTTAACGCCTACGTCATCCTCATCGGGTTCGTGGCGCTGCTGTTCTCCGCATGCCTGTACCTGATGAATCACGGCATCGGGATCCGCGAGTAACCATGTGCGGCCGTTTCGCGTTCTTTTCCCCGGCCGAGGCAACCGCTGCGTTGTTCGGCGCGGCCGGTTCGCTCGATGTCGGCCCTCGTTACAACATTGCGCCGACGCAGGACATCGCGGCGGTACGTGATCGCGAGGACGAGACCGATCGCAGGGAACTCGTCGCATTAAGGTGGGGGCTCGTGCCGTTCTGGGCGAAGGATCCCGCGATCGGTAACCGCATGATCAACGCGCGTGCCGAGACGGTCGCCGAGAAACCCGCCTTTCGGGCAGCCTACCGCCGCCGGCGTTGTCTCGTGCTCGCCGACGGCTTCTACGAATGGCACCGCGAGGGTTCGGTGAAGATTCCGTGGTACATCTCGCTGGCAAGCGAGGAGCCGTTTGCGTTCGCCGGGCTCTGGGAACGCTGGCACAGCAAGGATACGGGTGAGTCGCTCGAAACGGCGACACTCATCACCACGCAGGCGAACGATTTTCTCGCACCCCTGCATCACCGCATGCCCGTGATACTCGATGCGGACCGCGCCGAACGCTGGCTCGCCGGCGACGACGAACCAATCGCGTCGGCTGCCAGGGATTGCCCCCGCCTGCGGGCATGGCCCGTAGACCGGCGCGTCAACAATGCGCGCAATGAGGGCGACGAACTGATCGACCCGGACGGCGAGGTGCTGGAAGGCTAGGGACGGTCCGGGCGAGCGTAAGGTTGGGTGGCCACGATCAGGGTGCCCGGCCCGCCGTGTGCGCCGAGCGCCGCACCGATATCCGTGATCGTGGTGCGGTGGATATTGTCGAAATGACCGCGCAACTCGCGTTCGAGTTCGACCGCGTCTTCATGGCAAACCGCGTGGCCGATGGCGACGTCGAGCGAATCCGCGGCGGGCGTTCGCTTCGCAACGTACCGAGCAAATCGCTTTACCCGGTTTTTGCGGCCGAACAGAAACGTGCCCGAGGCAACGCGGCCGTCGGGC
>Ga0209536_100002947_pt1 | contig 27597 bp, 18 predicted proteins | sample DeeMarSeWOR28_12_FD_187461 | JGI IMG/M metagenome (GOLD analysis project Ga0209536, IMG submission 187461) | Marine sediment microbial communities from White Oak River estuary, North Carolina - WOR-2-8_12 (SPAdes) (version 2) | ecosystem: Environmental > Aquatic > Marine > Intertidal zone >... | reverse complement strand
ATACACCGGTTTATTAAGCGTAAGAGATTTTTAAACTATAAAATGTTTAAAGAAATATAATTGAAATTCTTATGAATAAATGTTGGGTTATGTAAACTCGGCACATTTTATTAATAGTTTATCCTACAACTTGTAATACCCATATATTTTATCAGCTTTATTATTAAAGTGCTTTAAATCGCATTTATGGACTTCTCAGGGTACAAATTGAAAGTACATTAATTACTTGCTGATTAGCAATCTATTTACTTGATACTCTGAAAATTATTCAATACGTTTATCTATTCAAATCAGGGAATGATAATTTGAAAGCGATTAAATATTTCACCTGCCTCTTTTTACTTCTAATTATCAAATCTGTTTTCTCCCAATCACCAGATACACTCTGGACCAAAACAATAGGTGGAGTTGATAAGGATACTGGATATAGAATTAGCCAAACTAATGATGGCGGTTTTATTACAACAGGTGCGACTGATTCTTTTGGAGCAGGAGACTATGATATTTATTTAATAAAAACGAATCAGTTTGGTGATACAATCTGGACAAAGACGTTTGGAGGGAGTGGACAAGATTATGGGTCTGAGGTGCACCAGACAACTGATGGGGGGTATATTATTATTGGGTCTACTGAACCATTAAACAACTATAGAGATGATTTATATTTAATTAAAACAGATAGCGATGGAGATACTCTATGGACAAAAGCATACGGTGGAACCTTGGAAGATGCCGGTAGGTCTATTGTAGAGGATATTAATGGAAATTATTTAGCAGCCGGATATACAAGAAGCTTTGATCCTGGGAATGTTGATGTATGGATACTTAAATTCAATGAGTTTGGAGATACATTATGGACTCGAAGAGTAGGTGGGAATGAGGTTGATGCTGGTGCCACAATTAAAAAGTTAGAAAATGATGATTATATTATTGTTGGTTACACTCAATCGTTTAGTTCCAGTAATGACATATACCTCATCAGAATTGATTCTTCTGGTAACACTATTTGGACTAATAATTACGGTAAGCAGGGCTCTGAATATGGTGAAGATGTGCTTGAATTAGCAGATGGGGGTTTTGTTATTAGTGGATATACAACATCGTATGGAGCTGGTTATGATTGTTACCTGGTTAGAGTTAATGTAAACGGAGATACTTTATGGACAAAAAGTTATGGGGCAGAATATGATGATAAGGCTTACGCAATTGAACAATTTGAAGATGGATTTGTAATGACAGGATTCACAAACAATTTTGGTGTTACAGAGAGAGACGTATTAATCATAAAAACTGATTTCAATGGTGATACTGTTTGGACAAAGAAAATCGGTGGATCCTACAATGATTGGGGATTTGGAATGGATAAAACTACCGACAATGGACTAATTATAGCTGGACAAACTGATATATATGGAGATGGTAACCACGATGTTTGGCTTATAAGGCTAGATAAAGTTGTAGCGGGATTAACAACAGAAAAATTAATTAATAATTACAATCTATATCCAAACTATCCCAATCCATTCAACCCAACTACAAAAATTGAATATCAAATTCCAGAATTAAGTATTGTTACAATTAAGGTTTACGATGCTTTAGGAAATGAAATTACAACACTAGTAAACAAAGAAAAACCAGCAGGCACTTATGAGATAACTTGGCATGCAGAACATTTTCCAAGCGGTGTATATTTCTATCAAATGAAAGCTGGTGATCCTTCGACAAGCTCAGGACAGGGTTTTGTTGAAACTAAGAAGATGGTCCTCCTACGCTGATCCGGAAGTTGCCGAATCAGAGGATAAATGCTGATGAAGTAAAACGGAAATTGTATTCATAAAGCTGAGGGATTTATGAAAATATCAATTATATCTCTTGCAATTCTGGGAATGTTTGCTATTGGTTGCAGACCTACTCTAAATGTTACAGAGACGAACACAGAGCAAATTGAAGAAAAGCTTATTCATTATCAAAAGGAAGAACCAATAGGAGCAGAAGTAATATTATTACTTGAAGACGGCGAAAGTGTTAGCGGTGAGTTGTTATCAGTTCGGGATAGCTCAGTTACTCTTTGTGAAAAATATTCTGCGCTGGAAGAGGAATTAGCTAATCAGAAATTTACTATTATGCATATTGGAACGGATACAATAGTTGAATTGGAGATTAAAGGTAATAAATATCCTATCTGGATTGGAGCAGGTATTGGTATAGTAGCAGGCACCGTAGTTTATCTTTTGGTAAAAGATGATAATGATGAAAATCAAGAATCTAATGCTTTTAATAATGCATTTGGCAAGGAATTCGGTGCAACTTGTCTTGCTGGGGGCATAGTCGCTCTTCCCATACTAATCGGCAGTTTGCTTTCCACTGAAGATGTTACATTAACTGAAATTCCACCCGGCTATAAATTTTTACCTTTGAAATCTTTAGCTCGCTATCCAGACGTGGAACCTGAATATTTGGAGGTAATTAACTAATGAAAAAATTATATTCAATATTATTAACGTTAGCTGCCCTCTCTTTTTGTGCTTTTGTAACAAGTTGTAGTACTACTACTCATTTCAGTTTAATGGACAATAATCGCTATTATATTGAAAAGCAGATAAAAGAATCTAAAAAGAATGAGGGTGTGGGAGTCGAAGTTTCACTATTACTTAAAGATGGAATAGTAATTAATGGAGAATTATTATCTGTTAGAGAAAACACAATTATCTTGTGTCAAGAGTATTCTGCAAATGAAAAAGAATTGTCCAAGCTTATTTATCCAATTTCAATTATTTTAAATACTGATATTCAGCAGTTAACTATTTTAGGTAGTTCTTGGATTTGGGAAGGAATAGCAGCAGGTGCATTTGTAGGGGGCTTGACCGGTATGTTTATGGCTTCAGAAGGATTAGAGGTGATGGCCGGTTTGGTTATCGGAACTTGGATAGGTCTAACTGCAGGATGGATCATAGGTTATGCACTTTCCACAGAAGAGTATGTATTGCAGAAAATTCCCCCTGAATATAATTGGTCTATATTGAAACAACTTTCTCGTTATCCAGATAAAGAACCAGAATTTTTGAAGTTGATGAAGTAAATAGTAAGTATTATAAAAAACTTAAAGCCCTTGAAACATTTAGTTTCGCAAGGGCCTTTTTGTACTAATGTTTAAACTTATACTTACTTGTACCTCTTGGTATAATCTTTACTTATTTGGGAGAAAATTTGTTGCGTATTTGTTAGGGCTGATTTCTTAAGTTGTTATATACAATAAGTTACCCTCTAATTGAACGACGATATGATCTTGCTAATTTTTAAATATTTGTAGAGTAAAGCATACTAGCCTGTTTTGAGTACTAATCTTTTTTGCTTGGTTTCTCGGTTTCATATTGGCTTTATTTAATAAGCCGTTATTCTCCCGCATTGTTACAAAAAATCATACGACTCATCTGAATTTGTGAATGCGACATATAAACAAGATAGCCTTTCCTATATATTAATTGTAATTTTTAGTGATGAAAATCGGCTACTTCGAAGAGATTCGGAATTAAATCTAGATATGAGGAGTACTTAGAGTTGTCGGTCAAAAAAACACCCGAAGATTTTAAAGCTTTTTCCCAGGAGATTTTAGGTAATGTGAATAGAGATGTATCAAGAATCGACTTCCTTCGTGATGTACTTAATAGGTTATTATTATTTTCAGAATGTGAAGCTGTTGAAATAATAATAAAGAAACAAGACAGGTATATCCGGTGTAAAACGGCCCTTAAAAATAGAAATTCATTCCAATATAGTTCCGCCAGTATTATCAATAGTGATAAGGAAACTGAACGCAAAGTACCGAAACAATCTTTAATAAATAAATTACAAACAGATATTGTAGAGCAGCAGATTGATAACAACCTACCAAATTGCAGTATTAACGGTAGTTTTTGGACTGGTAATATAGGAAAAGATTTAAATAAGATAGCTAAATCAGAAAGAAGAGATGTATATGATGACCAGGATTTTATAACAGGTTATAATTCTTTGGCCCTAATTCCGCTTTTTTTTGTGAATGACGTTATTGGATGTATACAGTTAGCAGGTAAAAAGCGTGAGTATTTTAATGAAGATGATATTAAACAATATGAGAATTTATCACATAATCTTGGAATTGCGTTAATAAACCAACGCGCACATGCTGCACTTCGAGAACGAATTAAGGAATTGACCTGCCTTTACAGTATTGCACAAGTTTCCGAGCGTCGGGATCTGTCAACAAATGATATTTTGAACAATATTGTTGAATTTATTCCTCCCGCCTGGCAGTATCCTGAAATTGCTGTGGGTAGAATATCTATAAATGGACAGACGTTCTCTACGTCAGGTTATCTGCAAAATGGACAAAGACAAACTGCAGATATTATAATAAATGGTAATAGACGTGGTGTCGTTGAGGTTGTCTATACTGAGAAGAAGCAAAATCTTGATGAAGGTCCTTTCTTAAGAGAAGAAAGACATTTGATTGATACTATAGCAAGGCAAATAGCATTAATTGTAGAACAAAAAGAAGCTGAGGAGAACAGGTTAAAACTACAAGATCAGATAAGACACGCAGATCGACTGGCTACTATAGGACAGCTCGCAGCGGGTGTAGCACATGAACTTAACGAACCATTGGGAAACATCCTTGGTTTAGCTCAGCTAATTAAGAAAAATAAGGAATTGCCTAATATTGTAAGTAAAGATGTGGATGGAATTGTTAATGCTTCTTTAAATGCACGTGAGGTGATAAAAAAACTCCTGCTGTTTGCCCGGCAGACACCCTATAAAAAAGAAAGAGTTAACCTTAACAACTTAATTAATGATAGCCTGAATTTTTTTGAGGCACGTTGTGCTAAAGAGGATATTAAACTGGTGCGTTTGCTTTCGCCAAATTTACCTCATTTTTTTGGTGATCGGTCTCAACTAACTCAAGTTTTGGTTAATCTTGTAGTTAACGCAATTCAAGCAATGCCGCACGGAGGAAAGCTTACTATAGAAACCAAAGTCATTAATAATCATATTCTTCTAATAGTTGAAGATTCTGGCATTGGAATGACAGAGGATGTAATAAAGAAAATATTCATTCCCTTTTTCACAACAAAAGATGTTAATGAAGGAACAGGACTTGGCCTATCAGTTGTACACGGAATAATTACCGCTCATAAAGGTGCTATTAAAGCAGAAAGTTCAGTGAATAAAGGTTCACGTTTTGAGATTAAACTGAAAATAGTTTAGGATTAAAATATCTAGGAGTGTTATTTGAATAACAAATCCAATAAAAAAGAAAAGATATTAGTTGTAGATGATGCAATACAAACTTTAGAGGTGATCCAAAGAAATTTGACCTTAGAGGGGTATATTGTCTTTACTGCTACGGGTGTTGGAGAAGCAATTGGAATTTTAGAATCAACCACTATTGATTTAGTTATTACTGATTTAAAAATGCCAAAGGCAAGCGGAATGGATTTAATTAGACATGTCAGAGAACATTTTCAAGATACAGAGATCATGATGATTACTGGATACGCTACGATCGAAGGAGCGGTAGAGGCAGTTAAATTAGGAGCTGAGGAGTATCTTACCAAACCTTTTACAGACAAGGAACTCATATCTGCAGTTAAACGGTCACTAAATAAACTTCGAACTAATAAAATTAGTAATGGTAAAATAAATATGGGGGCTGAGGCCAAATATGGTCTCCTTGGCAACTCAAAAAAAATGCAGGAAGTCTACAGAGCTATTTCTAAAGTAGCGACAATATCTACCAATGTTCTAATCACAGGGGAGAGTGGCACAGGAAAGGAACTTGTTGCAAGAGCTATACACTATAATAGTAAACGATCTTCAGCCCCATTTATACCTGTTAATTGTGGTGGTATTCCGGAAGGTCTCCTGGAAAGTGAACTCTTTGGTTACATCAAGGGGGCATTTACCGGGGCAAATGTAACAAGAGCTGGATTTTTTCAAACCGCTGATGGTGGCACCATCTTTCTTGATGAAGTAAGTGAAACAAGTTTATCTATGCAGGTGAAACTTCTACGAGTACTTCAAGATAAGGAGGTATGTATGGTTGGAGCCAACAGAACACAAAGGGTGGATGTAAGAGTTTTGGCTGCAACTAACAAGGACTTGCTAAACCAGGTAAAAAAAGATGCTTTTAGAGAGGACTTATTCTTCCGCTTGAATGTTATAAATATTCGGGTCCCCCCATTAAGAGAAAGACGAGAAGATATCTCGCAATTGGTAGACTATTTTACTAATAAGTATGCTAAAGAATTTGGCAAAGCGTCACCAGAATTCTCCGACAAGGCTTTGAATATTTTTGAAAATTATAATTGGCCGGGGAACGTAAGAGAACTTGAGAATGTGATTCAACGCCTTATTGTTATGGCAGATGATAACCTGATCGATGTACCTGATTTACCCGCTTTAATGAGGTTTTCTGCTTTAAGGGGATCAGGTTTTACTCGCACGCTAGCAGAAGTTGAGGCTGAATACATTCGTAATGTGTTATCAAGCGTTGAAGGAAACAAAGCAAAAGCCGCTAGAATACTCGGAATTGATCGGAAGACTCTTCGAGAAAAGCTAAAAAAATAAGGCTTTGATATTAACTTAGTTGGAAATCCTGTGGAAATATTCCCCGGTGGTTCATTTCTCCCCGCCAGCCATTACAATTATATTTTATTATTACTACCACTATTGTTTAGATATTAATACTTAATTATTATAGAATCCTGGTTTTACCTCTCAAGCTGTAATCCTCTTATTGATTCTTCGTTTGTAATACGCCTATTGGCATACCCCTTGTAATTATCTAATGAAGAAATTTATGAATAATCTCCACTATCCATTAGAATCTTTTGATCAGAAATATAAACGAAAACGCAAAATGATATATGGTGTTGAATTGGGTCTCTGTAGAACATGTAATTACATTTACAGTTGTACTCTGCGCAAACGATTTAAACAGCCAGTATGGCAATGCAAAGACTTCGATGATTCTGATTTGCAGGAAGAAGAGTTAATGGATAATAGAAATCTGCAAAACATAAGTATAGATGATTTTGATAATTCTCACGAAGCATTAGCAAATCACTCAAAAGGATTATGTTCTGATTGTAAGAATCGTAAATTCTGTACCTATCCAGTGCCAGCAAGTGGCATTAGTTGTTGTGAAGAATATGAATGAAATATTTTATGTTACCCAAGAGGTAAATCAATTTTAAGGGAAGACAAAATGAATGATAAAAACGCGAATCAACTTGTTGAGAAAAAATTATATAAACCAATGGGATTGATTTCCATACTTGAGAAGATACAATCCAAATACAGCTATCTGCCTGAAAAGGAACTAAGAGAAGTCTCTGAAAAAACCGGTCTTTCGATGGTTGATATATATGGGGTTGCGACCTTTTATAAATCATTTAGTTTAAAGCCAAGGGGAAAGCATCTTATTTCAATATGTTTAGGAACAGCCTGCCACGTACGCGGAGGACCACTCGTTGCACAAGAACTTGGAAAGAAATTGGGAATCAAAACTGGTGAGACAACGAACGATAGAGAGTTTACAATGGAAACGGTAAATTGTCTGGGTGCTTGCGCTCTCGGACCTGTTGTTGTAGTTGACGGTCATTATTTCCCACAAGTGAAGGCTTCTCTGGTCTCGGATATACTCGAGAAAACACGTACGGGTCTTGACATTGTAAAAGTAGAGACTGACGAACGCATTTTCCCCGTTGAGGTAAGTTGTTCCCGTTGCAATCATAGCCTTATGCATCCGGATACAATCATTGATGGATACCCGGCTATTCGAGTTACTATATCATTTGATAACAAGCATGGCTGGCTGGCACTGTCCAGCCTTTATGGAAGCCATAAAGTTGTTTCACTACACGAAATCCCGCCCGGTACCATAGTAAATATATTTTGCCCTCATTGTCATGCAGAGCTTATTGGGGGTACTAAGTGCGGGGCTTGTGGTGCCCCAATGGTACCTATGATAGTACGTGGTGGTGGAGTTGTACAAATTTGTGCACGTCGCGGGTGTAAAGAACATATTTTAGATGTAGGTGGATCTACTATAGAATGATGGTTGATTCTGAACTTTATATAAAGGAGACTATTAGGTGAGAAAAAATTCATCTGTTGCAGAATTCAGTAGTTTTCGTCAACGAGTTTTAAGTGAAGTCGAGGTTAAGCCCACTGAACCGACTCTTGTTGTATGTGCCGGAACAGGTGGCCAGGCGAGCGGCTCTAATGATATATTAAGAGTAATCAAACGATATATTATTGAACGTAGCATGGGAGAAAAAGTTAAAATTAGAGTAACCGGCTGTCAAGGTTTTTGTGAAATGGATCCGTTTATTTTAGTGGAACCTGGTTACCATCTCTACCCTAAACTTCATATGAAGGATGTCCCCAGAGTAATTGAAGCTGCTGTAGGAGGCTTCGTTGATGAAGGATTAATTTACCAGGACTCCAAAATTCAGAAATATTACCATTCTCAAAAGGACATTCCGTTCTTTAAAAAGCAAACTCGTACCATTCTGGGTAATAATCAGAAACTAGATCCAATAAGAATTTTGAATTATATAGAACAGGGTGGTTACGCCAGTCTTGAAAAGGTTTTATCGAAGATTGATCCGGAATGGATTATCAGAGAAGTTAAAGACTCAGGACTCAGGGGGAGAGGGGGTGCAGGATTCCCAACAGGTAAAAAATGGGAATTAGCCAGGGCATCGCAAAACGGAAGTGGTCAAAAATACATTGTCTGTAATTGCGATGAGGGAGACCCGGGTGCATATATGGATAGAAGTCTTCTTGAGGGTAATCCACATGCTATTTTAGAAGGGATGATCATCGCGGGCATTGCTATAGGTGCAGCACAGGGATTTATCTATGTTCGCAGCGAATACCCGCTGGCAATTAAACATACCCTCATTGCTATCAGACAAGCCGAGGATACAGGAGTTTTAGGGAAAAATATCTTAGGCACAGGTATTGATTTTAATATAGAAATTATACGTGGAGCCGGGGCATTTGTATGTGGTGAAGAAACAGCACTGATCAGATCGATTGAGGGCTTTATGGGTGAACCAAGGCAACGCCCCCCCTATCCAATTGAAAAAGGAATAGGTGGTTATCCTACATGTATTAATAATGTGGAGACACTGGCCAATATACCCATTATCATTAAGAAAGGGGGAAAAGAATATGCTAAAATCGGAGTACCTGGCAATACGGGTACTAAAATATTTTCCCTTGTGGGTAAGATAAAAAACACCGGACTAGTAGAAGTACCACTTGGCATCAAAATGAGCGATGTTGTTTATGATATCGGAGGTGGTTCGGTAAGCAAAGCTAAAATCAAAGCCGTTCAGACAGGAGGACCGTCAGGCGGGTGTATTCCAGCTAGTATGTTTAACCTACCAATTGACTACGACAGCCTTGCTAAAGCAGGCTCAATTATGGGTTCCGGTGGAATGATTGTAATGGATGAGAATACCTGCATGGTTGATGTGGCTAAGTACTTTATGAATTTTTTAAAGGATGAATCGTGCGGTAAGTGTTTCACTTGTCGTAAAGGTACACAAAGGATGTATGAAATTCTTGATGATATTTCAAATGGAAAAGGAAGGCTTAAGGACCTTAATCTTCTTGAAGAACTTGCTGTTGTCGTAAAGGACACTACAATGTGCGGTCTGGGTCAGTCAGCATCCAATCCGGTACTAAGTACATTACGATATTTCCGTGAGGAATATGAGAGGCATATCATTCATAAAAGATGTGATGCTTTTGTTTGCAATGAACTTGTTGGAGCTCCTTGCCATTCTGCCTGTCCGGTAGGAACGGAAGCATGGCGTTATGTGGCTCATATAGCCCGTGGTGAATTCGAAAAAGCTTATTATGTTATTCGCGAAGCAAATCCATTTCCGTCTGTGTGTGCCCGGGTATGTGATCATCAATGTGAAGAACGGTGTCGGCTGGGAACAAGCGGAAGTGATCCGGTTGCTATAAGGGCTTTAAAACGATTTATAACTGATCGCATTGATCCCACAACATACTACCCGACTAGAGATGATTTCCCAACTAAATATTATGCTTCTGTAGCAGTAATTGGCTCAGGTCCTGCCGGACTAACAGCAGCACATTATCTTTCTTTAAAAGGCTACAATGTTACTGTCTTTGAAGCTGAGAAAGAACCGGGTGGTATGTTGTATTGTGCCATTCCGTCCTACCGCTTACCAAAAGAGATAATTAAAAAAGAAATTGAATCACTTTTAGATGAATATATTACCTTAAAATGCGACACTGCCCTTGGACGCGACTTCACTATTGATCAGTTGTTTGATAAAGGTTTCAAGGCTGTTTTGCTTGCTATGGGTGCACATAAGAGCCGGCCTCTGGGATTAGAAAATGAGGATGTTAAAGGTGTATATCCTTCTATAGAATTTCTTAAAGCGTTTAATTTAAAAAATAAAGAGCTTGCTAAGGGGCGGGTTGGAGTAATAGGTGGTGGTAATTCTGCTATTGATGCAGCACGTACTGCTCTACGTCAGAAAGAAGTAGATAGTGTTACAATACTTTACCGCAGAACGCGTGAAGAGATGCCGGCTTTTCCGGAAGAAATTGAAGCAGCTAACCAGGAAGGTATAAAAATACAAACACTGGTATCACCCCAAAAAATAATTACTACCAGCGGTTATTTTTCAGGTCTTCAATATATTAAAAATGAATTAGGGGAAACCGATTCCAGCGGCAGGCGGAGACCGATTCCTCAGGAAGGTACAGAACGTGTAATAGAGCTTGATACTCTTATTGTAGCTATAAGTGAAGACTCAGGAATCGACAGCATCGGTCCAGCCCGTTCCGGTAAAATTGAAGTGACCGATTGGAATACTGTTAAAGTCGATGAAAAAACATTACAAACCAGCCGTCCAGGTGTGTTCGCAGCAGGTGATGTAGTGACCGGTCCCAACACCGTTATAGAAGCTATTGCAGCTGGTAAAAAAACAGCCATTATGATAGACCGCTATATAAAAGGTGAAAGCCTTGATCAACCCACAGAGCTTGATTTGCCTAAGATCTATGTGGAACCAGCAGAGGTTGGAGCTGATGATTTTTCAAAAGTTGGACGTGTTGAGACACCAAGAGCTTCTGTTGATTGGCGAAAAAGAAATTTTGCGGAAGTGGAAGTATCGCTTTCCGTTGAAGAAGCTTTACGTGAAGCAAGGAGATGTTTGCGATGTGATCTTGAATTTACGCAATCCAAAAAGATTGAAGAATTAGAAGTTATTGAAGGAAGAAAGTAAGATGATTTCATTTACTTTAAATGGTCTTAAAGTATACGTTGAAGAAGGTACTACGTTATTGGAGGCAGCTAAGTTTTATGGTTTTCCCATTCCTACATTATGTTATATGGAGGGGCTTTCCCCTTATGGCGCTTGTCGTCTTTGTGTAGTTGAAATCGGTAAGGAACCTAACAACAGACTTGTTAGCTCCTGTACTTACCTCGCAGAAGAAGGAATGAGTGTAAGAACTGCTTCCTCCAGAGTTCTTAAAGCAAGGAAAATTATATTGGAGCTTTTATTGGCTTCTTGCCCACAATCAAAAGTTATTCAGGATCTTGCTGCAGCGCATGAAGTTCGCCAGCAGCGCTTCAGACAGGAACATGAAGACTGTATTCTGTGTGGATTGTGTGTACGTATGTGTGAAGAACAGATGAGGGCAAAAGCAATTGGTTTTAGTGGACGAGGTGAAAGCAGAGAACTTGGAACACCATTTAATATTAAATCGGAAGCATGCCGTCTCTGCGGTGGTTGCATATATGTGTGTCCAGCTTGTCAACTTAGGTGTACTTATTCAGATCCGGATAAAGCAATTTGTGGAGGTTGTGCAAATCTTAGCCCGCCCTGTGTGGAAAAAGAACAATTTGATGACATGATGTGCTATATGGAACCGTGTGTCTCATGTGAGATAAAAAAAGATTAAAAAATAATAGAGGAAAATAAAATGACGTTAACATTATCAAGAATTAATTCTTCAGCTGCGACATTAACAAAAAACAGAACGGAAGAATCAATTACACCGACTTCAGGGATGTGCGTAACTTGTGTTGATGGATGCATCGGTATGTGTGAAATTGGAAAATCTGCTTATCGAGGTCACGAGGTAATTTACCCACAACCATTTGGTGTTATAACAACAGCTTCTGAGAAAAGCTATCCCGTCGATTACTCACATTTCAATATTATGGGTACTGCGGTTGGTGCACATGGTATTGAAGCTGACAGTGATAAAGCTGTTTTCCCGGCAGTAAACCTTGAAGTTGTATTTGGAAAAGACAAGGGATTGAAATTTCGTTATCCGTGGATTATACCTGGTATTGGTTCAACAAATATTGCAAAGAACAATTGGGAGGGACTAGCAATTGGCTCTGCTTTGGCTGGAACCGGTTTAACAATTGGTGAGAATGTCGTAGGAATGGATCAGGAATCAGTAATTGAAAATGGTAAAATACTCGATACAGTTGATCTCAAAAGGCGGGTAAATCTTTACAAAGATTATCAGCAAAATGGTTACGGAGCTATTATTGTACAAGCCAATGTTGAAGATACACGTCTAGGTGTTCAGGAATATGCTATCGAGAATTTAGGTGTTGAGGTTGTTGAACTAAAGTGGGGACAGGGAGCAAAAAATATTGGTGGAGAAGTTAAAATCAGAGACTTGAAAAAAGCACAAATGCTTTATCAGCGTGGGTATGTAGTGCTGCCGAATCCTACAGATCCCAATGTTATAAGGGCTTTTGAACGTGGAGCTTTTAAGGAATTTGAGCGACATTCTCGCATTGGTATGGTTACCGAGGAATCATTTGCAGCACGAGTAGAAGAGTTGCGTAAAGCAGGTGCTAAATATGTTTTTTTAAAAACTGGTGCTTACAGACCTGCTGATCTGGCACGTGCAATTAAATTTTCATCAAAGTATAAAATTGATTTATTAACCGTAGATGGTGCAGGAGGTGGAACCGGCATGAGCCCCTGGCGTATGATGAATGAATGGGGAATGCCGCCGGTTGAATTGCATTCTCTTCTCTACACTTATGCTAAAAAGCTTTCTGATGATGGCGAATATATTCCTGCCCTGGCATTAGCAGGAGGATTTACTTTTGAAGATCAGATATTTAAAGGTCTTGCTTTAGGTGCTCCCTTTGTTAAACTAATTGGTATGGCACGCAGTCCAATTGCTGCAGCGATGGTAGGAAAAACAATTGGAAAATCAATTGAAGATAATCAGGTGCCTGTTTATATAGAGCGATTCGGAAATACTAAAGATGAAATTTTTGTTACGGCAGCTGATCTGCGTGTTGAGTTGGGAGATGAAGAATTTGAAAAAATACCATCCGGGGCTCTAGGACTATATACATATTATGAGCGTCTTGCACAAGGACTGAGGCAGCTTATGTGTGGCAGCCGTAAATTTACATTAGAACATTTATCGAGAAATGATATTGCATCTCTTACTCATACGGCTGAAGAAATCAGCGGAATCCCATTTATTACAGATTTAGACAAGGAAGAGGTGGAAGACATACTTAAAAATTAAGTAGGTTTACTATAATTATTAGTCATAGATGAAAGTCTGGAAAGTATTGAATCTGAGAAGATAGTCTTGTGAAGTAATATGTGTAGAAAAAATTTACCCTGACGTTCTTGCTAATTTAAAATCGCAAGGGCTTTTTTATTAAACATTTTTATTTTATATCTGCTTGCATTTCTTTGTATTATCTTTACTAACCTGAAGGAGATTTTGTTGCGTTTTTGTTGCGCGTGATTTATTAAGTCAAACTATACAACAACTTAGCCCCCATATGAACGACGATATGAAGCTACTCATTATTAAATATTTGTAGGGCGGAATATTATTTTATAAGAAGAATAGTATAGGAAAACATAAACTCGATCATTCCAACAAATTTTGGATTAAAGAAATATTATTAAATCCAATATTTTTTCAATTGCCACTTACCAACTATCGCTATTACTGCAATGTAATTAGTCTTATTTTAATTTAACATATTTTCTCTCCACACTTTGAGGAGGCAACAGTGGAGCGGATTTCAGCACTATCAAGAATATTCTTACCATATTAATTTTTCCTCAGGTTTGGAGTTCAAAACAAACAAAACTAAGGGAGGCTGCTATGCAAAAATCATTTGCAATAAAAATTCTTAAAATTTGTTTAATAATGATTATAACAATGCCACTATATGCGCAGGATCCATCGCTAGTAGGATTCTGGACTTTTGATGATTCTACGGGTGTGGACAGTAGCCTTTATGGTAATGATGGAATACTGAATGGAAATCCGATGATTATAAATGGAATGAAAGGTAGCGCCCTTTATTTTGACGGAATTGATGACGAGGTCTTTATATGGGACTCAAATAGTCTTGATACTGATTCATCAATGACAATTTCTCTTTGGATCATGCCCGACAGCGTAAATTCCGGGGGTGCAAAACCAATGAGCAAGTGGTATTCCTCACCTCAACAAGGCGACTGGATATTATCTCTTAGTTCAAATGACTCTTGTAACGGTACTTGTGTCTCCTATTATTTTGGATTTGCTAATTATAGTGTTTATGGAACTACAAATGGTTGGTTCTCTATTGGTCCACACAATATTGATTATTATCTAATACTTGGGGAATGGAATTTTATTGCCGTTACCTTCGATACTGGGTTTGTTAATCTCTACTACAATGGTGACCTGATTTATACTGATACAACAATTATTAAATATACCTCGCTCGGTGAATATAGCACTGATGATATACACATCGGAAGATACCACTCAGGCTATCCAGGATACAGTTTCAAAGGTGGGCTTGATGAAATTCGGATTTACAATCGCCCGCTAAGTTCCACCGAGGTAAACGATATTTATAATCAAGTGACATCAGTTGAAAATAAATTAAATAGAATACCACGGCAGTTTGAGTTGACACAGAATTATCCCAATCCTTTCAACCCAATAACGACTATTAAATACAAACTTCCAGAATTAAGTGTTGTTAAAATTAAAGTTTATGATATTTTGGGAAGGGAGTTAAATAATTTAGTAAATGAAGAACAAAATGCAGGAGTATATGATATTGAATTTGATGGAAGTGAATTAATGAGCGGGATATATATATATCAATTAAGAGCAGGAAACTATATACAGACAAAAAAGATGGTATTAATAAAATGAGGATACAAAAAGCCCTCTCCTAAGGAGAGGGATTGGAAGAGACTGCCTGTGCTAATTAAGAAAAACCAGCGGTCACCAATGAGGTTGAGTTTAATGTATCAATATTATTGGGCTCCGTTTCCGCCAAAGGCGGATACGCCTCCGGCGTATATTTCTATAAGCTTCAAGCCGTGCTTATCGGCAGGCAGGCAGGAGATCCTTCAACAGGCTCGCATAAGGGGGGGCAGGACAAAGTTTTATTGAGACTAAGAAGGCCGCTCTGCTTAAATAGTTTCCACTTTCTCTCAAGATGGTCGCCCTGCTCTTTTATTAAAGAATTATAGTTCATTGAGCAGGACTTTTTATGAAACAATATTTAACATTTATCAACTTAGTTGCTTCTAACAAATAAAATTTGCAAATTTAAAAAGAATTATTCTGCTCCTTAGGAGAAACGTATAGATTACGGTTCTCTAATCTTCCTTCCAGAATATTGTGCTTCCCCCAAGGTGCAATTTTGTTACTACGATATTTTTCTAAAATGCAAAAAGAATTTGACAAAAATTATTTTACTATTAAAAATCATTTATTCTATTTATGTAACCATTGTCCGGATACAAGCTAAGATGAGGAGGAGGTGAATATGTCGAAGCATAAAATAATATTATTTTGCAAAGAACTAAAAAAATGTCTCTATCATAATCGTATCTTCAGTAAGGAATACGAAATCTTGACTACAAATACTGAAGAACAATTTCTTACTTGCTTGGAAAATATACATGTTGATGCGGCTATAATCTGTTTCTATAATGCGAATGTACAAGATGTAGAGAAATTATTGAGTTTGGATGCGCTTACAGGTCCCATCCCGGTGTTAGCGTGCTGCAGAGAATTGAATCCGGAATTTATACGGATAGCGGCTCAAAGAGGCATGAGCCGTTTTCTAGTCTCTGATATGAAATTTGAAGAGGCTAAAGAAGTTGTATTTGATGCGATTTGTAACCATGGTTTAAAAGAATTTTTGAATTACCGATACTTCAATGGTATTGACTTATCTCCCTATATTGTTAAACTCATCGATGAAATTGTATATAATTTTCCACATCGACCTACTGTAACAGAATCTGCGAGCAGATTAGGAATTGACCGCGGCTGGCTATACAAGCTCTGCAAACAGAACTGTGGCAAATCTCCAGCATCCTTACTACGAACCATCTGGGTACATCAGGCATTAAAGATGATGCAGCATACAAACCTGGATAACCTGGACATTGCTCTTCAACTCAATTATAGTGAAGAGAGCAGTATGGCAAGAGATTTCCATAAAGAGCTTGGCTGCAGTCCTACTGAGGCGCGCGTCTTGCTGACCAACCAAGATCCGGAAGAACTGTTCAACTGAACTAATATTCCAACAAGCTCTTTCCACAATTTCACTTCAGGAAGCGAAGGGTAGTACACATATGGTATGAAAAATACACATACTGTTTTGACAATAATGGAAATACTTTCTAACCTAATATGAGTTAAAATAATTACTTAAAATGGAGTTATACTGTTTGGACTAAGCTCATATTTTGTCGTCACTATTTGTGAGGGGCTAAAACTGATATAAAACTCCATTAAAGATATTCAGCAAATTTTTTACACGTACATATACAAAAAAGTCGAAACAATTAGGAGGAAGAAATGAACTGTAAAGTAATTCCGTTCTTAATGCTAGCATTTGCTGTAATTTTTATTGGTTGCAAACAGGATAATCAGCCCACACAAAATGAATCCGATCTAGAAATGCAGGAGTTGAACAAAAAACCTGTGAATAGTGAGTTGATAACATTTATTGATGACTTGCAGGGAGAACAAGTAGTAACAGACTGTTGTCCTAATGCAGGTCCGTATCCAGAATATACAATGACTTTATCCGAAACATTTGTCGGGCTATCTGGAACTTATGACGGTAATATATTTATGAATGTATATGGTGCAGGCAAAAATAAGTCATATATAGTTCAATTTTGGGATGAAACAATGTTTCTTGAAGTGATAGGTGGTGATATTGAGAAGGACAATCAAACCAAGACTACTACTGTGACGTTTACCGATGAGCAATGCGAGGTTACAAAAGCAAATGTAACAACCACATTTGAAGTTAACTTCACATTAACAAGGGCACCAGCACAATAATAATCAGGCTGAACTCTGTACGGGAAACTTATACAATACTGTTGCTCTTATCGTTATTCCTGATAAAACTGATTCCCCTAACAAGCAGGGGGGATTGAAAATATTTTATGATGTCACTCATAAAGGAGGTTGCAATGAAAAATTATGTCCTGTTTTTTATAATTTGCGCGCTAGCTTGCTGGAGCAATAGCTTTGCGCAATACCCGGATTGGATAAATTATACCAATGGACAACGGATCTATGCACTCGCTGATAATGGGAATGAACTATGGATTGGAGCTGGTGAAGGTGGATTAGTGAGGTTAGATAAGACTACAGGGGAAATGAGTTTTTATAATAGCGCAAATTCTGGCTTGCCTCATAACAATGTCAATGCACTAGCAATAGATGGTAACAATGTATGGATTGGAACCTGGCTTGGATTAGCAAAATTTGATGGCACTAACTGGACCGTTTATTACACATCTTCTGGATTGCCTGATAACCATATCAGGGCTCTTGCAATAGATAGTAGTAATATATGGGTTGGAACTGGCGGTGGTGGATTAGCTAAGTTTGATGGCTCAAACTGGACAGTATATAACGAATCAAATTCCGGATTACCTGATAACCGGGTCTCTTCTATTGCAATAGATGGTAACAATATATGGATTGGAACCGGCCGGTATTGGCAGCAACCTGGCGGTGGACTTGCAAAATTTGATGGCACTAACTGGACAGTTTATGATACAACTAATTGTGGCTTGCCTCATAACAGTATCTCGTCTATTGCAATAGATGGCAGCTATATATGGATTGGAACTTATCATTGTGGACTAACTAAGTTTGATGGAACAAATTGGACAGTATACGACACAACAAATTCCGGATTGCCTGATAACAGTGTCTCGTCTATTGCAAAAGATGGCAGCAATATATGGATTGGAACTAGTGGGGGATCAGAAAATTCTGGTGCTGGATTAGCAAAGTTTGATGGCACCAACTGGACAGTATATAACACATCAAATTCTGGCTTGCCTGATAATGGTGTCATGTCTCTTGCAATAGATAGTAGCAATATTTGGATTGGAACTGGCGGGGGTGGTTTAGCAAAGTTTGATGGCTCCAACTGGGCAGTATATGATCCATCAAATTCCGGATTGCCTGGTAACCAGGTCTATTCTCTTGCAACAGATGGTAGCAATAGATGGATTGGAAGTGATGGATTAACGAAGTTTGATGGCACAAATTGGACAGTTTATGATACAACTAATTCTGGCTTGCCTGATAACAGTGCCGGGTCTCTAACAATAGATGGTAGTAATATTTGGATTGCAAGTGGTGGATTAACGAAGTTTGATGGGACCAACTGGACAGTATACGATACATCAAATTCCGGTTTGCCTGATAATACTATCAGGGCTATTGCAATAGATGGCAGTAATATTTGGATTGGAACTTATTCTGGCGGAGTTGCTAAGTTTGATGGCACAAATTGGACAGTATACGACACATTAAATTCTCCCTTGCCTGATAATGAGTGCCTTGCTCTTGCAGTAGACGGGAGCAATATATGGATTGGGTCTTGGGGATTGGTGAAGTTTGATGGCACAAACTGGACAGTATATAACGAATCAAATTCTGGCTTACCATATAACCGTGTTTATGCTCTTGCAGTGGATGGTAGTAACAACTTATGGATTGGAACTTATGGTGGCGGATTGGCAAAGTTCGATGGCACAGACTGGACAGTATATAACACATCAAACTCAGACTTGCCTAGTAACATAATTCTGTCTCTTGAAATAGATGGTAATAATATATGGACAGGAACCTGGTGGGGATTAGCGCAGTTTGATGGCACAAACTGGACAGTATATAATCCCTGGAATTCTGGTTTACCTGATAACTGGGTCTATGCTCTTGCAATAGATGATAATGACAACAAATGGATTGGAACATGGTTGGGTGGATTAGCAGTTTATCGGGAAGGTGGAGTAATTCTAAACATTGAGCAAGAAAGTCACAACACTGAAATACCATCAGCATTTTCGCTATCTCTGAATTATCCGAACCCATTCAATCCTTCAACAAAAATAAAATATCAAATACCAGCCCTGCCTACCGGAGGGGCAGGTTCCCTAAATCTCCCTAAAGGAGGGACTTTAGTGACGCTTAAAGTTTATGATGTTTTGGGAAGGGAGGTAACTACTTTAGTAAATGAAGAACAACAACCAGGCAATTATGAGATAAATTGGTATGCAGAGGGATTATCAAGCGGAGTTTACTTCTACAGCTTACAAGTTTATCCCGCCAACGGCGGGGCAGGTAACTATATTGAAACAAAAAAAATGTTGCTTCTGAAATAGAAATTGAGTCCCGATACATCGGGAAGAAATCCTGCCTTGGAAGGACAAAGACGATGATCTTATTGAAGTAAGTTACAATTCCACTCAGATGCTTAGCGCCCTTGCTAACTCAAAGTTGCAAGAGCTTTTTTACAATAACATTTCAATATTATAGCCGGATACATTTATAAATGTAATCTTTATTCATGTAGAAGAGAATTTGTTGCGTTTTTGTTGAGACTGATTTTTTAAGTTATACTATATAACAACTTAGCCATTTTACGAAGAACGATATGCCGCTGCTGATTATGAGGGTAAAATAATTATCTGTTAATATAGATTCGTCCAATCTTAACATCAGAAAACTATAACTCATTCAATCAGTAATTAATTTCTAATTCCGACTACTCTGAGAGGTTAAAATTAACTGATGATCAGTAATTCATATTTTAGTCCTCATACAGGACCACTCACCATCATTAATTTTCCGATCGTTTCAAAAATATTGAATGAATAATATAGTAAGATTATAATGGTTTAATCTTATTAAACCACAGGATTTTATAGAGGCGAATTTGAAATTACCTTCCTTTAACTTCAGTTTTAAAACCTACCAATACTCCAAATCAGATAGTTCAAAATTTAATTATAGAAGGAGGAAAGAATGATTACTAAAAAATTACTATTTAGATTTTTACTTATGATATTTCTCACTCTTTTTTTTAATTCAATTTTAGCACAACAGCAGTCACTATGGGATAGGATCCCAGATGCAATAAAACAAAGCAAAGCTTTTAAGAGAACAGAATGGTTGGTAAAGCAAAGGGCTATTCCTTATGATACGGTATCTGCCTATACTCATCAATCAGAGTTGAAGAAGGAGATGAATAAGTATTCAATTGATAAACCTTTAAAACCGAATAGTCTTCAATGGTCATCAATTGGTCCTGATGGAATTAACTTTACCGGAGGATATGGCGGGCCCCCGTATTGGGGAAGAGTAAGTGGCAGAGTTCGTGGAATGGCAATTCATCCAGCGAATCCTGATGTAGTATACATTGGTGCAGCTTCAGGCGGTTTATGGAAGACAACTGACGGAGGTAATACCTGGATGAATATTGGAGATCAACTTCCCTCGCTAACGTATGGAGCCATTGCAATTGATCCTAATAACCCCAATACTATTTATGCCGGAGCAGGTGAGTTCGTTGCCACTTTTTTTAGTCTTTATGCTGGAAGCTTTGAAGGTGATGGTCTTTATAAATCGACTGATGGAGGATTAACTTGGGATCTAATTACGAATGGTTTTGGCGGAATTACACAGTTTGGTGATTTGGAAGTCAGTCCACACAATTCTAACAGAGTGATCGCAGCACTTGGGGGAGGAGTTTGGCATAGGGGAGATCTTACTAATGAAGGAATATGGCTCAGCACGGACGCGGGAGAAAATTGGGATAGAACGCTCATAGCAGGTGATGCATCTGATGTAATTTTTCATCCGACCGATCCAAATATTGTCTATGCTGCGACGGGAGATAGGCTGAGCACTGCAGGTTTCCATATATCAACTGATGCTGGTCTTACCTGGACTCAAAGCAATAATGGTCTGCAATTCAATAGTGAAATTACAAGAATGCAGATATCTCTTTGCAATTCAAATCCTTCAGTATTATATGCTACTATTTTTAATTTTACTGCAGTAAGCGGTGATACTGCTTTAACACGTGCCTATAAAACAACAGATGGTGGTCTTAACTGGAATCACATATCACCCGGGACTTGGTTTGGAGGCGCGTATCCTTCAATTAACTTTTTTTATGATCAGGGATTCTATGATTTAACTGTTGCCGTTAATCCATCAAATCCTGACCAGGTTCTGGTTGGTAATGTAGAATTGTATCAAACTACCGATGGTCAGAATTTTTCACCAATGAGGATTTCAGGTAGCAATAGCTCGAACGGTTGTCTGGTTCACGTAGATATACATAAAATTTTATTTGCTCCATCTGATAATAATATCCTTTACCTAGCCTGCGATGGTGGAATTTATAAATCAACTAACGGAGGAATCAATTGGGTACATAGAAATAATGGAATTACCACGATGCAGGTTTATAGAATGGCTTCGCATAAGTTTAATCCAGATACATTAATGGTTGGTATGCAGGATAACGGTATAGGTATTACTTACGATCGAGGGAACACTCCATATCAGGATCTTTACGGTGGAGATGGTATGGAAGTATTTTTCGATCATACTGATCCAAATGCGATCTATATTTCCACACAGAATGGAAACACAGCAATGAGTACTGATTTTGGTAGCTCATTCCAATATTTTTTTAATCTAAGCGGTCCCTGGATAACACCGTATTTTTTGCACCCAACAAATAATCAGTGGGTATATGCTGCAACTAATAGAATTTGGCGTTCAACAAATAGAGGTCAAAATTGGAATTCAATAACTAATGTCGTGTCTGCCAATGCATTAATAAATACGATGGACCAAAGTTCAATTAACCCGGATATTATGATATTTGCAGGCAGTTACTATACAAATTTTCCAGTAGTAAAGTACTCAACAGATGGTGGCTTTACCTGGCACCAAAGAAATAATTTTGGAGGATTATCCAGATATATATCAAGAGTTGTATGTGATCCAATTGACGAGAACACATTTTACTTGGTTAAATCCGGCTATTCACCTGGAAACAAAATTTACAAGACTACAGATCTTGGTGAAAATTGGACAAACATTTCTGGTGACTTACCTGATATTCCTCATAATGATTTGTTTGTTGATCCTGAGACTAATTATTACTATGCTGCCAATGATTTTGGTGTATACAGCTCAACTGATGAAGGAGTTACCTGGATTAGAGAGGGAAATGGAATGCCCTTTGTCGTCGCAAATGATTTTGATTATGTTGTTCATAACGATAGCGGGTATTTAAGGATTGGCACATTTGGAAGATCTGTATTTGAGACTAATCTCGGATCCATATCACCTACTGATGTTAAAGATGATAAAGAGAACATAATTGCATTTGAGTTGAATCAAAACTATCCTAACCCTTTTAATCCAATAACGATGATTCGATACTCAATTCCTGAAGAAAGTTTAGTAAAACTGGAAATTTTCAATGCACTTGGTGAAAGAATTAATTTATTAGAGAATGGAATCAAATCTTCTGGTACTTATGAATCTGTTTGGAATGCTGAAGCAATACCAAGCGGTATTTACTTTTACAGACTCCAAGTTTATCCAGCCAACGGCGGGGCCGGCGATCCTTCGGCACGCTCAAAAAAGGGGCAGGCAGGAGAAATTTTTGTGGATACAAAGAAGATGATTTTAATGAAGTAATCTTTCCGATGACAAACTTGATTTAACTCCCTTGCTATCTCTAAAGTAGCAAGGGATTTTTTTAATATTATTTCCATTTAATATTTACTTATACTTCTCAGTATTACCTATACTTATTCGGAAGCAGATATGTTATGTTTTTATTGCGGCTGATTATTTAAATCAGACTATATAAAAACTTAATCCGTATATAAAAGATGCTGTATATTATTTGGAGATTAGAAATCGCAGATCTGCAATTCCTTTTAATATTAGCCGTCAGTTATACAAGTTTGTAATTTAAAAACAACATCTGCCTTCATTTCTAATACGTGTTTATTCCCCGTCATCAACATAATTCGATTCTTTTTAAACTGTTTCAAAATAAAATTAACTCTCATTTTTTAACCACTCAAACGATTTTTTCTTCAAAAAATTTATAAAAAACTGGCACAATATTGCTACCTGAAAAAGTAATAATAACAATCAGGTTGATAATCGATGGAAAGCTTCAAATTCAAATTTATCGAAGACATTATAGTTGTTAAGGTTGACCTGGTTGTAGCAACTCTCAGGGATGCAAAACCATTCTGGGAAGAGATGGAAAAAGGAGCAATTTTTAACCAGGAGAAAATAATAGTTGACCTATCGGCGTGCACTTATGTTGATTCTACTTTTATTGGAATAATAATAAAAATGTTTCGAAAAGTAGCTGAAAAGAAAAACCAATTAAAGTTGGTATACCCACAAAAGGATATACTGATAAACTTTTGGGCGTTCGGTCTAACTAAAGTAATTGAATGTTTTGAAACACTTAAGGAAGCTGCAGATAGCTTTGATTCAAAATTTATTAGCTGGAGGACTAATTTTGATGAAGAGTACTATAGGAATTAATAGTCACACTACTTTTAAGGGGATTATTGCAGGTAAAATAGGACTGATAATTTATAGTATAATAATTGTATCATTGTTGATTGTTATCATACTGTAGTATCTCTAGACTGAATAAGAATGAACCCCTGTTTTGAGAAGAATATACTCTTCCCTTGTTAGAAGAACAGGGGTTTTACTATTTAAAGTCAGATGTGAACATTAAGAATTATACTTGCATAGCCAATTCCGAAGAAAGAAGAGCTTTGCCCCTCTATAGTTGTATTACCAGTTTTCACCTCCGGTTTCCCTAGCCTTCTGAGTCCAAGTGTATACTTACCTCCAAGGGATAAGCCTGCCGTAAAATACCAATCAAAACCAAAATTTACCCCAACGCCAAATCCATTTCCATAGTATTCAGTTTTAGTGGTAGTGCCGTCTTCTGTTTCTTCAGTAGTGGATGAGAGACTACCAAAGTTTATGTTTACTCCAACATATGGAGAAACACTGTAGAGTGCGTGAAAATGATAATTAGCATCGGCAGAAATTCCAAATGATGTAGAAGAAATATCCAATTTATCTCCATTTGTAAATTCCTCAGATGATGAAGAAGTGCCGAAATTCAATCCACCGGTAACTCCAATTTCATCAGTAAAGAAGTATCTGAATCCTATGCCAAATAAGTCGAGGTTTTCTTCGTCAAAATCAGATACAGTACTCACATAAGCAGGTTCCAGATTACTTTGAAAGGGTGTATATCTGAATACAAATGATTTGGAGCCTTTTTTTATTTCAGGTTTTGGACCATCGTAATTTGAATTAACCTGTCCAAAATTTAAGGCTGTTATCATAACCATTAAAATTAAAATAGGAAATTTTTTCATATTCTCTTTTCCTTTAAATATTGAATTAAACGAATTTAAAAAGGTCTTTCTATTCAAAGATAAAAATAATATAAGTACTGGATTAAGATAGCCTTAATAATTTCATAATAGTTTTTGATGCTGCATAATCCTTTTCTAGTAATAATGCTATTCAAATAATAGAGTGAAAATAAGTTAAGATTAATTTCTCAATTTTCAGATAATAACATTAATTACTGCTTTTTATTATTCATTCTCTGATTATAGTTGATTACTAATCCCCCACAAGAAAAAATTTACCCGAGTGTAGATTTGTTGCTGGTTTTTTTCTTATTGAAACACTTAATTAAAATATCATTACAACATAATTATTTACCATCACAAAGCTTAACAAGCATAATAATCTCATTAACTTGCTATAGGTAATAATTTAATAATATCAAATTATTGACATATACAAAATAATTTTGCATTATAAGCTTAACAAATATAAAAATGAGGGCAGTGTTTAAAGGGCGACTTGAAAGAGGGATCCCACAAAAAAATCTAAGCTAATTTAATTGTTATTGAAGCGATATTCATTTTCTAACTAACTCAATCAATAACTTACAAACAAATAAGGAGGTTCTATGCTTAATTTGTTTTCTATGCACAAGATTCAATTTGGAGTCTTGCTTGTTCTGGCGCTGATTTTTTTTCAGCAAACAGGTTTTTCTCAACCATCATTACTTGATCCAACAATTCATCCCAAGTATGTTAATCCTTTACCTGTTATTAAGGATTTGGGATTGAGGGTCGATGTAACAAGCAGTAAAAATCTAAACGTTAATATGGTTGAGACAAGACAAAATCTTGGACTCACTACCCCTGGAGGATATACTGATACTAAAGTATGGGCTTATCAGTTTCCTAAACTTCAACCAACTTATCCTGGCGCTACTATAGTTGCAAAAAGAGATAAGAAAGTAAAAATTAAGTGGGAAAATAATTTGCCCGGACATTTTTTACCTGTTGACGCAAGTCTTCATATGGCACACCCTGATTATCTTCACACTGCACAAGAAGTGAAAAACTGGTATGATGCTGGTAATGTTCCAACTGTTACCCACCTGCATGGTGGTCATACAGAGTCTGCTAGTGATGGCTTACCAGAAGCTTGGTTTACACAAAAATTTTCTGAAAAGGGCAAGTATTTTGAAAAGAAAAGATATGTCTATGATAACGACCAGGAAGCTGCTACTCTATGGTATCACGATCATGCATTAGGTATTACTAGGCTGAACGTTTATGCAGGTTTAGCTGGGTTCTATTTTTTAAGAGATGACAACGAGCTTGCAATGATAGATGCTGGGACCTTACCGGGTGGTGATTATGAAATTGAGATTGTTGTCCAGGATCGTATGTTCTACGATAACGGTGAACTATTTTTACCAGCCAACGGTGGTGATCCTTTCTTTGACGGTAACATTCCTTCAGGTGGTTTTGGTGGAGTTGAACCATCTATAGTCGCCGAATTTTTCGGTGATTTTATTCTGGTCAATGGAAAAGCTTGGCCTAAGCTTGATGTTGAACAGACAAAGTATCGCTTTAGATTTTTGAATGGATCTGATTCACGATTTTATAACTTCAAAATACAGGACGGAAGCGGATCAGCTATTTCCTTTTATCAAATTGGAACCGACAATGGATTTTTAGAATATCCTGTATCACTGAGTGAACTATTACTTGCTCCTGGTGAAAGAGCGGATCTAATTGTTGACTTCACAGGTCGCACCGGTCAATTTACTGTTGTTAATACCGGACCGGATGAACCCTTTAAAGGAGCCAACTTTAATCCTGATGTTAATCGTCCAACAGGTCAGATTATGAGGTTTGACGTAGTTGCTGGCAGCACTCCTCCAACATTTTCAGTTTCAGGAAGCACAAGCCTACGTGAAACAATTAATCTATTAACACAAACAGGTGCCACAAGAAAACTTGCTTTGTTTGAAGGGATGGATGCTGACGGACGTCTTCAACCATTATTGGGTGTAATTAATGGTGATAGTGAAAAAGGTGTGAGTGGAATTACAAATGGTTCTCTTGCTTGGTTTGAAGCTATTACTGAGAATCCAAATCTTGGTGATGTTGAAGTATGGGAGGTTTATAATGCTACTGAAGATGCCCACCCCATTCACTTACATCTGGTATCTTTCCAAATTTTGGAAAGGAGACCATTTAATGCGGTGGTTGAAGAACAATCACAAAGTCAGCACGATAGTCGTAGCGGAATTGGTGGATATATAGTCGAAAGTTCAATTAATTTTACCGGTCCAGGTGAATCCCCAGCAGCCAACGAAGATGGATGGAAGGACACATTTATTATTCCACCGGGGTATATGGGTAAAGTAATTGCTAAGTTTGATCGTCCAGGAAGATATGTATGGCACTGTCATATTCTCTCACACGAAGATCATGAAATGATGAGACCTTTCCATGTTGGTCCTCTCCCATTACCAAAACAATCTGGCGATATCCTGGCAAGCGTGACAGAATTCAAACTGAATCAGAATTATCCTAATCCATTTAATCCGAGCACTACTATAAACTTCTCTCTTCCAGAAGAAAACACTCTGGTTTCATTGAAAATTTATAGCACTTTGGGTGAAGAGGTTGGAACATTGATTAACCAGGTAGTTCCTGCAGGTAACCACGAGGTTCAGTTTGACGCAACATCGCTGCCAAGTGGTGTTTACTTCTATACTTTAACTGCCGGTAACTTTGTTGAGACTAA
>Ga0209536_100002946_pt1 | contig 27600 bp, 32 predicted proteins | sample DeeMarSeWOR28_12_FD_187461 | JGI IMG/M metagenome (GOLD analysis project Ga0209536, IMG submission 187461) | Marine sediment microbial communities from White Oak River estuary, North Carolina - WOR-2-8_12 (SPAdes) (version 2) | ecosystem: Environmental > Aquatic > Marine > Intertidal zone >... | reverse complement strand
ATATTTCATCGGGCGTGCTTTCGGAAAACGCAAGCTCAGTCCTCGCCTGAGCCCAAAAAAGACCTGGGAAGGTTACCTTGGGGGTATCCTGGTCGGCACTCTGGGCGCGGTTGGCTTGGCTTACCTGTGGGGAATCTGGGCTGAACCAGGATTTTTAATTACCCCTCTCCAGGCTGCTCTCCTGGGACTGCTTTTGAGCTCGATAACCACCCTGGGAGATTTAGGAGAAAGTATGATCAAGCGCCAGAGTGGTGTTAAAGACTCAAGCAATCTCATCCCTGGACATGGCGGGGTCTTCGACCGTATTGACTCTTGGTTGTGGGCTGCCGTTATTGGATACTACTTCATCATCTGGGTCGTCGTTTGACATTCATATTCTCCCGTGGTATCATCTCAAGCACAATTTTATAGCCCTAATCGGCACTCTTATCCAGAGAGGTGGAGGGACCGGCCCTGTGAAGCCTCGGCAACCTGACCGTGTCCAGGTCATCCAATTGCACTCCCGTGCATTACTCAATTCGACCTGAACGGCAAAGGTGCCAATTCCGGCAGACGGATGTTCTGGAAGATGAGAGGGCAGCCGTAGTAATTTTATGTCCTTGCCCTTTCATGTTTCGAGGGGCAATTTTTTTTGGAGGACAATATTGATGAGTACTACTTTCATGGAATCACCCAGCTTAATGTTTACCTCGGAGTCCGTGACAGAGGGACATCCTGACAAGATTTGCGATCAGCTCAGTGATGCCGTTTTGGATGCATGCCTGGCACAGGACCCACGATCGCGTGTCGCCTGTGAAGTCGCCACCAAGACCGGTTTCGTAATATTCCTGGGTGAAATCACCACCCAGGCTAATCTGAACTATGATGATCTGGCACGCAGGGTTATTACCGAGATCGGATATGATGACAGCGAGAAGGGATTTGACGGCAATACCTGCGGTGTCCAGGTGGCGATAGCCAAACAATCTTCGGATATCGCCATGGGCGTAAACAGCTCCCTGGAAACCAGATCTGGGGAGGAAAGCGAGCAAGAAATCGATGCCATTGGCGCTGGCGACCAGGGCATGATGTTTGGTTATGCGTGTGATGAAACCCCCGTCCTGATGCCCATGCCCATTTACCTGGCTCACAAACTCACCAGGCGCTTGAGCGAGGTCCGCAAGGACGGCACGCTGCCCTGGCTGCGCCCAGATGGCAAGAGCCAGGTAACTGTTGAATACAGCTTTGGGAAACCAAAACGGGTTGATACGGTGTTGATAAGCACCCAACATGCACCCCACATCACCCAGGACGGGATAAGGGCCGCGCTGGAGAAACATGTTATCCAACCGGTCATCCCTGCAGAGTTAATTGACGATCAACTGAAGATATTCGTCAATCCCACCGGGCGATTCGTGATCGGCGGTCCGCTGGGCGACTCCGGTTTGACCGGTCGCAAGATCATCGTCGATACTTACGGCGGCATGGGCCGCCATGGTGGCGGCTGCTTCAGCGGTAAGGATCCTACCAAGGTCGATCGTTCAGCAGCCTATGCTGCCCGCTGGGTTGCAAAAAATATCGTCGCTGCCGGGTTGGCTGAACGGTGCGAAATCCAGGTAGCTTACGCGATTGGAGTATCACATCCCTTGAGCATTAACGTTGAAACTTTCGGTACAGGTCGTATTCCTTCGGACCAGATCGCTGATCTGGTGAACAAGCACTTCGATTTACGTCCAGGCGCTATCATTCGCGATCTGCAGCTGCGAAAGCCCATATACCGGCAGCTCGCTGCATATGGTCACTTTGGCCGCGATGACCTGGATTTATCCTGGGAACAGACTGATAAAGCTGAAGCGCTGCGCATCGCTGCAGGTCTCGGCGAAAGCACAGCTGTAGCTGCACATTAGCAGGCAGGCATTTGTAGATTATTGCCGGTTATCGGATGCGATAGCCGGCTTTTTGCTTAACCTTATCAGCATGGGCGTTCTAGGCCATGCAAGTTAAGCAACTGGTCATCCCTCATCAACGCAATGGTTTGACCGTCAGCCACAACTCTACCCCCATCCAGGATCACCATGCGCGGAAAAAGCTCTTCGACAAATAGCATATCATGGGAGGAAACCAGCATGGTCATCGGCAGCGCCCGCAAAAGATCGATGAATGACCGTCTTGCCCTCGGATCAAGACCAGCCGTAGGTTCATCAAGGATGAGTACCTCGGGATGCATGGAAAGCACAGTAGCAATGGCAATCCGCTTCTTCTCCCCCAGGCTCAGGTGGTGCGATACCCGGCCCTCATATTCGCTCATCCCTACTGCATCAAGTGCCAGGTGGACTCTTTCTTGGATCTCTTCTGGGGATAACCCCTGGTATATCGGTCCATATGCCACATCATCGAAGACGGTAGGCGAAAACAATTGATCTTCAGGTGACTGGAAAACCATGCCAACCATGGCTCGCACCCGGGAAAGGTTTTCCTTGTTTACCTCCAGCCCACATACCTTGACCTGTCCAGGTCCGCTCAAGATTCCATTCAAGTGGAGGATTAAAGTCGATTTTCCAGCCCCGTTCGGTCCTACCAGGGCTACCTTCTCACCGGGTTGTATCACCAGGGACACCTCTTGCAATGCCTGATGGCCATCCGGATATGAGTAAGTCAACTGCTCGATCTCTATAGAGTGGTGCATATCTTCAGGAACTCGCTAACACGGATAGGAAAAACACCAATCCCAATAGCACTACCCCAAAAACCAGAACGATCCAGCCCATTGTCCCCAGCCTTGGATGGGGCAAGGAGCGGATTTCACCATCATATCCGCGTGACAGCATGGCCAGATATATCCGCTCACCCCGGTCGAGTGAGCGGATAAACAAGTTCCCGGCTAATCCACCCGTGGTCTTGGCTCGCCAAATCAAGTCACCGCCAGTTCGCAAATCCTGGTTGCCTGTTGCACCACTGCGGGCTGCACGCGCTCGCAATAATCGTATTGTTTCATCTGCAAACACAAATAAATAGCGCCACATCAAGCCGAATACTGCCACCAATAACCGGGGTACCTTGAGGGAACGCATGGCAGTTAGTATCTCGGGAAAAGGGGTGGTAGCGGTGATCAAGATTGCAATTTGGATCGAAATCCAAGATTTCAAAGCAATACTGATGAACCGTTCAACTCCTGCGACGCGAACCGACAATTCCCAAGTCCCAATCGTAAATCCAAACAGGTCAGGTCCAGGAATCGTGAAAAGCAATGGAAGCGCAGCCAAAATAAAGGGTAGGGCTATGCTTGAACGTTTGAGATAATACCCCACTCCGACATCAGAAGTAATCTCTAATGCAAAGACTATCACAAACAATAAGAAGTAAAGAGCCCATGCTCCAACTGGCACAAATGACGCGACAACAATGAAGCCCAACCCAAGAACCAGCTTCACGCGGGCATCGGTCCAGTGCACTACGCTCTCACCGGCTTTATAGGGATCGAGGTAATGAATGTGCACGCTTACCTGCCGGAAATGTGCCTCATGCGGCGGCTATATACAAACCCAAAAGCCAGGCCGAGCATGATCACAACCCCCAATAAACCTGCGGCAATCGTGGCGATCGACTCGTTTGCTACTCCCGGTAGCAGGTAATCGGGGATAATTTGGTACAGGGGTTCCCCCGCCTGGCTTATAAATCCTCCTTGCATTGCAACCCACTCCAGCCCATCCGGTTTCGTGGATGCCAGTGGGGCTGCAATCACCAAGAGCACTGCCAATACGAAACCTACAATCATCACAAAGCGATCTCCCGCCATGCGGGGTTCTCCTGAATGGATCACACCTGGACGCACACTCATCAGGAAAACAAGCGCTCCAACCGTGATTAACCCCTCACCTATCCCGATCAACGCATGGACACCAGCCATCGCCGGGATCGCTAATCTTACAGGGGAGGTTCCTGATAAAGCCAGCTGGAGTCCCACAGAAAGCGCAGCGATGAAGATCGAAATCCAAGCCGCACTGAAACCACTTACCAGTATTCCTCTTCTTGTGTTGCCGAGTATTTTCAATCCTGATCTATACACCATATAGGCGACTGCAACACCAAGAACCGCCATGTTAAAAATATTTGCGCCCAGAACGATTAATCCCCCATCCTGGAAGATCAATGCCTGGATGCTTACCACGCTGGTCATGATCAGGATCGCAGCCCAGGGTCCCATCAGTATCGCTGCCAGCGCTGATCCCATCAGATGACCTGAAGTGCCGCCAGCGACGGCAAAATTAAGCATCTGACCGGCAAAAATTGCGGCAGCAAGCACTCCCATCATTGGCACCTGGCGTTCCCCCAACTCCTTTCCAACACGATGAATCGCATAGGCTACCATTGCGATCGAGATGATCCAAGCCACGAACGATACGAATATCGACAAAAAACCATCCGGGATATGCATGTATTCAACAGATAAGAGCATTGATCACTCCTTTCTCTCGATTTCTTAACCAAAATTCAACCCGCTTGTTCATCAAGACATTGCGGGCACAAGCCAAAAAAGGTTGTGTGGACAGAATGGATCTGGTAGCCAGTATGTTGTGCTAGCTGCTTATATAATCTCTCGAGCTGCTCATGATCAACTTCTTGCATATCACCACACTGTGAGCAGATCAAGTGATGGTGATCGTATTCAGCATACTCGTAAACCAGCTGTCCTCTTCCCAGGTGAGCGACTAGGACCAGATTTTGCGCGGCCAGGAAGTTGAGATTTCTATAAACAGTAGCTTCTGTCATGCCCGGGATCATCGAAGCCACTTGCTGATAAATCTCGGAAGGAGTCATATGCCCGGGCGAATCCTTCAACACCTCCAGTATTGCTAACCTCTGAGGTGTCATCCGGTAACCCTGTTCCCGCAAATAAGATAATTCCGGTCTTGATCTTCCCATAATGTAAATACTCCTTATTGCGAATAACTGCAATAAGGAGTATTATACTTTGGGCAGGTGTTCTTGACAATAAGATTTTCCAGCCGCTTCTCGTGGCTGGAAAAATTTATATCAGCTAAAAGCTAAATGAATTCTAATTGATATGCGGGCCTAACTTGGATACGATCCTGTCTTTCGGTTGGTAGCCAGTGATCCGCTCGCGTGATTCTCCATCAACGAACAGCATTAAGGTGGGCACCCCCATGACCTGGTATTTCATTGCGATCTCAGGTGCATGATCAACATCCAGCTTCACGACCTTAACCTTGCCAGACCATTCACTTGCCAGTTCTTCAACAATTGGATCGAGCATCTTGCATGGTCCACACCATACAGCAGAAAAATCAACCAATACCGGCTCAGGTGCTGTTAAAACTTCGTTATCAAAAGTACCTTCACTGATCTCCGGGATATTTGCCATTCAGACCTCCATTAAAGGGTTCAACGCGATTACTTTCTAAATTCCTTGCCGATAGTACCAGACAGGTAGTATATGTCAAGGGTTTTATTGTCGATTAGACATAAATCTAATAAATTATCGTGAGATGAATGATTCTTGGAGCTGCCAATCTTGATCTGAGGTAAAATCATCTCTGGTTTACAGACGATTCGAGAATATCAATTATTACCAATTTGGAGATCTGCATGTCTGGCTGGAAGATTATCATCACCGATGGATTGAGTGAAGATGGAATACAATTCCTTGCTTCGCATGTCCTGGTTGATGACTACACCGGGATTTCTGCCCCCGAATTATTAGATGTTATTGCAGATTATGATGCCATGATCGTCCGCGGTCAAACGCGTGTCAATGCCAAGATTTTATCGGCTGCACAACACCTGAAGGTCGTTGGCAGAGCAGGTGTCGGGGTAGACAACATTGACTTGGCAGCTGCGAACCAGCATAAGATCATCGTTGTCAACTCCCCACTGGCGACCACCCGGGCCGTTGCCGAGCACACGATTGCATTGATTTTCGCTCTTGCACGATCTATCCCAGCCGCAGATACCAGCCTGAAATCAGGCTTATGGAAAAAAAGCGAGTTCATGGGAATTGAAATCGATGGCAAGGTGCTTGGCGTAATTGGAATTGGGAATATCGGCAGTCAGTTAGCCCAGCTGGCTAAAGCTCTTAACATGCAGGTGATCGGATACGATCCACTGGTCTCAGAAGACATGGTCAAGCAGCGTGGGGCAAAGCCGGTAAGCTTGCAATTCTTACTTACCCAATCTGATTTCATCAGCATCCATGTTCCGCTCAGCGCTGAAACCCGCGGCATGATCAATGGAGAAACGTTTGGCTCTATGAAACGGGGTGCACGCCTGATCAGTACTGCAAGAGGGGGGATAGTCGATGAGACAGCCTTGTTGAGCGCCCTGGAATCCGGCCAGGTTTCCGCCGCCGCCCTGGATGTATTCACCAAGGAACCACCTGGAATGTCCGCCCTGGTTTCCCATCCCCGCGTCATTGCCACCCCCCACATTGCTGCTCAAACTGAAGAAGCACAGGCGCGCGCAGCGATTGACATTGCGAAAGAAGTATTTGCCGCCCTCAAAGGAGACCCCTTGAGGTGGCAGATTGTGTGATCAAAAGAGAATCTAAGGAGTAGGAATGGACCCACAAACTCAATTATCCCAGTTGAAATCAATCATCAACAAATATTCAGACCTGGTAGCCGTAATTGGTTTGTTGAACTGGGATTTAGAAACCCACATGCCACCCGGCGGTTCCAATGGAAGAGGGCACCAAAACGCAACCATAACCAGATTAGCGCATGAGACACTGACCTCCGACCAGGTAGGCCAGCTTTTAGAGCAGCTGCTGCCCTATGCTCGCGAAACCGATCCGGATTCGGATGACGCACGGCTGATCTTGGTCACAAACCGCTTGTACGAAAAGCGCTCGCGCGTTCCTTCGAGCTTAATGGCGGAGATTGCTAAAACCGCCAGTGACTCCCACTACATATGGATCAAAGCCAGACAAGACTCGGATTTTGCCAGTTTCCAGCCCTGCTTGGAAGACCTCATTGGCTTAAAACGCCAGTATGCTGAGTACTTTAAACCTTATGATCATATATACGATCCGCTCCTGGATGATTATGAACCCGGTATGCTTACAGCGGATGTACAGGAGATTTTCTCATCTTTGCGACCTCAGCAGGTGGAACTCTTAAGCGAAATCAGCGCTAAGTCGCAGGTAGATGACTCCTTTCTACACCAGCATTTTGCTGAAGATGCCCAATGGAAGTTTGGGGTAGAAGTGATCACGGATTTCGGTTATGACTGGAAGCATGGGCGCCAGGATAAATCTGCACATCCCTTCACACAGGATATAGGAATCGGTGATGTGCGCATCACCACCCGGGTCTTACAAGATTATTTCCCTTCCGCCTTTTTCAGCACAACCCATGAAAGCGGTCATGGTATTTATGGGCAGGGAGTTGCTCCAGAACTGGATCGCACTCCCCTTTCCAAGGGCGCGTCATTAGCGCTTCATGAGTCGCAATCCCGCCTGTACGAAAACCTAATTGGACGCTCGCGCCCATTCTGGTACCATTACTACCCCAGACTGCAGGAATTATTCCCATCCCAGCTGGGTAATGTTCCCCTGGATGATTTTTACAAGGCGATCAACAAAGTGGAGCCCTCATTAATCCGCGTTGAAGCAGATGAGGCTACTTACAACCTGCACATTATGTTGCGTTTAGAACTCGAAATCGCCTTGCTTGAAGGATCTCTCGAGGTGAAAAACCTGCCCGAGGCCTGGAATGCTGGTATGCAGGATTATCTTGGTCTCACACCTCCGGATGATTCATCCGGGGTACTCCAGGATGTGCATTGGTCACATGGTTCTTTTGGTTATTTTTCGACCTACGCCCTCGGCAACCTCATCTCTGCTCAACTCTGGGAAAGCATGCTGCAGGATATCCCTAATGTCGAAGATCACATTCGTCATGGTGATTTTAATGCTCTCACTTCTTGGATGCGGGAAAAAGTTCATCACCACGGGAGGAAATTCGAACCCCAGGAGCTGGTCCAAAGAATTACCGGCAGCAAAATCAATGAGGCACCATACCTGCGCTACCTGACCAAGAAATATTCCGAGATTTACCAGCTCTGAACCTGGATTGAAACAAGGCAACCATGTCCCGCATTTTATTTATTGACGATGATCCCATGACCCTCGAGACTCTCAAAAGATCTATCGAGATTTTCGGCCACCAGGCGTTCTTAGCCAGCTCAGGAGGCGAAGCTGAAGAACTCATCATCAAGCAGCTCCCTGACCTGATCATGACCGACATGAATCTACCCGATACAGATGGCTTAGAGTTGGTTAAATCCTTGAAAAGTAACCCGCTATCTGCTCACATTCCGGTAGTTATTCTGTCTGCCAGTCCAGAAATTGACGCCACTGAAAATGCGCTTTCCGCCGGTGCCGAGGAGTATCTCACGAAACCCATTCGCCTGGACACCCTGCAAAACTTGATCGAACGTTATACCAGCGATTAGCAACTTTAGCGGATAATATTATCGCGGTCATAATGATTAATACCAGGCGCGCAGGGATCCTTGGATTATTCTCCCTCTGTTTGTTGTTACTCGGATGCAGCATTTTTTCAGACACACCAGTTCCTACGCTCTATCCCACCGAGTACATACCGACTGTTATCGCCATGACCCTGGAAGCGCAAGGGATTGATTTTGAACCTGTTGAAGAAACCCAGGTTTTCCCTACACTCACACCTCCACCAACGCACACGGAGCAGTCAACCCAAACAGGTTTACCTTCCCCAACACAAACTGCGCTCGCACCTACAGGCGGGGCCACCGTAACTTCGATACCCGCTGGACTGGTGCCTACTCCGACTGGAGACATCCCAGGTTCGATCAACCAGATCATAGAACCCGGAGCAGGTTCTAAAGTGAATTCGCCATTCACTCTCCAAGTTGCCATAAAACCAGGTAATAATTCGGTGGTTGTGGTCGAATTACTGGGCCAACAAGGGCAACTGCTGATGCGCGAAGTTCTCTCGTATCCGGATTTAGAAGCTGATTGGCTCACCCTGGGCAGCGAGATCAAATATGGCATCAATTCTGCCTCTGAAGCAGGTCGCGTACAGGTAAGTATTATCGATGAGTATGGCAGGTTAATATCTGTCTCTTCAGTAGACCTTGTGCTTCAATCAGCAGGGAACCAGGAGCTCACGAAGGCGAATGATGCATTTGAGGATATTATCCTGGTATCCCCCCGACCAAACCTTCTAATTCAGGGTGGCACACTGCGTGTATCCGGCACGGCGCGCCCACGGTCTAATCAGGCATTTCGAATAGAAATTGTCACCAGCGATGGTAAAATCGTTGGCACCAGACAAGTTTCGGTAAACCCCGCAGATGGCAGCCAATATGGGGCATTCACCATCGACGTACCTTATAATATCTCGTCCACCAATAGGGCTCGCGTGCAGGTCTGGGAACCCGGAATCCAGATACCCGGCATAATAAACTTGTCTAGCGTGGAGGTATTACTCAGCCCGTGAAGAATTCCTTTTTCATCTTGGCCCTCACAGTCATAACTCTCCTGGTGACTGCCTGTAGCAGTACCACACCGGTACCAACCGAGGTTGAATTGCCCAGTCTGCCCACTCCAGATGTCCCCCCGATTGAAGAGGTTGACAATGCCATCGATACCTGGGAGAACAGCCAGGTAACAAATTATTTCATAGAGGTTGAAGAAGAAACCCAAACCACCCAGTATATTATCCGTCTGGTCGTTGTGGATGATGAGATCCGGGTTGCACAGCGACTCGACCGAGATAATGCTGGCGTATGGGGAGAACCATACAGCATCCCACATGCTGAGGCTGAAGCTTATACCGTCGATTCCCTCCTGGCTCGCATCCGCGCAGATGTGCTCGGCGAAGGAAATTCACTATTCAACATTGTAGCTGCATTTAATGATTCCTTGGGTTACCCGCTATTGACCCATGCCGAGGCCTTACCAACCTACACAGAGTCGGGCACTCTAGAATTAAACCGCCAGCACAGCTACGATATTGTCACCAATTTTAAAACCTTGCTTGAGGAAGTCTATGGTACGGGTATCGATCCAATATTCACCTTCATTCGCAGTGATGGTCCTGAAGCGTGGTGCGATAATTTGAGAATTTACCCGGATGGAGCCTCAATTTTTGTGGATGATTGCCGCAACGAATTCTGGCGGATACCAACGCCCCGAAGTCGGCTTGAGATACTCGATGACCTGCGGGGAAATTTCGAACTACTGGATGACACCCGCGAGCTCGAAGATCAGGTCCAGCACCTGGTAATTACTGGGACAGGACAAGGCAAGCCAGATGCTGACATGATAGAAGAAGCCTGGCAGCTAACCGCAGAACTGCATGACATTTTATCTGAACCAACTGGCTTGGGCCTGGTTATGTCTTATGTGTTTGATGGCGAGTTTTTCGGCTTCGATATTTTCAACAAGATCACCCTACCTTCGCAATTAACCAAAAGTGGTGATCTAAAAGGGGCTTCTTTGACCCCGGATGGTGATTTACTGGCATACAGTGATGATGCTGGTCTAAGCATCTTTACCCTTGAAACCCAGGAAGCGACAGAATTACTTCCACCTCCAGAGGATGGTTACTATCTACCCCGGTCCTGGTCGCAGACTGGTCGTTTATTCGCCTCCCAATACCCAGACAATGAGGCTGAGTCAATACAACATGGATGGCTGGAAGTAGAAGACGCTACTTGGCACAATCTACCAACCCCGCAAGGGGTTCCCGGTTATGGGTGCGATACGGGAGCTTCCTGGTCACCAGATGGAGGACAGCTCGCAATCACAGGCCTGGGTTATGGCGAATCCTGCAACACCAGCCCGGGATTAACAATTATAGAAATTAACAACAATTCTGCTGAAGTCATTGTCGCTCCGCAGATCAATTCGCTTGAAGATGATGGTACCACCTTGACTGCAGGAGCTCATACACCGGCTTGGTCACCGGATGGCAGCTGGATCGCCTTCGGCCTCGATCATGACCCAGATGATACGGGCAATTTCCCCATCCGCCTTTACCGTGCCCACCCAGATGGCACCAATATAACACCGCTCACAAACAATTCACATGGATATGCTACCCATCCCGCGTGGGCAAAGGACGGTTCTCTCTTTTATGGATTAAGTGGTGCAGATGTAGAATTGGACGGTTTATACCATTATCTACCAACAGATAATACACACACACTGCTTTTACCTGGTCCTGGAATTCACCCCCTCAGTGTCTCACCTGATGGTGAATTCCTGCTATATGAACAGGATGGGAGCCTAAAAATCTGGCGAGTCCGACTCATGGAGACCATCGCGGAAATTACCAGTGATGAAGAACAACAACCCACTTTCTCGGGCTGGATAGAGATCACGAGAGAACAGTGACAGAAATACACGTGAGCAATAATTCAACTTGGAGATGCGGATGGTAAACCAATCCTTTAATTCAAAACGAGCCCCAATATATACCGAAGTTCCTGATGAGAAGTGGAACGATTGGCGCTGGCAGCTCAGCAATCGCATCAATACCCCTGAGGAGTTTGAGCGCGTTATCCCCCTTACAGAGGGGGAGCGCAAAGCCCTGTCTGCTGCACATCTCTTCCGGGTTGATATCACGCCATATTTCATTTCGCTAATCGATCCAGACGATCCAAACGATCCTATCCGTAAGCAGGTAGTACCCACCGAGGTAGAATTGACACCTTTCACTGCCATGATGGAAGATTCGCTTGCAGAAGATCGGCATTCTCCTGTTCCCGGATTGGTTCACCGTTACCCGGATCGCGCATTAATGCTGGTAACAACTCAGTGCGCTTCGTACTGTCGCTATTGCACTCGCTCACGCATAGTCGGTGATCCATCAGCAACTTTCTCACGCAATGAATTCGAGATGCAATTGGATTACCTCGCACGCACTCCCCAGATCCGCGATGTTTTGCTGTCAGGAGGCGATCCACTTGTTCTGGCACCAAAAATCCTGGACGAAATTTTACGACGCTTAAGGGAAATCCCCCATATCGAGATTGTACGCATCGGTTCGCGAGTGCCAATTTTCTTGCCCATGCGCATAACGGATGAGCTCACTGCAATCCTGGAAAAGTACCACCCACTCTGGCTGAACATTCACGTCAACCATCCCAATGAGATCACAGCCGAACTTGCAGAGGCATGCGACCGGCTGGCCAGGGCCGGCATACCACTTGGCAACCAATCTGTGCTACTAGCAGGAGTCAATGATAACGTACATATCCAGCGTCAGCTCGTTCACGACCTGGTGCGAATGCGCGTTCGCCCCTATTACCTCTACCAGTGCGATTTGGTGGAAGGCGCAGGCCACTTCCGCACCCCGGTTGCAAAAGGTATTGAAATCATCGAGGGATTGCGTGGCCACACATCTGGTTATGCCGTACCGGTATTTATTGTCGATGCACCTGGAGGAGGTGGCAAAATTCCTGTTGGTCCCAACTACCTGCTCAGCATGTCTGACCACAAAATTATCCTGCGCAATTTTGAAGGGTTCATCACCACCTATGAAGAGCCGATAGACTACAACCCGGCTAACGCAGCTCAACCATCGCTGAAACGTCCGGAACCCGGTCAAACCGGGTTGACTGGTTTGCTGGATGGCGAACAGCTGTTTATCAAGCCGCAGCACTTCGATGAAACACATGACCGGGGTGGTATCCAGCACCGTCTTAAAGATAGTCAAAAATGGGTTCCCCTGGGAATCGGGAGTGGTGAGGACGAACAGATACCTGATCCTGAAAAAGATTAATCAGACACTTACAGAAATTCCAACATCATCTCCATTCATCCCTTCAGGAAACCCGGTGGGATGGATGGTTTTTGTTCTCCCGTCATTTCGCCCTTGAAGCGTTGCATGAAGTCATTTTTATCCATATTTGCGTTGGAAAAGCATCATCCTACGAAACCCGCGCCAATTGTCAGGCAATTCACTGCGTGGTAGAATGCAAGTGCAACAGATAGTTCCCATATAGCTCGGAGGTTTAGAAAGTATGGAAAATGAAGTAGCCACTTTTGCAGTTAAGAAAGGTCTGGCTCAAATGTTAAAAGGCGGCGTGATCATGGATGTTGTCACCCATGAGCATGCCCGGATTGCTGAGGACGCAGGTGCGGTAGCAGTTATGGCCCTGGAGCGTGTACCCGCTGACATTCGCGAGCATGGCGGTGTGGCACGGATGAGTGATCCGGAATTAATCCTGCAAATCATGGATGCGGTCACTATTCCGGTCATGGCAAAAGCACGAATTGGGCATTTTGTTGAAGCCCAAATTCTCGAAGCAATTGGTGTTGATTACATCGACGAATCTGAAGTTTTGACACCCGCAGATGAAGCGCACCACATAAATAAACACGATTTCAAAGTGCCTTTTGTGTGCGGTTGTCGCAACCTGGGCGAAGCCCTGCGCCGCATTGGGGAAGGTGCAGCCATGATCCGCACAAAGGGAGAAGCTGGAACCGGGGATGTCGTGGAAGCTGTTCGTCATGCCCGATCGGTTCTCGGTTCAATTCGACAAATTCAAAATATGCCAGAAGAAGAATTGATGGCTTTCTCAAAGGAAATTGGCGCACCGTATGAGCTGGTCCTTGAAGCCCGTGCTTTGGGGCGTTTGCCGGTTGTGAACTTTGCTGCAGGTGGAATTGCTACACCTGCAGATGCAGCTCTGATGATGCAGCTCGGCGTTGATGGTGTTTTTGTGGGTTCGGGCATCTTTAAGTCTGGTGATCCAGCCAAGCGGGCTGAAGCAATCGTCAAAGCTGTTACCCATTACAAAGACCCGTATATCCTCGCTGAGGTAAGCCGCAATCTGGGAGAACCAATGGTTGGCAGGCAGGTCACGGACATACCGGAAGCCGAATTGATCGCAGATCGCGGCTGGTAGGCGAAGTTGCCAGCATACCTGTCCAAAATATTAGCGGTATGAAAATCGGCATCCTTGCATTACAAGGTGACTTTGCAGAACATAGTGTAGTCCTTGAGCGCTTGGGGGTTGAAACCCTTCAGGTCCGCCTGCCTATCCACCTCGAAAACCTTGATGGTTTAATAATTCCTGGTGGAGAATCCACAACGATTGGTAAGCTCGCTGAAGCATACAATCTCATCCAACCGATCAGAGATTTCGCAAACAAGCATGCTGTCTGGGGCACATGTGCAGGTGCGATCTTACTTTCCAAAGATGTCCGCCGTCGCCAGCCTCTGCTGGAACTGATGGACATCACTGTGGAACGTAATGCCTTTGGACGCCAGGTGGCAAGCTTTGAAACAGATCTCCACATACCAGTACTCCAGGATTTAGATCCGCAAAACAAAGAACCCTTTCATGGCATATTTATCCGCGCACCATTGATCGAATCCGTCCAGGGATCTGCAGAAAGCTTGGCAACTCTACCGGATGGTCGCATCGTCGCTGCCCGGCAGGATGCTTTGCTAGCCACATCCTTCCACCCTGAACTCACTCCCGACGATCGATTTCACCGTTATTTTCTCAGCCTGGTGGATCACTAATTCAGCACAGCGGGAAAGAGGTTTTGTTTGAAGGTTTAACCACTATTATGGGCATCCGGCAGTTTGATTGGCGAGATCTACCAGTATTATTGCGATATCGAAAACGCGGAAACTTTTTTGATAATGCAACGGTATTAACGCGCGGCGAGATGCTTATACCGCTTGGTGCGATGCTTTCATATTTTGCACCTGCAACCGGTATTTTCACTTACCTTTGTTCTGACGAAGAAAAGAAAGTCGAGGATTTGCTCGGACAGGTCACACACAACCAGGAACATCGCTTGGCGCGACTCCTGTTCCTCGCACCTGAGTCAGCGCTGGAAGCGGATTTGTTCACAAATTTACTGGAACACATTATCCAGCAGGTCGGAAAACGTGGCGCCTTTCACCTTCGGGCTGAAGTTGAAGATGGTAGCACCAGTTATGAAAATTTGCGCCGGGCTGGTTTTGCTCCATATGTTCACCAGCGTATTTGGAAATCAGCACCAAATTCTGATTCAAAATCCAATCCATCCCAATGGCGCGAAATCACCGGTAGGGATGTTATACCAATTCGCTCTTTATACAACTCCCTTGTTCCACCACTAGTTCAGCAGGTAGAATCTTTTCCGCTCGAGAAAATTAAAGGACAAGCAATTTTCCAGGAGGATGAGATTAAAGGTTTTGCTGAGATTCGCTACGGGCAGCGAGGTATCTGGATTCATCCTTTCATTCATCCAGAAACCAGGGAAGTGCAACCTTTGCTGGCAGATTTACTGGCGAACTTACCAAATCGCCATTCACGACCGATTTACATGTGTGTGCGCTCATACCAATCCTGGCTTGAAAATTATTTGGAAGATTTACAGGCCAGTGCAGGTCCAACCCAAGCTGTGATGGTAAAGCACTTGGCCGTCGCCCAGCAAGTCAAGAGCTCCTTCAGTCTCCCGGCTCTCGAAGGTGGTCAACAGGAGATAACCACGCCTTTCATGAGATCGCAGAGAAACAATTTATGAGTCAAAAACGCATAACGGACGATTTACAGGCCTTGATGGATGTGCTTCCGGAGCATATCCACCATGCGGTTCTAGCAGAAAACGACAAAGACAATTTACTAGAAGTGATTTTAGATCTCGGTCGGGTTCCTACTGCCCGTTTTACCGATCGCGAAGTGGTTTTAAACCACACCGAGGTCACAAATGCAGATATTGAAGCAGTCACTGGACGAGTAGGAGAATTCGATACAGATAATCGTGCCGGTCTCGAACGAACATTACATCGCATTTCCGCCATCCGCAACCGGCGCGGGCATATTGTTGGCCTGACATGTCGTGTTGGCCGTGCAGTCTACGGTACAACAGATCTGATCAAGGACCTGATTGACAGCAAGAAAAGTTTGCTGCTCCTCGGTCGTCCTGGGGTGGGTAAGACGACTCAGCTGCGGGAAACAGCACGTATACTGGCAGAAACCATGCGCGTGGTCATCGTTGATACCTCCAACGAGATTGGTGGTGACGGCGATGTGCCACACCCAGCTGTCGGCAAAGCCAGACGCATGCAGGTGACGACACCTTCACTGCAACATGAAGTGATGATCGAGGCAGTTGAAAACCACAATCCAGAAGTAATCGTGATCGATGAAATTGGGCGGGAGCTGGAAGCTGCTGCGGCTCGTACAATTGCCGAACGTGGAGTGCAGCTGATCGGCACCGCGCATGGCAATACCCTCGAAAATCTGCTGCTTAATCCAACCCTTTCAGACCTGGTGGGAGGCATCGAATCCGTGACCCTATCCGATGAAGAAGCTCGCCGCCGGGGAACGCAAAAAACTGTCCTCGAACGCCGCTCTCCACCTACATTCGATGTTCTGATAGAAATCCAGACCCGTGATCGTCTGGCAATCCATTACGATGTCGCTGAAGCTGTAGATGCTCTCTTGCGCGGGTTTCCGCTGCCTACAGAAATTCGCACCAGGACTGAAGAAGGGGAGATCAGGATTGAGAAAGGCAGCCCCCAATCCTCTATCCAACAACCTGCAAGATCAAAGGGCACTTTCCGGCGCATGACCAATGGTGGTCCAAGACGACAAAGCCAACAAACTTTTGAGTCCCCAGCAATGGGAGTTGGAATGACAGCCAGTTCAGAAGATGCTCCTCTGCAATCTATGCGTATTTATGCCTACGGTGTAGCTCGCAACCGTCTTATTCAGGCAGCGAAACGTTTAGGTGTTCCGGTACTGGTGGTAAAAGATCTTGGAGAAGCCGATGTCCTGGTAACCTTGCGCAATTACTATCGCAAGCGCCAGAGACCAATCGTGGATGCAGAAAACCGAGGCATGCCCATTTATGTGCTGCGGTCGAATACTGTAAACCAAATGCAGAAGTTTTTAAGTGATTTATATAACCTTTCCCGGGAAAACAGTGAAGAACTGACCGTCGAACGCGCCCTGCAGGATACCCAGAGTGCCATCAATGCCGTATTGAACGGGGAACGCTGGATCGAGCTACCTCCCGCCATGTCTTATGTTCGGCGTTTGCAGCACGAGATGGCTCGCCAGGCGAACCTGACTTCCCACTCGTATGGAAAAGAACCCAACCGCCGGGTGCGCATCTTTAGGGAATAACAGTCAATAACCCTATGTTCATCTCCTTCGAAGGTCCAGACGGCAGTGGCAAAACCACGCAGGTCGCCCGCTTGGCTGATACCTTGACCCAGCTTGGTTATCAGGTGTTAATCACCCGCGAACCCGGTGGCACGCCCATCGGTGACCAAATTCGCCAGGTCTTAGCAGACCTCAAGAATACCGGCATGCATCCACGCAGCGAAACGCTGCTCTTCCTCGCTGCGCGTGCCCAGCTCGTTGAGCAGGTCATCAAGCCACGCCTTGCGGATGGTCACATCGTGCTCTGCGACCGCTACGCAGACTCAACCATGGCCTACCAGGGTTATGGTCATCAGAACGATTTGGACCAAATCCAAAGTTTGATAAATTTCGCGACTGGCGGACTTAAGCCTGACTTAACCCTGTTGCTGGATGTGGGTGCTGAAGTGGGATTAAAACGTAAAGCAGATGGTTCTGAATGGAATCGACTGGATGCATACAGCCTGGAATTTCATCAGCGAGTTCGTAAGGGTTACTTGGCCCTTGCAGAAGCAGAACCTGATCGCTGGGTTGTAATCAACGCCAACCAGCAAGCAGACAAGGTCCAGGACCTGGTAATGCGCGTCGTACAATCGTGTTTACCTTTGCTTGATAAGCAGTAGGTACTATCCGCCTGCTATTCCCCCTGTTTACAGGTCGGGTAATCCAGCATCACCCATGGAACCTCCGCCCGCATCCAGATCCGGCATGGCAGATTCAATTTCCTCCGGAGATTGACCAGATTCCAAGCGATCAAGCACCTCATCATACTCTGGACCCATATCTTCACCCATTTCAGATCCCATCTGGCGCATCATTTTTGCAAGCGCTTTGGGGTCATCTTCTAAGCCTGCCAGGTTCGCTGGATCCGCCAGCTTCTCCAGCCTACTTTCTTCAGAATGGGCAATCCGGATGCGACCAATCCGGCGCTGCACATTTTGGCTGTTACAATTAACACATTGTACTTCGTGCTTATCATACTCATCATAAGACAGGTATACTTCAAAGCGCCGTTTGCAGTCTAAACACCGGTATTCATAGCTTGGCATAAGCACTACTCCTTATGTATGAATTCCAGGCAGCTATTATACCCTCCTAAGAGGTTTGTATCCTATGACCGATGATCGCGATCCTTATCTCATTTCACAATCCGAACCGCTACTGGTCGTAATTTCTGGTCCATCTGGAGTCGGAAAAGATAGCATCATCCAGGCAATGAAAGAACGAGAGCTACCATTCTATTTTGTGGTTACTGCCACCAACCGTCCCAGACGAGAAAACGAGGTACATGGCGTGGATTACTTTTTCATCTCCACCAGGGAATTCGAGACGATGATCGCATCTGGTGAATTGCTGGAATACGCGACTGTATACGAAGATTACAAAGGTGTTCCCAAAGAACAGGTCCGCAAGGCATTAGCGAGCGGAAAGGATGTCATAATGCGTGTCGATGTCCAGGGGGCAGCCACGATCCGGGAGATTGTCCCACAGGCGTGCCTGATCTTCTTAACCGCTCAGAATGAAGCCGAACTAATCCAGCGCCTCCAGCACCGTAAAACTGAATCCCCCGAAGAACTTCTCAAGCGCATCGAGACCGCTCGCCAGGAGCTACAGCGGATAGATGAGTTTGATTATGTCGTGCTCAACCGCAATTCCCACCTGGAAGAAGCCGTTGACACTATTCTCGCTATCATTCGAGCTGAACACCACCGCACATCACCCAGAAAGGTAACCCTGTGACCCAAGATCCAACACCACCAGATTATTCCCCCCCACCATCCAATCTACAGTATCCAGGAGAACCAACTCCTCCGCAGGTCGTCAATAGGCCTGTTCTTATCCGCACACCACAAGTTAAGCCAATCATAACTTACACCCTGCTCGCCGTCTCTGTCGTTATATTCATCCTTCAATACGGCAGCACGTATCTATTCGGTTACGACCTGGTTGCTGGTGTGGGTATGAAAGTCAATGAATTGATCCTGGAGGGGCAGTATTGGCGCTTATTCACCCCCATGGTCCTGCATGGCTCCATTCTGCACCTGGGATTCAATATGTACGCTCTGTTTATTTTTGGGCCCGGTTTGGAACGTTATTATGGGCATTGGCGGTTTATCCTGCTCTTCATCCTCAGTGGTTTTGCTGGAAATGTCTTCTCATTCATGTTTTCTGACTCTCCATCGCTTGGATCATCAACTGCCATTTTTGGTTTATTAGCTGCTGAGGGTGTCTTCCTTTACCAAAACCAGAAGGTGCTTGGTGGTTCAGCCAGGCGAGCCCTGAACAACCTGGTGATAATTGCGGTTGTAAACCTGATCATCGGTCTTTCACCAGGTATCGACAACTGGGGGCATTTAGGCGGCCTACTGGGGGGAGGAATATTTGCTTTCCTCGGTGGTCCTATCCTGGAGGTGCAGGGACTGGCGCCTGACCTGAGATTGATTAATGCCCGTGAATCCAGCGATGTTGTCCGCGCGGCCTTGATCGATGGGTTGATCTTCATAGTCCTAGCAGCAGGCACAATTTACATGCGCAGTGTTTAGCTACAAGATATGGGTATCTATGCTGACTCGGGGGTTCACCATACCCACTCGGAAAATAAAGAAAAGGCGGAAAATCTTGTTTCCGCCTCACTTGATAAACACACTAATATCTAATTCAGCTGCAGTTAGAATCTAGATGGACCAATCCTGGATATCAGATTCGCTATCTTCGTTGTCTTCGCTGTCATCATCATAACCAAATTGTAGTTCAACCCCTTCATCTACTATTCGTAGCCATAGCAACAGCAGGTGACCCTCATCGGTTTCAAGGTATCGCGCGGCCACGATCGGTGCCTGTTCCTGGAGTCCATCCTCCGTCCGGTATTCGAGACAGATTGGCTGTTGGTGCCTCCAGGCACGGTGGCAACGTTCAACCAGTTCTGGGCCGTTGAAAGTTCGCAAGCGAGTCATGACTACTTCGCCCAGGTTGGGACTTTCACAAACTCCAATCACCCAGCTGTCCGTCACCGATTCAAAAGTGGGTGGAGGTCCTTCAATAATTGTTATCTTATCTTCCATGCGGTTAAATCCACAATTTTCATCAATCTTGATCTATAAGAATGGCTATAATACCATGATTAATGCCTGCCATTTCCGGGTTTTTTCCTTTCGAGAAATTTTCTTATAGAGATTTAATTATCACACGAAAGAGCCTGAAAAGTCACGGGGTATAATTCATCTTGGATAATGTCCACATGTTTAAATTAGTCATCTTGATTGAAAATCTCCCTGACCAGGAGCACTTTGATTCGCTTTGGCCTGAATTTCTTCACGTATCTGAACGCATGCCTGGTCTGATCAAAGAAGCCACCTGCCGTGTTGACAGCAATCTGTATGGCAGTTACCAGCCCATCATGCAACATGAGTTATATTTTGAGTCTATAGACGCCATTCAGCTCGCTATGAGTTCCCCGGATGGACAAGCTGCTGGTGGCTTACTGCAACAAATGACAGGTGGCAGAATGAGTCTGTTCATCGCTGATCACAAGGAAGATGACCTCGAAAACATCCGCCGTTACAGGGAAGAATCCCCCAATGCAGAATAATCGAGAGTTGGGACCATCCCATCTTGCAGAATTCATGCAAGCCCATGGTATCCAGGGAGAGATTCTCGATCTGGATGCACCTACACCAACAGTAGAAGATGCTGCCGCTGCAGTTGGATGTCAACCCACCCAGATTGTGAAATCCCTGCTGTTTTTCGTAGGCGAGAAGCCTGTTCTGGCGATTACTGCTGGTCCAGCATACATAGAACGCCGTGCAATTGCCGCTCATTTCCAGGTTGGACGTAAAAAGGTCAAGCTCGCCAATCCGCAAGTGGTGCTGGTGGAAACTGGATTTGGAGTCGGCGCAATGCCTCCCTTCGGACATCTATCCCCTTTACCCACTCTGATCGACCAGCAGGTATTAGAAAAAGATCAAGTCTATGCTGGTGGTGGATCGGACCGGACTTTACTGCGCATTAATCCGCAAGCTATCCTTTTCGCTACTCAGGGTACAGTCCTGGATTTAATAAACTTACCCCACGAATCAGAAATTCAGGCTGATTAGAATCAATGTCCACAAAAAAACAACTGAGTCCTTTAGCGCGCGCCCTGCTGTTTATCTTGCTGGTAGGCGTCATTGTAATCGGATACCAGGCATATAGATGGGTTGCTAGACCTGGACGGCGTGCACAGCAGGTATTTTCCTGGCTTCGCAACCCGGGCTCTCACCCTGAATGGATGATCTCCCGCGGTGAAAGGTGTGAGGGTGCGCCTTTTATCATGCCTACGGATGGACTGGTGGGTTTCATCTGGGGTGATTCCTTCCGCCCGGGACACAGCCACCAGGGTTTAGACATTTTCGGCGGTGCTGGCATAAATGAAACGCCTGTCATCGCGGCATATCCGGGTTATCTCACTCGCCTTCCTGATTGGAAATCCACCGTCATCATCCGCATCCCTGAAGACCCTCTCCAACCAGGACGCCAGATCTGGACCTACTATACTCACATGGCGGATGAAAATGGGACATCTTATATAGATAAAGAATATCCCCCGGGAACCTATGAAGAGTTTGTCGATGCTGGTACGCTGTTAGGCTACCAGGGAAATTACTCCGGACAACCTAACAACCCTACTGGAATTCACCTTCATTTCTCAATCGTCAAAGATGATGGAAGCGGCAGTTTTCTTAATGAATTGGAGATCCGGAATACAATCGATCCATCCCCATACCTGGGATTACCGGTTAATGCCGCCAGCAACCAGGGCGAGATTCCACTGTGCCCTGACCAGGTTTCAACTTCTTAAAGAATGTTCTCGATTCTGCGTTAGTCAGGATTATCAGAAAATGGATATGAATTTTAATGGGAAAGTTGTCCTTATCACTGGCGCTGGGCGTGGTATTGGTCGCCAATTAGCCCTTGATTTTGGGGCAAATGGGGCATTTATTGCCGCCAATGACATCACGCCAGTCAATCTCGATGAAACCATTGATCAGATTGAGGCTGCGGGAGGGATAACAAAAGAGTTCATTGCCGATATTTCCAAGAAAATGCCGGTCCAATCGATGGTATCCGAGATATTGGATGAATGGCAGCGCATCGACATCCTGGTCAACAACGCTGGGGTTGAGCCGCATGCCCCGATGTTAGAACTGGATGCCTGGGATTGGCAGCGCACATTAGATGTCAACCTTAGTGGAGCCTTTTACACCATGCAGGCTGTAGGACGTGTGATGCGTGAACAAGGAGGAGGAGCAATCGTCAATATCGCCTCAATAGCCGGGCGCGCCCATGGTTTGAAAAATCGGGCAGCTTACGTTGCCAGTAAAATGGGTTTGATCGGACTCACCCGAGAAGCTGCCCGAGATTTAGCGCCATTTAATATACGGGTCAATGCAGTTTGCCCTGGGGTGATTACCACAGATAAGACTGCTGATCTTCGTCGAAATGAGGTTATGGTCTCAAAGTGGCTTGAAGATATCCCCCAAAACCGTCTTGGCCAGCCAAAGGATATCTCCGGCATTGTAATGTTTTTATGCAGCGAAGCTGCCAGCTACATCACCGGTCAAGCGATCAATGTGGACGGCGGTAAAGTAATGAATTGATTCCACACAAATAACGTAGGTCAATCTATCAGGAGTACAAAATGCCCAACTATACATCAATCCTTGTTGAAACTCACCAGCGGGTAGGGCTGATCCGCCTCAATCGGCCTAAGGCACTCAATGCCTTGAATGCTGCCCTGATGGGTGAATTAAACTCCGCCCTGAAGGATTTTGACCAGGACACAGAAATTGGTGCTATCGTGATTACCGGGGATGAACGCGCTTTCGCAGCTGGAGCAGATATCAAGGAAATGTCTGCCTCCTCAGCGGTAGACATGTTACTTTATGACAATATCTCCGCATTTGACCAGATCATGCACGTCAATAAGCCCGTGATAGCTGCCGTTTCCGGATGGTGCCTGGGTGGTGGCAATGAGCTGGCGATGTCCTGCGATATGATCGTCGCCTCTGAATCAGCAAAATTCGGCCAACCGGAGATCAATATAGGGGTTATTCCAGGAGCTGGGGGTACACAACGCCTGACGCGTGCCGTGGGAAAGGCCATCGCGATGGAGATGGTGCTCAACAACCGCACCCTCACCGCAGCGGAGGCGCTAGCCCTCGGTTTGGTCAACAGGGTGGTTCCCGTGGAGAATTATTTAGAAAACGCGCTCGAATTTGCTGCTGAGTTCGCTTCCCGCGCCCCGCTGGCCATCAGACTGGGTAAGGAAGCGGTAAACCTGGCTTTCGAAACCCCGCTCAGCATTGGCTTGGCAGAAGAAAGGCGATCGTTTTATTTCCTGTTCGCCAGCCAGGATCAAAAAGAAGGCATGCAAGCCTTCGTTGATAAACGGGATGCGAATTGGAAAGGCAAGTAAAAGGCTAGTCGCTTCCTTCTAATTCTTCGCTACTTTCCACTGATTCCTCCTGGGGCTGGGATTTGATCTTAACCTGCTCCTCCATCGTCACCTGCCCTCGCAGGAAAGCTCCTTCCTCGGTTGAAAATGCAGCTGTAACCACGTTCCCCCATACCCTTCCGGAGGAGCGTATTTCTATCTTCTCTGCGGTGATATCTCCACGCACTGCGCCTGCAACCACGACCACATTCGCTTTTAAAGTTTCACAGGTTACCCTACCGGTTTCACCTACTACAAGTAGTCCCTGGAGATTGATGTCACCATCCAGGGCTCCTTCAATTCGCACGCCACCTTTCCCGCTTAATTTACCTTTCCATACGACACCTGGACCGATCACCGAGGTAACCCGGTCTGTAGAGACCGGCAGGTCAGAAAGCGGCTGAGTATCATTCGTTCTGCGAAACATAGGTCATCAATCAATTGATTCAGGAATGCCTAAGATATTATATCCAGAATCGACAAATAATACCTCTCCGGTGGTCTTGGCAGCCAGATCGGAGCACAGGTAAACCGCTGAATTGCCCACATCTTCGATCGTGATCGGTTGGTGCAATGGTGCAATTTCGGGAAAGCGACGGTACATCTCCTTGAAACCCGCCACCCCAGCCGCAGCCAAGGTGCGTACCGGTCCAGCTGATATTGCGTTTACTCGCACACCCTGTTTTCCGAAATCATATGCAAGGTAACGTACAGAAGCTTCGAGAGCCGCTTTCGCAACCCCCATAACGTTATAATGCGGAGAAATCTTCTCAGATCCGTAATAAGTCATAGTCAGCAGCGATCCTCCTTCACGAAAATAGGGTTGGAAGGAGCCTGCGAGCGCAGTGAAGGAATATACGCTGATATCCATCGCCGTATGAAAACCTTTCCGGCTAGTTTCGTAGTATGGGCCAGTTAAATCTTCCCGGTTCGCAAAACCGATCGCGTGAACAAGTATGTCGATCTTACCAAATGCGTCGACTGCCCGCTGCGTAACCCGTTCAATATGCTCATCGTTGGTGACATCACATTCCTCAACAAATGTACAATCAATCGATTCCGCTAAGGGGCGCACTCGCCGTTCAAGCACCTCGCCAGCATAACTGACACCGATCTTTGCTCCCTGCTCGTGAAATGCTTGGGTGATTCCCCATGCGATCGAACGCTGGTTTGCAAGCCCGAAAATCAGGGCTGTCTTGCCACTCAATAAACTCATCTCGCCTCCATCAATAATGAATAAATTATTTTACTTCACAAACTCATACTTACTAGAATTACTTGTTTCATTCAGCCGACATCTCCTTAATAATTGGCTCAAAATACTCTGTCTTGATCCGGAATCGCCAGGGCATGCTCTTCCACGGCTCCGGTACATTATTTAAACCCACGCGTGGACCAGAAGTCACGGCTTGATCAGGTACAGATTTTTCTTGTTCGAAAAAGATATTTCCATCAGGTACACACAAATCTACCGCGTTGAAATCTCCATCGATTGCTAATGCCTGGCATAACTTTGCTGGTCCATCCGTCCAGTGCCGGCGAGGTTGCGATCCACGTCGCACGGCGATTACCTGGATCCCTTCCATCAGCCAAATCGCCCGAATTAGCACCGCGGCAGGAAAACCTTCACTTTCACATACAGTATTCAGCATCCAATGCATGCCGTACGTGAAATATACATATGCATGGCCAGGAGGCCCATACATTACCTGGGTGCGCGGTGTGAGACCTGCCTTCGCATGGCAGCCCTGGTCCTCCTCCCCCCGATAAGCCTCTGCCTCGGAAATCAGGCCACTTATCCGGCGACCCTTCTCGACTTTCACCAAGCGTTGGCCCAATAAATCGCGTGCTACCATAATAGTATTGCGGTTGAAAAAACTGCGCGACAGGTTATTGCGCTTCGTCATAGGCATTCAAATTCTGACAATGAAGACTCAGGCAACAATTCTACCCCAGTATAGCGAACGATTTGTTGGTTCCGAACCAAAACCTTGCATACAAATGATTGGGAACCTACCTTATCATGCTTACTTTCCCTGGAGTTTTTCATGAAGGTTTGTTCCTTCCTCCCTTCAGCCGACCTATTCCATTTGATTGTCGATTTATGGAGATTCCATTGAGGAATATTCTGATTAATATTTGAGATGTAGGTTTATGCTTTGGAATCCTCGTCTGCATGAAATCCATTTTTCCCGCGAACCAGAATACAGCTCGGCAGGGTTTTATGATTCCCACCTTGAAAACCTAATATCAATATACGCAGAAATCTTCACCCTCCACGAAGGTCGGGTGGCAATCATTCGGGGTATAACTAGGATAACCCTTTGGTCAGCATACACCGGGGATGCAGAATTGAATCAGGGTGCATTCGCTGCTGGGAAGCATTTATTAATTTGATCCACCGAGATGCAAACAGATATAACATCCCGCTGGTGAGTGTTAATGATCTTTGCCATGGACCTGGTCACGATCAAAACCTGATAGCGAAGGGATTCATCCTTTCATGGGATCCAAATCAAATTTCTGTGCTAATATTGTTTGAGTAGAAATAATATTCAACCACATTCTGTATATTGAAAATATTCGAACCAGGAGGATAAGCTAAAATGTTAGTTGGTGAAAGAATGTCCCACCCCGTAATTACTGTCTCGCCGAAGATGCCTATGCAGGAAGCCCATAAGATGATGCGAGATGAAAATGTGCGCCGTCTTCCAGTTGTGGACGAGCGTGGCAAGCTGGTTGGGATTGTATCTGAGAGTGATTTTTTGCATGCCGCCCCTTCGGATGTTTCTACTTTGAGCGTGTGGGAGATGAACTACATGCTCAGTAAGATCACGGTTGAAAAGATTATGACCCGTGAGGTGATCACTACCAATGTCGGTACACCAATCGAAGAAGCTGCACGCAGCATGGTTGACGGCAAGATTGGTGGTTTGCCGGTTTTGAAAGATGGCGAACTGGTTGGCATAATCACCGAGACCGATCTTTTCAAAGTCTTCTTGGAGATGCTTGGTGCACGCGAAACCGGCATACGGATTTCTGTGCTGATCGAGAATCGACCTGGCACACTGACTGAACTTACCAAATCCATATTTGACAATGGTGGCAACCTTGTCGCCCTTGGCACCTTCCTGGGTGAAAGCACCGAAAACAGGGAGATCACACTCAAGGTGGCTGGCATTGATGCGACTACACTGGAAGCCGCGGTCAAAGGCCATGTAGAGCGTATCCTGGATACTCGTGAGAGTGCACTTTCCTGAACCGAATTAACAGGAGTTGCAATCCATCAAATAATGTAAAATACAGCGCGCCACTAGTGGCGCGCTGGCATTCTTATAAACAAGCTACTAATATTAATCTATTCCCTGATTTATGACCTCGTCCAGCTGATATCTGGGAGTATGTTTCATTCTCTGGTCCTAGATTGCTAGGGCTATTTCCTAGACGGAATCTGGCCTCGTAATTAATCAACTCGGGAGGATATTTTGAAGCTTGATTGAGGAGAAGAAACCTATAACGAATCGTCTACATCCCTTCTACCAAAAATGAAGGAGTTAGATTTATGCAACAAGATTCAATGAGATAACAGGAGATTCTGATGACAGAGCGAGAAAAAATAAACCTGCCTGCATTATTCAACAAAGCGTCAAAAGGCGAGCCAATCACCTGGTTGACTGCTTATGACTATCCCACCGCCTACTTGCAAGAACAAGCCGGGGTGGACATGATCCTGGTTGGTGACAGCCTGGGTATGACTATGCTGGGTTATGACAGCACTCTCCCCGTTACGATGAACGATATGATCCGCCATACGCAAGCTGTTCGCCGCGGTGCGCCTAATGTCTTTCTCTTCGGCGATATGCCTTACATGTCTTACCAAGCCAGCAACGAAGATGCCGTGCGCAATGCAGGTCGCTTCATGGCAGAAGCAGCTTGTGATGCAGTCAAGCTGGAAGGGGGGCGTGAAATGGCAGATCGAATTCACT
>Ga0209536_100002945_pt1 | contig 27606 bp, 25 predicted proteins | sample DeeMarSeWOR28_12_FD_187461 | JGI IMG/M metagenome (GOLD analysis project Ga0209536, IMG submission 187461) | Marine sediment microbial communities from White Oak River estuary, North Carolina - WOR-2-8_12 (SPAdes) (version 2) | ecosystem: Environmental > Aquatic > Marine > Intertidal zone >... | reverse complement strand
GGAAATCGATCTGAATAAAGAAGAGCAAATAGCACTCAATAAAATTAATTCAACCTTGTCAATTGCAACAGGAGATAGTGAGTAAATGAAAAAAGCAATTATTATCGGATCGGGATTCGGCGGATTGGCAATTGCCAACCGCTTACAGGCAAAGGGATTTCAAGTAAAGCTATTTGAAAAGAATGAAAAAGTAGGTGGCCACGCCTACCAGTTGCAGCAAAAGGGCTACACCTTTGATATGGGTCCTTCGCTCATCACCGCACCGGACATTATCGATGGAGTGTTCAAGGCAGCAGGCCGCAACATGACTGATTATCTTGACCTGATTTATCTCGATCCGTTTTACCGAATCTATTTCCATGACGGCTCGATGCTGGATTATACCGCAGATTCACAGCGCATGAAGACTCAAATGGCGCAATTCAATAAGCGAGATGCGGATAACTACGACGGTTTTATGAATTATGTGCGCCAATTGTATGATGCAGTCATTACCGACGGGCTTGGCTCAGCGCCATTTGATATTAGCACTCTTCTGCAGTTTTTACCGAAAGCTTTAAAGCTGAAAGCCTTAAAGCCCGCTTACAAAGTAGTTTCCAAATTTTTTGAGGATCCGAGAAACCGTTTTGCATTTTCATTTCATCCTTTGTTTATCGGTGGTAGCCCTTTCCGGGCTCCGGCAGTTTATCTGATGATTCCTTATTTGGAAAAAGCCGGAGGGGTTTGGTTCACCAAAGGCGGCATGTACAGTCTGGTGCAGGCGTTTGAAAACCTATTTACTGAAACTGGAGGCGAGATTCATACAAATTCAGAAGTCAGTGAGATTGTGGTGCGAAACCGCAAAGCCATTGGGGTGATAGCAAACGGCGATTTTCACCAGGCAGACATTGTGGTATCGAACGCGCATTTCGCACACACACATCTGGATTTGATTAAGCCGGAGAGCCGCAGAAAATTCAATGAACGCAAAGTCAGGAAGATGGACTACTCCATGAGCTGTTTCCTGATGTATATCGGGGTAAAGAAGCAATACCCTCAATTGAAGCATCACACCCTCATTCTTTCCGAACGCTATAAAGAACTGGTGAAGGATATCTTCGACCGCAAAATCCTCCCTGATGATTTCTCGATGTATCTGCATGTTCCGACCCGCACCGATGCTTCAATGGCGCCGGCCGGCTGCGAAAGTATGTACGTGCTTATTCCGGTGCCGAACCTGAGCGGTAATACAAACTGGAAGCAGATGGCCAAACCTTACTCTGAAAAGATATTATCCTTTCTACAGGAAGATTTTGGATTAGAAGGTCTGCGGGAAAATATCGAAGTGCTGGAATTGTTCACACCGGACGATTTCCAAACTCAGCGCAATAATTACCTGGGCAGCGCCTGGGGCTTGGAACCAAAGCTGACCCAGTCTGCCAGTTTCCGGCCATCAAACAGCAGCAATGAAATCGATGGCCTGTACATGGTTGGAGCGAGCACGCATCCCGGCGCCGGAGTGCCGGGTGTACTGTTGACTGCTGAAGCAACCGAAAAGGCGATCATGGATGACTTCAAGAATTCGCATATGGCGACACCAAAAACCGAATTACAAAGTGTATGATGGAGGAGAATATGAAATTCTGGAAAACCTCAGAAAATAAGGCTTCTTTTGAACATGCCCGGATGCTAACCGCACATTATTCAAAGAGTTTTTATATATCGGCGCGAATGCTGCCGCGGGAACGGCGCTGGGCTACCTACGCCCTGTACGGTTTCTGCCGCTACGCGGATAATTTGATCGATAATCCCCGTTCCCGAACCACCAAAGAGTTGGAGGAAGAAGTCAATTTTATTTCGAAGGAATTGCACCGCGCTTATCGTACGGGGGAATCCGAGCATCCCATCCTGAAACCATTCATCGTTGTTGCCTTGAAATATGGCATTCCCATCGAATATCCGCTGGAATTGCTAAAGGGCGTGCTGATGGATATCAAAACTACTCGTTATCAAACATTTGATGAGTTGTATTTATTTTGCTACCGTGTCGCTGGAGTGGTTGGATTGATGATGACGTATGTTTTGGGATATAAAACATCCAAAGCATTTCACTTTGCGGAAAAATTAGGTATAGCAATGCAGCTTACCAACATTCTGCGGGATATTAAAGAAGACAAAAATATGGGTCGTATCTATCTGCCGCAGGAGGAACTTGCGCGCTTTGGCGTAGCAGAGGATGATATAATTAACGAAAAAATGACTCCCAATTTCAGACGGCTAATGCAATTCCAGGTTAAGAGAGCGCATCAGTATTACGAAGAAGCGGATAAAGGAATTCCCATGTTGGAAAGAAAGGCTCAGTTCGCGATTTATTCTGCCAGCAAGATTTATCAGGGCATTTTGCGAAAGATTGAAGCGCGAGATTATAATTCATTCCTGGGAAGAGTATTTGTTCCTCAAATGAAAAAAATCGGCATTCTGCTGCAGGAAATTTTCTTAACTCGTATGCCATTGCTGCCGCAAAGGAAAGTAGAGTTTAATCCTGCAGAATAATTTTATATATACAATTAAAAAAGGAGGTATTAAGGAATGCTTGTCTTAAATATTTTAATATTAATTGCCAGTTTCGCATTCATGGAGTTTGTTGCCTGGTCAACCCACAAATACATTATGCATGGGCTTTTGTGGAATCTGCATCGAGACCATCATCGGAAAGACCACGATCATCCTATGGAGCGCAATGACCTTTTCTTTCTGATGTTCGCTATTCCCGGAATTCTTTTTATGTACTTCGGGTATGCTAACGGTGTTATGGATCCCCGACTGTGGATTGGCTTGGGGATTACCCTCTACGGTATCGCATACATTTTTGCGCATGATGTTTTTATCCATCAGCGCATCAGGATATTCAGGAGAAGTGATAATGTCTATTTGCGGGCGATGCGGAAGGCGCACAAAATTCATCATAAACATCTTGGAAAAGAAGACGGAGAATGCTTTGGGTTTCTGTGGGTACCCGGTAAGTATTTGGCTGAAGCTAAACAACCCAAAGTGAAACGTTAAATGTCCACCTATCTGCTGATAAATATTCTCGCCATCTCCGTTCCGTTTCTGTTTAGCTTTCACCCGCGCCTGAAGTTTTACCGGAAATGGTATGCCGTTTTTCCTGCTATACTCAGTACAGGAGCGGTGTTTATTTTTTGGGACATTATGTTTACCCGGTGGGGCGTCTGGGGATTCAATCCAGCTCACCTTAACGGAGTCTACTGGATGGGATTACCCATTGAAGAATGGTTGTTCTTTGTCTGTATTCCTTATGCATCTGTTTTTACTTACGCTTGCTTAAATTTGCTGATAAAGAAGGATTTTCTTGAACCCTATGCTAAACCGTTTTCATGGGTGTTAATTGTAGTGCTGAGTATTATCGCATTCGCTAACATAGAGCGGGTCTATACCAGCGTTACATTTTTTTCCGCCGCTCTATTCCTCTTAATTCATTTGCTCATTTTAAAATCGGACTATTTGGGCAGATTCTTTTTTACCTATCTCATCATTTTTTTATTTCCCTTTTTGATCGTCAATGGCATCCTGACCGGCTCCTTCCTTACCGAACCGGTTGTTTGGTATAATAATGAAGAGAATCTTTCGCTGAGAATATTTACCATTCCCGTAGAAGATTTTGTTTACGGCTTGCTGCTGTTTTTAATGAATGTTACTATTTACGAATTGTTGATTGTGAAAAGAAAATTGCCCAAGAATGAGCATAGTGTCTGAAAAGCCAGTCGTATTAATTTTTCCGTTTGAGTTACTTTCTCATTACCTTCGTTGTTTACAATTGGCAAGTACCATCCGGGATGATTATGACGTTTATTTTGTCCACTCCCATCGTTATGCACATGTGATTGAAGAAGCCGGGTTTACAACATTCACATGTGATGCATTTAATATTGATGAGGTAATGACTAGCGCTAGAAAATTTGATTTTTCCTGGCTGAATTACAGGACCCTGGAACGTATATTTCTCAGCCAAATCAAATCCATCAAACAATACCAACCCGTTGCTGTACTGGGCGATACCGCTCCAACACTTAAAATGGCAGCAGAATTTTGCCAAACAAAATATATCTCCCTTATGAATGGGTACATGACCAAGTATTACAAGTTTGTTCGTCAGATATCCAAGGATCACCCGGCGGCTCAATTTCAGAATAAATTTCCCCGAAAGATATTTGAATTAATGATTGAAACCGGAGAGCGGGCAACTTTTAAGAAGGTGCATCGGCCGTTCAAGGCGTTACGTCAGAAGTATGGCCTGCGTTCTCTTTCGGCGTATCTCGACGAATTGGAAGGGGATTGCAACCTGATTTGTGATTTACTAGAGCTATTCCCGCAAAAGGATTTACCGAAAAATTATCATATCATCGGCCCGCTGTTTTATTCGGGAAATGAGCCCGAAGAGGAAATTCGGCGCTTTTTAGACAATGATAGACCCAGCATTCTGGTAAACATTGGGAGCAGCGGTGATTTTGAAAAGTCCGCTTTTTTGAGCGATCCATATTTCGAGAGATACAATATCGTGTTTGCCGGTGATGCAAACGGAGTCCTTGGGGGCAAGCATATTGTGGGCAAAACGTTTATTAACAACAGTGCAATCCTGGACCTGATCGATCTTGTTATCTGCCATGGCGGTAATGGCAGTATTTATCAGGCGCTCGCATTTGGGGTGCCGGTGGTATGCGCGACCAGCATTTTTGAACAGGAATGGAATGTGCAAGGACTAGTACAATTAAACCTGGGAGCCTCCCTGGATGGCATCAGTGATTTGGAGGAAATCAAGGCATTGATTCAAAAATGGATTACCCGAAAAAATAGTGCGCCTTTCCAATCGATTAAGGAGAAAATCAATATTGCTTCCAGCAGACAGTGCTTTCAAACCCTTTTTGCCAAAACCGTTATGGGACAGATATGGAATTAGGACTTTGCTGCAAGTTTTACAGAGAGCCGATCAAATTCAGAATATATACCCTCTCGAATATTCAAAAAATTCGCGAAGACAGCGCTGATGCAGCCCGGGAAAAAGTTTTTGGTGTAGTTCATCAAAACATTCGCTCCCTGCAGGATGCACTTGATTACTGCCGGGATCATTCCATTGGCAGTTTCAGAGTTATTTCGGATATGATCCCCCATCTCACTTCCATGCGCAAATTAAATCTTCTCACTGAACACGATCTTGAACAAATTCAAATGCAGTTGTCAGAAATCAGGACACACAATATCTTTTTATCCATGCATCCCGGGCAGCATGTGAACATGGGTAGCCCTCATCCGGATGTGGTGGAAAATTCATTGTCGGACCTGAACGAACATTTTTTTGTCGCTGAACCACTGGGCTGCACGGAGATCAATATCCATGTAGGCGGAATGTATGGCAATAAACCGCTGGCGGTTAAGCGGTTCATGGAAAATATGCACACACGGATTCCTGAAGATAAACTGCCCCATTTAACGATTGAGAATGATGAACTCAATTATTCGGTTGAGGATGTTATTGAAATCGCATCGGAATTGGGCATTCGTGCTACTTATGATATTCATCACCAGCGCTGTTATGAAATGAGGCATCCCGGAACCAAAAGCGAAAGAGAATATCTGGAGCTGTGCAGAGCCACGTGGGATGGATTTGGTTATCAGAGGGTACATCTTTCTTCTCCGAAATTTGGCTCTACGAGCCTTGCCAAAAGCAGACCGCATCATGATTTCATAAAAATTGATGATTTTCCACAATGGCTGTTGGATTATCCCGATGTTCACCTGGACATTGAGGCGAAAGCGAAGGAGCTTGCAATTGCCGATTTACAGCAAAAACTTAAAAGAGTGATAAATGAAAAAGAATTATGTGTTTGAAAGCCGGCTCTGGCTCCCGGCAACTGGCGAGGAAGTGTTTGAATTTTTTAGCAAAGCTGAGAACTTACAGAGAATCACTCCCTCATGGTTAAATTTCAAAATTCTAACGCCGCTGCCTATAAAAATGACGCAGGGCAGCTTTATTGATTACAGGCTAAAGTTATTTGGAATTCCCATTCGCTGGAAGACGGAAATTTCAGTCTGGGAACCACCACATATCTTTGTAGACAGTCAGGTTAAAGGACCGTATCAAACCTGGATTCATACCCATCGCTTTGACAGCGAAAGTGGTGGTACGATGATGACCGACCGGATGGAATATATGCCGAAGGGATGGTTCCTGGCGCCGTTGCTGAACAGATTATTTGTAAAGCAAAATGTGAGCAGGATTTTTGATTATAGAAGGAAGGAGATATTGAGGATTTTCATTGATAATTTATGAATGTTTAATATTGTTGTTTTAGTTAGCTGGTTAGCCTTTAACCTCAGTAACCTCCTCAGAATGTACTTCTTTTCCATTCTCTTCAACTGCAATTTGGGCGGATTTCTCTTTTGCGGAGGAGTCTGACCAGATCAGGGAAATGATTTGAGATAAGGTTTTTTTCATTTCCTGCCGGTTAACAATCAGGTCAACAAATCCATGTTCCAGCAAAAAGTCGGCGGTTTGAAAACCCTTCGGCAGGTCTTCCCCAATAGTCTGCTTAATCACCCGCTGCCCGGCAAAACCAATGAGAGCGCCGGGTTCGGCAATGTGGAAATCCCCCAGCATGGCAAAGCTCGCCGTGGTACCGCCTGTTGTCGGGTCAGTTAGAATCGATATGTAGGGAATACCTTCCTCAGCAAGCTTAGCAAGCTTGGCGCTGGTTTTTGCCATTTGCATCAGTGATAATATCCCTTCCATCATTCGCGCCCCGCCGGAGGAAGATATGATGATGAGTGGACAGCGCTCTTCAATAGAGCGATCTATGGCTCGGGCAACTTTTTCGCCAACCACTGATCCCATGCTGCCGCCAATAAAAGTGAAATCCATGATTGCAGTTACTACCGGTTTTTTCTCGATCGTTGCTTCTCCAGTAACAACCGCTTCCCTCAACCCAGTTTTCTTCTGTGCTGCTTTCAGCCTGTCGGTGTACTTTTTGGAATCCTTAAATTTTAGCGGATCGCCGGGCTTGATATGTTGATTAAACTCTTTAAAACTTTTGGCGTCAAAGTAATATTCAATAAATTCCTTGGAAGAAATGCGGAAGTGGTAATTGCATTTGGCGCACACAAACATATTTTTTTGCAATTCGGGGCGGTAAACGATTTCCCCACATCTTTCGCATTTTACCCACAGACCATCCGGGATACTCTTTTTCTCGTTTGTGGAAATTCCTTTTTTCTTTTTAAACCAATCCATAAATGCTCCTCCGAAAAGGTACTAAAAAATAAGCAATGGGAAGTCAAAATCAAATCATTTCAACAAATCAATGAAAAAGTGTTCAAGTGTTAAATAATGAACTCCCTTCAATCTAAATCTTAGATTTTTGTTTTGAGTAGGAGCCGGTCTTAGGTATCACTTGTTCAGGTGGTCTGAACCATTTTCTCATGATGATGGCATCATCACCGTTGGAATAATAACGAAGGCGGACAGCTATCCTTTCAAACCCAAATTTTTCGTAAAGCCTTATTGCCTTCAGATTGCTTTCGCGAACTTCAAGAATGGCATAATCCAAACCCACTGCTTTTTTGAGAATCTCTTTTAATAGATGTGAGCCAAAACCCTTTTGTTGGTAGTCGGGATGAATAGCGAAGTTGGCTATATGAAATTCACCGAAAATGATCCACACAATAGCATAACCGATTAACTTCTTGTCCAACAGCAAGACCAGCGGCAATGAATATTGATTGGTAAGGATCTCAAATTGAAAACTTCTCCGACTCCACGGATCGCTGAATAACTGTTTTTCTAATTCAACCACAGCACGCAAATGTGCCAGGGTCATTTTGCGGATTTTTGGTCTACGATCTCGTAGAGGATTCATAACACGCCTTTGAATTTTCTCATATAGAACGGCTCGCAATCATTTAGATCTGAGAATTCTCCCATAACAAATTTTTTGTGACCCAGTTCCAATAGCGATTTCATCGATAGTCGGGTTGTTCCGTTCTCGAAAATCGCCAACGATGAAATCTTTCCAATTTCCGCTTTGAGCTCTGCCGGAATCGCCCCGGTAATAAGAGTGCGTTCGGCGATCAGCTTATCAAGTTCCTCAATCCTGACGATGGAATAATCCGTGATCCGTCTGAACTGGTTCTGTTCCCATCTATAAATCGAATAGAAAATTTCATTGCGGTAGGCATCGATCACTGCCATGATTTGACTATTTTGCTCACCAAGTTGATATGCCCAAACATCCAGTGTGGATACCTCAATTATTGGGATTTTTGAACGATGAGCGATGCCTTTGGCCAAACTGTACCCGATGCGAAGTCCGGTGAAAGAGCCGGGTCCTGCTGAGAGAACGATCCCCGATAAGTCTTCAACCTCAATTTTCACACTGTGGAGAATGGATTCGGTGAACACCGCCAACTTTTCCGAATGGACGTTCTTGCCGTTTACGGATATTTCTTTCAGGAGCCGATTGTCAGCAGAAATGCCGATTCCGCAGGTCATGCCGCTGCTTTCGATACCCAATAGCACTTTTTTCTTTTTTGAATTTGTATCCTGGGTCATTGCGAGTAATGATTATAGATTTCTATTTGCCGGGCTTCCGGTTTGTCTTCAATAAATTTAATAAAAATGTCGTAGCGTTTCTGAGGAAGAAATTTTTGAATTTTATCGGCCCATTCTACCAGGCATATATTGTCGCCATACAAAAAATCATCGATTCCTAAATTAGCCAACTCCGAATCGTTTTTCAGGCGGTAAAAATCGAAATGGTAAATGCTTACTTGTTGGGGCGTATGGTATTCATTGATCAAAGTAAAAGAAGGGCTGGTCGCATTTTCGATGGTTTCCATTTCTGCGCAAATTTGTTTGATCATAAAGGTTTTACCGCTCCCCAGTTCGCCGTAAAAGGCAACCACAGCGCCAGGCTCTAGTTGTTTGGAAAGATCTCTGGCAAAGCTGGCTGTTTCTTCCGGTGAATTGAGGGTGAGTTTTTCTTTACTATTCTTTAGAAAAGTCTGTTTAAGAATCATAATCTGGATCCTTTGCCCCTCCCTTTATGGGAGGGGTTTGGGGAGGGTGAAGTTAAACTCTGCTGCACAAGCCAATTATCTCTTTGTAAGTCTCTATCAGTTTGTAATGCATGATGCCCCCCGTCAACTTCAATGACGATCCGTTTTTCAAAACAAACAAAATCGACGATATATTTTCCAATGGGTTGTGGTCTTCTGAATTTTAAACCTTCTAGTTGTTTGTTCCTCAAGTGCTTCCATAATAGTCTTTCTGATTTGGTTGAGTTTTTTCTTAGATTTTTTGCGAATATGGTTAATTTAGCTTTCATTCAGTCACCCCCACCCTGCCTCCCCCTTCAAGGGGGAGGCATTCATGGTGATAGTTCTTGGCTGCTATTTCGGCTGCAGTTTTACAACCGGCAGAATCATCTCTTCCAGCGAAATACCGCCATGCTGAAAACTGTTGCGGTAATAAGCCAAATATTTATGGTAATTGGTCGGATATACAAAATAGTAGTCTTCCTTTGAGATGATGTAATTCACATTGAAGTTCCGGCGTGGTAGTTTATAATCCAATGGATTTTGAATATAAACAGCCTGCTTCGGATCCGCTTTCAGGTTTCGCCCATACTTATATCTTAGATTGGTGGAGGTTTCCCTGTCCCCAAGCACTTTCGCCCCGCGAAGGCAGCGGATGCTTCCATGATCGCTGGTGACATAAATCGTGAATCCCATTTCAGCCAGTTTTTTGAAAATGGAATACACCGCAGAATGTTCGAACCAGGAGGAAGTCAACGACCGATAAGAGGACTCATCCGGAGCAATTTCCTTCAAAATGGGGAGGTCGGAGCGGCTGTGGGCAAGAATGTCCACAAAATTGACCACAACGCTTAACAAAGGAGAGTCGGCAAAAGAGGTCAGATTCTTTTCCAGATTTCGCGCTTCTTCGTCGTTGAGAATTTTGCTATAACGGGTTTCCGACTGTAATTTCAAGCCTAATAGACGAAGCTGGTCATAAAGCAATTGGTTCTCAAAACGATTCCGGCTGTAGTCATCGTCCTCCCCCTTCGCCCACAGATCGGGATAGCGTTTTTCAATTTCGCTGGGAAACAGGCCGCTGAAAATTGCATTTCGGGCAAAAGGCGTGGCTGTTGGTAAGATCGAAAAATAGTAATCCTTTTGAATGCTAAAATAATTATAGAAGAATTTTTCCAGCGCCAGCCATTGATCAAGCCTCAAGCAATCGATAATAAAGAAAGCGGTTTTTTTCCCCTCTGCCACTTCGGGGTAAATATATTTCGCAATTATATCGGTGGAGAGGTCCGGGCGGTCGGAATCTTCCTGGAGCCACGAAGTATAGTTCTTTTCAATGTATTTGCCGAATTCCACGTTGCATTCTCTTCGCTGGTTGTAAATCACCTCACGAAAATCTTTATCGGGAACCGAATCCAATTCGACGTCCCAGGCGGATAGTTTCAAATAGATATTAATCCAATCTTCATAAGTCATGGGAGACATTAACTGCACTGAAATCTTGGTGAGTTCCTGGGTGTAATCGCGGGTAATTTTTTTCTGGGAGATGTCGTGGGATTCGAGAATTTTTTTTGCTGCGCTTAATATCTGGCTGGGATTTACCGGTTTGGTCAGATAGTCGTTAATATGGGCGCCGATAGCGTCTTCCATTAAACTCTCTTCCTCATTCTTAGTGATCATAATGACCGGCAGCCCGGGGTCTATTTTCTTAATTTCGGTCAAGGTGGTCAATCCATCTTTGCCAGGCATCATTTCATCCAATAAGACCAGATCAAAAGATTGCTGTTGGATGAGATCAATGGCGTCATCTGCGTTAACCGCTGTGGATACATCATATCCCTTCTCTTTTAGAAAAAGAATGTGGGGCTGAAGAAATTCAACTTCATCATCAACCCATAGAATTTTGGCTTTGTTCATTTATTTCTCCAGTTATGAAGGTTAAAAATATAATCTCTGGTAAAAGGTTTTATTATCCTAGCTGAATACAGTTCCCTGATCTCAACTTCTGGAAATAGGTGCATAAAACTCCGTACGCCTGTCGGTAACAATTTGATTTAGCGGGGTGATGTTTTTATCCCGTGCCAAACGAGGATCAATTTGCGTGACAAAAAGCTTTTCCCGTTGTGAAGGCGCCCGGCGAAGCAAAATACCTTTTGGCGCCACTATCTGGCTTTTGCCTGTAAATCTGAGTCTGCCATGAGGCCGTTTGTCCTCTCCAAACCGATTGGTAGTGATGGCAAAGACCAGGTTTTCGATACAGCGCGAAAGCATGGTTTGCTGGCAATAGTCCAGCACCAAATTGGAGGGGTGACAAATGAGTTCCGCCCCCTGGATGGTCAGAATGCGCATAACCTCAGGAAATATCCAATCAAAGCAAATCATCATCCCGATTTTTGCACCCTTAATTTCATGCACCTGAAGTGGAATATCGCCTGGATCAAACCAGCTTTTCTCTTCATTAAATAAATGCAGCTTTCGATAAACGTGAACAATTCCTTCCGGTCCGATAAGCGCCGCACTGTTGAAAACTTTGTCCCTGGCTTTTTCGGCAAACCCGGTAACCAGGTAAAAATCGCGTTCGCGGCACAATGCGATCAGGCTGTCAAGAGTGGGGGAGTAACGGGGATCTTCGGACAAAGATTTTGTTTCTTCTCTGTCTCTAAAATAATAACCTGAAAACGCAAGCTCCGGCAGCACGATTAAATCGGCGTCAACCTCCCGTAGTGCTTTAAGCACTTTCTCCAGATTTTTTGCAGTCTTGCCAAATGTGGGTTTGAATTGATAATAGCCTACTCGCAGCATGTTTTCCTTTCGACAATATTAAACCGGAAATATTTCATTCAATCTGTTAATCGCGATCTCAAGCCGCTCCGGATTTTCTCCTGTAAAACATATACGGATGTAATCGGGAAAATCCTTGCCGAAGTCATTTCCCGGAGCTACCGAAACTCCCTTTTCCAGGCATTCATCAATAACTTCCGAATAGCCTCTCCCCTTAAAATGATCCTCAATTGAAAAAAACAAGTAGTATGAGCCTTCCGGGATTTGGGGGGAGATTTTCAGATTGGTGATAAACATATCGCGAAGCTCATGGCAGTGTTTAACGAATGCATCTCTCCATTGAGTTCTGTTCTTAACCGGCTCGACCATCATCTGCTGTGAGATGGTGGAGGGACTGTACAATTGATGAACCATCATCTTGTTCAAATTTTTTATCGTTGATTCGCCGGCAACGATATACCCCAGGCGCAGTCCCGAAAACATAAAGACCTTGGAAAAAGTGAAAATGGAAATTGTCTGGCTATACATTCCCGGAAGACTCCCTACTGAAATATGGTTGTGATTATCGTAAGTCATGCCATCGTATGCTTCATCGGAAATTATCCACAACCGATGCTTTTGAGCAAAATCAGCAATCTGCTGGAGCTGGCTTGAATTCAAAACTTTGCCGCTGGGATTATTTGGTGTGTTCAAATAGAGTGCAACCGTCTTCGAGGTACAAAAAGATTCCAGATAATCCAACACGTCCAATTTCGGTTCACGGTAAAGACGAATATACAGTGGAACTTCGATCACGTTCCCCCCGGCAATCGTAACCATCCCTTTGAAGAAGGGCCAGGCAGGAGTGAGAACAATCACATCTTCACCGGGATTCACCAAACCTTGTACGCTGGTATTCAGAGCGTTCGTTGCCCCACAGGTCATCAGAAGTTGATCGGGATTTGCCTTGAGCTGATTATCGCTATTCACTTTTTCGGAAAGCGCTTCACGCAGCGGATAAATTCCGAGCGTGTCACAATATCTATTGAACCCCTCGTTATTCTGGATAAAATTCTCATCAATTGGAATCGAATACGTGGGTGCAAGGTATGTGTCGCCAATGTGCAGTTTTACCAGGTTGGCCCCCATTTGCTGCATTTTCGGACGGAATTTCTCGAAAACAGATCCCTGGACATATTTAGTCCTTTCGGCAAATTCAGGGAATTTAGGCATCATTGATCCTTGCTATCTGATGCAAACAATTTACAAAAAGATTTATGGATACGACAGGTATTTGAGGGCGAAAGTATCAGGCAGGCATGTAAATCATTTTTTTTAGCACTTCCTTCATTTTGTCAAAAGCCAGCGCCCGATGGCTTATCTGGTTTTTAATTTCCTCTCCCAATTCGGCAAAGGTCTTATCAAAACCTTCCGGTACGAATAAAGGATCATACCCAAAGCCTTTGTCTCCTCTGGCTTCTTCAATAATCCTTCCCCGAACAATTCCCTCCATTATTTCTTTAAGACCCGGTCCAATGATTGCGGCAACACAGCGGAACTGTGCGCCTCTCTCCTCTTCGGGCGTGTTTTCGAGAAATTCCAATAACTTCCGGTTATTTTCTGAATAATCGTGATGATCCCCTGCAAATCGAGCCGACCGGACGCCGGGTGCACCATTGAGGGCATCTACTTCCAAACCTGAGTCATCTGCGATGGACAAAATATGAGTGGATTCAAAAACCGCATTTGCTTTTAGAATAGCGTTTTCTACAAAAGTCGCTCCCATCTCCTCAATTTCGGGGATGTCGGGATAATCAATCAATGCCTCAATTTCGAGCGGCAGTCCGCTGAGTATTTCCCGCACTTCAAGCAACTTATTTACGTTGCGGGTAGCAAGAATTATTTTGGTTCTATTTTGATTTCCCATTTGAATAGCTGGACTAAATAGCTCTCTCTGACAGTTGAATCAACATACTTACAAATACCATACCACCAAAAAAATCATAACTAATAATGAAAATTTGAGCGCACGAGTCATAATCTGTACAGGAATTGAACACTATTCCAGACTTTTTTATCTTTGAATCAGAAAAAATTCTTGACAAAAGTAATATTAAGTTATATATTTTTGGTGTCCAAAAAAAGGACAACCTCCCTCCCAACTCCGCAGGAGGTGCTCTGCACCTCCTGTTTTTTATTTATAGTACTTTTTTTCGAAACCAACGAAAGTTTTTCTTCCCAACAGAATACGCACAACAAAAGCAGATATAAAACCCAAACCGTAGCCGAGAATCTGAATTGGCATTATGACCGGCACCAGAACGAGTAGCTTAATATTTTCATATTTTAAAGCCGCATGTGATCCTGATAGTAAAAGAATTAGCAAACTAGTCACAAGAAAAAGCTTAAAAAGAGACCAGACAACGCTACTCAACACACCGCCGATTAATAATAGCAGCAAAAAAGAAGTAGCCACGGCCGGCAAGGTGTGGACAGGCTCGAGCATGACAGGGTCAATTTTGTAAAGGTTAATCCGGGCAACGCCCCAGTTAAATACCTGCCTGAAAAATTTTTTAACAGAAGTGCGGCGCTTGTGAAAAACAAGCGCTTCCGGGATTGAAATGACTTTCGCACCGGAACGGATAATGCGGTGGCTGTATTCAATATCCTGTCCATGCCGCAAACTTCCAAATCCGCCAATTTTTTTATACACTTCCCGGTATAACCCCATATTAAAACTGCGCGGGTAGAATTTCCCCAATTTTTGTTTGTTGTGCCCACGAATGCCCCCGGTAGTGAGAAAGGATGTCATTGAATAATTAATAGCCTTGAGCAGTGGAGAAAAATCTTCCCTAAATGAATCCGGGCCACCATACGCATCAGCATTTTCTGCGCTGAGTGATTGATCTATTTCAGCTAACCACCTTGGCGATACTGTGCAATCCGAATCAATAAAAATGAAAAAATCACCCCGAGCCTTCTTCATTGCCATATTGCGTGCCGCACCGGGACCCTGATTTTTTTGGGTGTAGAAATTTAAAGGGAATTTCACCTCGCTGACGTATTTATTTACCAGTTCCCTGGTGCCGTCGGTTGAACCGTCGTCGGCAATAATGAGCTCGAACCGATTGGCAGGAAACTGGAGCATTGCAAAGGAGTCAATCAATTCCCGAATTTCTTCGCAACGGTTGAAAGAAGGGACAATAACAGAATAATAGTTGAATCGACTCATATCGGACGGACTTGGGAGGTTTTCTGCAAAACTCACTCAATTTTTTCTTTATAGGCATATTCTGTCTTTTCGGCAAAACCGGCGGACAACATCTCCCCTAATAATCCTAGGACTATGAATTGAGCTCCCACGATGATTAATAAAATCCCCAGGAAAAACAGGGGGCGTGTGCCAATACCGGCTCCCCCAAACCAGATTATGGTTAGGTAACTTTCTATTAGGAAACCTGCTAGGAAAATCAGCAATCCTACCATGCCAAAAATATGCAGGGGAGACGTTCTATAGCGCGTCAGGAAAAGCACCGTGATTAAATCGAGGAAGCCGTGGAAAAAACGATTTATGCCGAATTTAGATCGCCCAAACTTGCGGGGATGATGCTGTACGGGGATTTCTCCAACCCGAAATCCCTGCCAGTGAGCAAGCACCGGTATAAAACGGTGCAGTTCGCCGTATATGTGAATGGTCTCCAATACTTCTTTCCGGTAAGCTTTTAACCCGCAATTAAAATCGTGAATGCTGATGCCGGATAATAAAGATGTTACAAAATTAAACAATCGTGACGGCAGTTTTTTGGTAATGGGATCATGCCGTTTCTTCTTCCAGCCGGAAACCAGGTCAAATCCCTCATCCAATTTTTCTATCAGATTGGGAATCTCCCCTGGGTCGTCCTGAAGATCGGCGTCCATAGTGATAACCTTTTCTCCCCGGGCTTGCTTAAATCCTTCGGACAAGGCAGCGCTTTTCCCATAATTTTTCCGAAATATATAGGCACGCAATTTTTGGTGGTTGCGGTTAAGCTCTCTTAATATCTCATCGGTGCCGTCTGTGCTGCCGTCATCTATGACAATAATTTCATATTCCAGGTTTAGGGGGGGTATCTCTTTGCTAATTTGCTGCAAAAGCTTTGGTAAGGAATCTTTTTCGTTATAGGCAGGAATGATAATTGATAGATTCACGATAATCAGATCAGTTTAGATTTAACTGTTTCACCTTAGGGCCAATTTCTATTGTGTAGATTTTAGAGTCAATAGGATTATTTAAAATAATTTCTTTGTAAAAAACCGAAATTCGCTGCTGTTCTGCCGGAAGCGTTATTTGAATTAAGAAGGGGAAATACACATGATCGATTTGACGATAGTTCTTGAATTCTTCTAATATTCGTATTCGATCATTTTGGAGTTTCTCCCAGCTTTCAAGCAGTCCGGTTGCCGGATTGACAACATATCGATAATCCATCGAACCGATCCTTTTTCTAAAAATCCCGTGATTTCGGTCCGTTAAAGTTAAGGGTATAGAGTAACTCAAGGGGCGACCCAGGATTGCTTCCCTTAGATCCTTTAGGTATATGTCCGTCTGCAAAAACTTTCCCAAAAACTCATCGTCAATACTGCCGGATAAAAACCTGTTTTCAAACTGGTTGTAGATGATAAACCGTGATTCACCGATATACATTTTTCCAATATCCAAGCCAAGCGGGCCCTCTGCTTGAATAAAGAATGTATCGGGGGAAATCCAGTACGTTTTTACGGATATATGTCCGGAAAATTCCGGGCTTTCAATACTGAGGCGTGCGCTGCCTTCAAAGGTACTTATTTTGGAAAAGTTGGCTTCAAATTGCTGGGGCCAGTTGGCGATATCGCTAACAAAGGGTTGGGATATGCGTGCCTTAGTTCCCCCCGTGCAGCTAAGCAGATAAGGAAAAAGCGAAAAAACAAAATAGAAATAGCTAAATCTCATTATCCTGGATTTTCTGTTTTAGGACTTCGTTATCCGGATCCTTTTGCAGCGCCTGATTCCAATATTCTGATGCCTTTTCCAGGTTTCCTAATTTGAAATAAACATCTCCCAAATGCTCAATAACCACACTGCTGTCTTCCCGTTTGGATACCGCTTTTTCAATGTATTCTCTGGCTTTTTCAAAATCGCCATTTTTGAAATAAATCCACCCGATCGTATCCAGGAAGGCGCCGTTTTCGGGATCGATAGTGATTGCCTTTTTTGCCATCTCAAGCGCACGGTCCAGGTGAATCCCCCGGTCCCCAAGGGAGTAGCTGTAATTGTTTAATAGCAACGCTTCGTTGGGGTAGCTCCGAATGGCCGCTTCATGAAGTGAATCGGACTCCGGGTACATCTTTAATTCCTCGTAGGCAACACCCAGTGATACAATGATGTTCAAATCAGTGGGATTCGATTGATAAGCATTTTCCAAAATTTTTACTGATTCTTCAAACCGCCCCACTTGATTGAGAGTTGAGCCGTAAATTCCCAGCAAGTCCTTGTCATTTGGTAAGTGAGAGAGTGCATCCTGAAGCGCAATAATTGCATTATTGTATTGTTGCTCCTGATTGTAAAGCAGCGCGAGAGAGAGCCATCCAAATTTGTTATTGGGGTCAATCTGGATAATTTTCTTGAAAAAATCTTCAGCCTGCTTAAGATGGTTTTGCTCGGAAGCAATTAAACCCATCAATCGATAAACGTGAACCTGATGCACTTCTTTTTTTAAGAGAGGTTCAAGAACTTGCTGGGATTCTTCATACCGCTTTAGAATAAATAAGCCCTCTGCCATTATTAATCGGGCTTCGGAATTATCAGGGGAACGCTCCAAAACCTGGCCCAAAAAGCCGGTTAATTCCTCCCATTTATTTTTACTGCGCATTAACTGGTATAGCTGAATGAGCGCCTCGCCGTTATCGGGATCGATGGTTAAAGCTTTTTTATATGCTTCAATGGCTTGTGAAGTGTCTTCAAAAGTCTCATTCAGGTTCCCTAACAGAACCCAGTTTTTGGGTTGGTTGGGATGGGTTTGAATCAGACCGTCAATTAAGCCTTGCGCTTTTTTAATCTCTTTTGATTTTACATAGAGTGAATAAAGCTGGTAAATGATCTCATCTTCATATCCGAAAAAATCAATCATTTTTTCATAAAAAGAAATCAATTTGCCCTCTTTACCCAAGAAAGAATAGATGTAGATCAGGTTTCTTTCCACAGATGAATTGTAGGGATCCAATTCCCACAACTTTTCAAAATATGAGGCGGAATTCTCATAATCCTTCAAATTAAAATATGCTTCTGCCAGAAAATAAAGAGTTTCTTTATCGTGTGGATTGTACTTTAAAGACTGGGCTAAATATTGTTTGGCGCTCTCAAACCGGTGAGTGCGAATCAAATTTCTGCCAATTGCTTTTAAAATTTGGGCTGACGTCGAGTCATACAACAAAGCCTGGTAGTATTCTAAAAGTGCTTTTTCATATTGTTCCTGAAAATCATATAGCGCTCCTGAAAGATAATAGTCTACTGCTTTTGGATTGGGGTCTTTCCCGGATTGAGAAGCGGTTTTCAGTGGGGTTGTTGTTGCACAACTTGTCATGAGCAGAGCAAGAACAAATAATGTTATATGTCTTATCATGGACATTTTGCTTAATTTCATCTTACATATACCCTTTAAATATAATTAACTTGTTTTCTGTTTCATAAATAAAAAGTTGGGGTTGTTTGGACCAGGGGCTGCCATCCCGTCAAATTGAACTTGATTTAATTCCCCAATCGTTATATTTTGAATTAAATTTATATCGTTTTTGGCAAATATGAGCGAGGCAATCTCACTGATTTATGAATAACGAATTTGGCAATACCGGATCAACGTCGAAATTTCGAAAATTTCTGATCTTTTTAAATGAGCATCGTCTGTTTAGTGTTTTAATGATGCTGTTTGTTTTTTGTTTTATTTTTATGATTTATTTAGTCCAGGGGATGCCAAGTCTCACCCAATTGGAAAATATTGATCCCCCGCTTGTATCCCGCATTTATTCCGAAGACGGAAAAGTTATTCACGAACTTTTTATCCATAACCGAATTTATGTCCCATACGACAAGCTTCCCGATCACACCATTGATGCATTACTGGATACGGAGGACAGGGATTTTTATGATCATTGGGGAATCAACCTGAAACGGGTGCCCAAAGCAATTTTTGTGGACCTAATTACTTTAAGTTTCCGCCAGGGTTTCAGTACCATTACCATGCAGCTTGCCCGAAACCTATATTTTGGCTTTGCAAAAAATGTTACGCGAAAATTCCGCGAGATTCTAACGGCTATACAGATCGAGAGAACATATTCCAAAAGAGAAATACTGGAAATGTATTTAAACATGGCTTTTTTTGGTCATGGAACTTATGGGATCCAGAGCGCCTCAAAAAAATATTTTGGCAAAGATGTAAGTGAACTGACGGTGAATGAAAGCGCCATATTGATTGCGATGTTAAAAGGACCTAACCGGTATTCGCCCATTAATTATCCCGAAAGAGCAGAACAGCGACGCAACATTGTTTTACACAGCATGCTGGTTTGCAATAACGTTACACAAGTAGCATACGATAGCCTTACGCAGCTACCCATAACGCTAGGGAAATTGGATGAAGCAATTTCCGCAGCGCCCTACTTTACTGAATATGTTCGCCAACAGCTAAATGAACTTCAGGATTCATTAGGCGTGAATGTTTACGAAGATGGGTTGAACATTTATACGACACTTAACTCAAAAATGCAGGCTTGCATGGACTCGGCTATTCAAAAACATATACCGGAACTTCAGAAAGAGGTGCGAGCATATTTAAAAAGGAAGCAGCAAAGAGACAAGCAAAGAGCTGAGGAAAAAGAGAAAGAATTTGACGAGATTCCAGATTCCTTATTTGAGGACAAATCGCGGGTACAGATCGCATTCGTTGCCCTCAATCATCGAAATGGTCATATTTTGGCGATGGTAGGTGGGCGTGATTTTCAGGAGACTCAATTCAATCGGGCAATCCAGGCTAGGCGTCAGCCCGGTTCGGCATTCAAACCTTTTCTCTATACTGCAGCAATGGACAATGGCTATACGCCTGTGGACAAGATTTTAAATCAACCTGTGGTTATCAACAACCCCGACGGGACGCGATGGGATCCTGAAAACTTTTCCCGGGATTTTGGCGGTCTCACTACATTGAGGGAAGGATTACGGCATTCATTAAACTTGATTGCGGCGCGTTTAATTATCGAGATTGGTCCACAAGTGGTAGTGGACTATGCCCACCGAATGGGAATTTCTACGCCTCTACGCCCATTCCCCACTTTAGCATTGGGATCATCTGAAGTTATTCCGCTGGAATTGGTGAGCGCTTACGGTGTATTCGCCAATCAGGGAGTTTGGGTAAAACCTGTTTCAATAACCCGGATTGAAGACCGTTATGGAAACGTGATTTACGAGTCCAGGAGCCGACAGAAAGAAGTATTGAGTCGCGCTACCTCTTATATTCTGACAAATTTGCTGGAAGATGCGATCAACCGGGGCACTGGCGCCAGCGCTCGCTGGAAATACAATTTTACCATACCGGCCGCAGGGAAAACCGGTACTACAGACAATTATACCGACGCCTGGTTTATTGGGTTTACTCCGTTGTTGACCGCAGGCGTATGGGTTGGGCTGGACGATCCGCAATTGAAATTGGGCAACGGACAAACCGGCTCGCAGGCTGCGCTTCCTTTTTGGGCGGACTTCATGAAAACAGTCTATGATACCCTCAATCTCCCTGCGCAAAATTTTAAACAGCCCCCGGAGGTGATTAGTCTGCAGGTTTGCGAAGAGAGTGGAAAAATAGCGACGAATTTTTGCCCAAATGTGATCACCGAAGTTTTTAACATCAAGTTTCATCCCACCGAACAATGCGAATTGCACACCAAACCTCACATGAAACAGAAAAAATCCGATTTATTCTTCTAAACCATCCTGCCTAATGACGAAAGACAATCAGCTTATAACGGGAAAGGTTCTCAGAGTTACCCGGAAAACCTATGATGTATCAGTTGGCGGAGAGGTAGTTAGGTGTGTGGTGCGTGGTACATTGACACTTGAAGATAACGAGTATTGTTCAGTGCGAGCCGGTGATAATGTCCGGATAGTAATGGTGTCAGATGGGGAAGGGGTTATTCAGGAAATATTGCCACGAAGATCGCGTCTCTCGCGGGTGATTGAAAGTCGCGAGTATAAGGAACATATTATAGCTACCAATATTGATCAGATAATGATCATAACGTCCACTCACAAACCTGCCTTCAAATCCGGGTTGCTGGATCGCTATCTGATCATTGCTGAGAAAAACCACCTGAATGCTCTGATTTGCATCAATAAAATTGATCTGGCCAATAAAAAGGATTTTCAGATTTATGTTGAAGAATATGGCAAATTGGGCTATGGTGCCTTTTATAGCTCCGCGTTGACTGGTGAGGGTGTTGACGGGATTCGAGACATGCTAACGAATAAGGTAACCCTATTTGTTGGACATTCCGGCGTCGGAAAAAGCTCTCTGATCAATGCTGTCGAACCCGAAGTTGACACTGAGATTCAAGAAGTAAGTTCCAAAACCAACAAAGGATTACATACCACTTCTTTTGTTCAGCTTTTAAGGTTATCTTTTGGCGGTTTCGCGGGAGATACCCCAGGTATCAGAGAATTGGGTTTGTGGGACATTTTCAAAACGGATCTGAAGAGTTATTATGTGGAATTTCATCAATACACAAACGACTGCCAATTTGTGGACTGTAAGCACATTAATGAGCCGGGATGTGCGGTGAAAAGGGCAGTTGAGAGCGGCACAATTTTTAATGAAAGGTACCGAAATTACCTGAATATTTATTCCAGTCTGAAATCCGCTCATTATGAGTGAAAATGTTTTGAGACTTTGATGGCTACCACTCTTTTTGCTATTTTTTACAACCTGATTTTTTCCCCCTTATTCTTCATTCTTGCTCATCTTGCCGCTCCCTTTCATCCAAAGATTCGCAAAGGCTTATTTGGAAGATATAAAACCAATAGGACCCTGAGAAACAACATCAGCTCCTTCCCCATGTTTACTTTGTTAATTCATTGTGCCTCAATGGGTGAGTTTGAACACATCAAGCCCTTTATCCGCAGCTTTAAGCGGCAGCTTCCACAAAGCCGGATCGTTGTGATGTTTTTTTCCCCCTCCGGATTCGAAAATGTCAAAGAATTTCCCAGTGTGGATTTATTTATTTATTCCCCGTTCGATTGGTGGTTGCCCGTGCTTAGAACTTATAAGATTGTAAAACCGTCTGCGTTCATCATAGCAAAGCACGATGTTTGGCCCAATCAAATTTGGATTGCTCATTTACTCAAGATTCCCTGCTTTTTGATAAATGCATCTCTTCATGACGGTTCAAAAAGACTTCGACCGCTGTCCCGTGGTTTTCACAAGATGATTTATGATAAACTGAGTAGTATTATTACCATTTCGAAAAATGATCGCGATAATTATCAGAAGCTTGTGCAGGCGGAGAAAATTGTAATTGCCGGCGATACCAAATTTGAACAGGTAATATTGCGCATGGAGGAGTCGAAAAAAAAGAAAGTCCTTCCCGAAGAGATTTGGCTGGAGAAAAAAGTTATTGTGGCAGGCAGCATTTGGCCTGAAGACGAAGAGCAACTTCTCCCGGCGCTCAAAGCCTTACTGGAACAATATAAAGATTTACTGATCATTACTTGTCCGCATGAACCAACCGATTTCCATATAAACGCACTAAGAGAAAAATTTCTACCTGTTGCTACATGCTTGTACTCCAACCTGGATGGTTACAGTGAGGAGCAAGTCATCATTATTGATCGGGTGGGATTACTCGCCAATTTATACTCAATTGCCGATACGGCGTATGTAGGTGGAGGTTTTAAACAGAATGTTCACAATGTGCTGGAGCCGGCCGTATACGCTATTCCGGTTATTTTTGGTCCGATAAATCAAAATTCTCACGAGGCGCAATTATTGAAAGAATCCGGGGGAGGAATTGAAGTTCATAATCCCGCTGAAATAAATGATGTATTAACTCACTTTTTTTCGGATGAATTTTATCGACAAAAGATTGGCGTTCTGGCAAGCAAAGTAGTAATGGATAACACCGGGGCAACTCAGCGGACAATTGATGCAATCATGCCTTTTTTGAGAAGTAATTATCGATTTAAAGAAGGTCTCTCAAAGTAATGTGAATCCCTGTGCCGCTGATTGGGGTATCCGTTTGAAAAATCTGTTAATTCTCGAGGCTGCAACTAAGGAAGAATTATATATAACTCTCTTAACACAATGAGTGTGCCATATATCTATTTTTTAGAACGATAGCTAAACGTTAAATCTAAAACTACAAGGAAACTATGCGCAAGAATTTGATGTGGAAACTAGCCCTTCTTGTTGTTGTTCTCTTCGGATACTCAGACGCTCAGACAACCGATAAGGAAACTCCGGTTCAGGAAATACCCACATTACCCTTTTCTTTAGAAGATTCCCAGATACGTCCGCTGCGGCAATTAGTCAATAAGGATATGCAACAAGCATTGGAAAAACAGCTCCAGAAAAATAAAGCATGGGCAAAGTTAATCTCCAGGAAAAAAATGGCAGTTGGATTAGTGGACCTCAGCGATGCTTACCATGTTAAATTTGCCAGAGTCAATGGCTCTGTAATGATGTATGCTGCCAGTTTGCCCAAATTGGCTATTCTATTAGCGGCTGCGCAATCTCTGGAAGACGGCACCCTGAAGGAAACGCCCGAAGTGCTCCACGACATGCGCATCATGATTAGTCAATCCGATAATGCGGCAGCCACACGTATGATTGATCGGATGGGGCTTGAGAGAATCGATCAGGTGCTTACCAATCCCCACTATGAATTATACGATCCCCAAAAGGGTGGGGGATTGTGGGTAGGAAAAAGGTTTGCAAAAACGGGTAGACGTTATCCCGATCCGCTGATGGGTATCAGTCATGGCGCTTCGGTAACTCAAGTATGCCGGTTCTATTATCTGCTGGCCATGGGTAAACTGGTTAACAGGGAGAGATCTGAGCAAATGTTGGAAATATTAAAGGACCCGGAACTCCATCACAAATTTGTGAATACGCTGGATAAAATCGCCCCAGCGGCTGAGCTTTATCGTAAGTCAGGTACTTGGAGAAACTGGCACGCGGATTCTGCTTTAGTATGGGGAACGGTTTGGAGGCGGTATATCGTAGCAGCTTTGGTAGAAGATCCAAATGGAGAAAAGATATTACGCGATCTAATTCCTGTTATTGAGCAAATTCTTAAATCCCAGGATAACATTACCTCTAAATAGTCATTTTTAAATAATTCGGCAGGATGAATATAACTCTGATTGTTGAAAAATTTTTACGGGATGCCTTTGAAATACGGAGAGGGGAAACCGTAAGAGTGCTCCTGATGCAGCTTTATATTTTTTTGGTAATCGGTTCGCTGCTAATTGTCAAACCGGTCAGCAGTTCTCTTTTTCTTTCCGAATTTGGTGCCGAACAGCTTCCCAACGCTTTTATTTTGGTAGCAGTTTGCGCATCATTAGTCTTTGCTCTCTATTCCAGGCTTTTGAAGAGGATACCTCTTATCCGTTTGACGGAAAGAACTTTGCAAATCTCCATTGTTTCATTGGCCATCTTCTGGTGTTTCTTTTATTTTGATTACCTGAAAGCCAGCGCCCTGTATATTTTCTACGTGTGGGTTGCAATTTTTGCGGTTATTTCTACTTCACAATTCTGGATATTAGCCAACCTCCTTTTAAATCCCCGTGAAGCGAAACGGCTGTTTGGTTTTATCGGTGCGGGGGCAATTGCCGGGGGCATTTTCGGTGGCTACTTAACTAACTTTTTAGCGCCATTCCTCGGTAGTGAACAATTGTTGTTTATTTGCATGGGTTTCTTAGCAATCTGCATTCCTATAACCAGACGTGTGTGGGACATCAACGGAAAAGACAAATCAGAGATTAAATTTCAACAGCAGAAAAGACTTCAAAAACTGGTTGATAATCCTCTCAAACTCATTATTAATTCCCGACACTTAACCTACCTGGCCGGGATTGTGGGTATCGGCGTGCTGGCAGCCAAACTGGTTGACTATCAATTCAGCGCCATTGTATCGGAACGGATTACTGAAGAAGATCAACTAACCGCCTTTTTCGGATTCTGGCTTTCCAATTTGAATATTGTCTCATTTATCATTCAGCTGCTTGTGACCCGGCGGGTCGTCGGTGTATTTGGTGTAGGCACGTCGTTGTTTTTCCTTCCCTTTGGAATTCTGATTGGTGCGCTTGGAGTGTTCATTCATCCGGCCCTATGGAGCGCCGTGCTGATTAAAATCAGCGATGGGAGCCTGAAACAATCCGTCAACCGCGCCGGTCTGGAGCTTTTAGCTCTCCCCATTCCACAAGAAATCAAAAATCAAGCTAAAACCTTTATTGACGTAGTGATAGACAGTATCGCGACCGGACTCGGCGGATTTTTGCTGGTTTTCTTAATCCAGGGGCTGAATTTACCTACGCGCTGGGTTAGTCTATTAATCATTATTGTTATTGTATTATGGATTTATTTGGTTAGGCAAATTCGCGAGGAATACGTCACATCATTTCGTGCCAGGATCGAAAGGGATGATGAAAAGCCCGTCAAACCAGTGATAGATTTGCGCAATGAATCGGTGTTTGGTGGGTTGATCAAGGTACTGGAAGGAGATGATGAGAAGCAAGTATTGCCAGTGCTGGAAATGGTAAAAGAAATTCGGGATGAGCGGTTAATTCCATGCTTTGGAAAGCTGTTAAAACACCCTTCAAGCAAGGTGCGGCTGGAAGTCTTACGAAATATTTACTTCTACAAAAATAAAGATTTTCTCGAACAGGTCAAAGCGCTGGTCCACGATGAGGACCAGAAGATTTGTGTGGAGTCGATTCACTACTTATTCGGTCATGAAACTGATGACCAAATTAAGATACTGCGTGATTATCTTGAGCATAGCGACTATCGCATTCGCGGCGCCGCATTATTATGTGCAGCCAGGGAGAGCCGCAAGAACCAGGAACTGCAACAAACCTTTCAAATAAAGGAGATTGTTGAACAGACCGTTAAAGGAATACCATCCCTCACCGATAAAGCACAGGTTGAATTTACCAAGATCAATTGCGCTGCAGTTATCGGTGCAGCGAACATAACAGAGTTATTTCCATATCTGCATATTTTTCTGAATTCGGTTTCCATGAATGTTTTGAGAGCTGCTATAATCAGCGCTGCTCAAACTGGTCAAGTAGAATTTGCCCCGGTGTTGATCGGGTATCTGGCGAATAAAAACCTGCGCAAGGTAACCACAACGGCGCTGGCAAGCTATGGGTTAGAGATTATTGAAGTTCTCGAATCCAATTTGGAAAACCCTCAGGGTGATATAGAAATTCGACGCAACATTCCCCGGGTGATTGCCTCCATCGGAGTGCAAAAATCCGTTGACGCATTAATAGAATATCTGGATCACGTGGAAATGATTATTCATTATGAAATTATTAAGGCATTGAACCATTTGAGAATGAGTTTCCCACACTTGAAATTTGATGGTAAACGCATCACTAAGCGAATCCTGGATGAGGTTCGAAATTATATGAGCAATCTTGGAATGCTCTATAGCCAGGTCACTGCCAATGCGGATGCAGCCGTCGAAACAACAGGGAATGAAAATGTTTTGCTAATAGAGAAGACCCGGCAGCTTTTGATAAAAACCCTGGAAGAACGATTAGATCATAACCTGGAACGGATCTTCCGATTATTAGGATTGAAATATCCTCCGGATGATATATACAACGCTTATTTAGGAATTCGCAGCGATATGCCGAATCTGCGCGCCAATGCGGTGGAGTTTTTAGATAATTTACTTGAGTCCGGGTTAAAGAAGGTCATCATCCCCATTGTGGAATCCAGTATGATAGATGCGTTGATTTCTGATATTCCAGCCGACTTCCATATTGAAATCCCTTCTGAATTTGAGTGTTATTTGAGTCTTCTTTCCAGCGATGATCAGGAAGTGAGAGTGCTAACGTTAAAGCTTATTGGCTATGTGAAAGACGATCGCTACCTTCCCTACGTCGGAGAACTTGTTGACAGTCCCATTCCAAAAGTCAGTAAAGCAGCAAAGTCGGCATTGAAAGAAATTGGTGTTATAGGCAAGAGAGTTAGTCGCGCGGAATGAATAATGGGGTACTTAATATCTTATTTCGCCAAAATCTTATCAATAAATGTTGCCAATGATTGATGTTCGACAGCTGAATTATTCCGAAGTACATTTGACATGATGCCAACCAGGTAAATCCTGCCTGAAGGCTGTTCGACTATTGCCACCGAGTTCATAATGTTTTCTACATTGCCCTGATACTTTTTGCATTCAAAATCAGGTTCGGGTTTGCAGCGATATAGGCTGCCGGATTTGAAATACACCGCTGCATCGTTTAATCGGGGTGACGAAGCATAACGAATGCGTCGGGCGGTCATGTACATCAGCCTCTTAATTTCCAGACTCGACCATTCATCAACAATCTTGCCCCGCTCCAGAGCAATCAAATATTTCATGTATCCAATGGGAGTAGCTAAACTGCCGCCACCACCGGGCACCATCTTTTTGCCCGTTGACGTAAAGAAGCTGCCCAACTGCCAGTCTTTTTGCTCAATTCCGATCGCCCGCAAGGGG
>Ga0209536_100002944_pt1 | contig 27607 bp, 27 predicted proteins | sample DeeMarSeWOR28_12_FD_187461 | JGI IMG/M metagenome (GOLD analysis project Ga0209536, IMG submission 187461) | Marine sediment microbial communities from White Oak River estuary, North Carolina - WOR-2-8_12 (SPAdes) (version 2) | ecosystem: Environmental > Aquatic > Marine > Intertidal zone >... | reverse complement strand
AGGATGTTGCCATGCTCCACAGTGTATAGGCATAGCTGACCCGGTCACCAATCTTTTCATACAGGGTTTCGGCCTTACTGAAAAAGGCCAGCCCTTCTTTATACTCCCCCTCCATCCTGTGCACATTCCCTAACCCGCAATAAGAGTAGGCAAGTCCGAAGCGATCCTTCAGGTTCCCAAACATCCTGTTTGCCATCCGGTAATATTTGCCGGAATCTTTATAGTTGCAGGCAACGCGGGAACTTCCGCCCAGCCCGCAGTAGGAATAGGCCATACCTGACCTGTCTTTCAGCTTTCTGAAACAGAGAAGTGATTCATGGTATGTCCTGACGGCCCTGTTGACATCTCCCTGTATCCTGTATGTTCCCGCCCGTGCCCAGAGTGAAAAGGCCTCTCCGCCCGGGTCCTTTAATTTTTTATATGTCCCTTCAGCTCTGCGGATAAGCTGAAGAGCCTGGTGCCAGTCGCCAAGGGCACGAAGAGACAGGGCAAGTCCAACCTGTGCATCAGCTGCAGCATAGTTATCCTCAAGCATCCCGGCCAGTTCAATGCCTTCTTCATAATATTTTTTCCCTTTTGTAAAATCTCCTTTTGCCCTGTAGGTGTGGCCGAGAGAAAGGATGCAGTTCAGAATATTGCCGACATCGGACGTTTTTTTGAATAGGGTCTGGGCTTTTTTATAAAGATCAACTGCCCTGTCGTATTCGTTTTTCTGTCGCTCTTTCTCAGCCTGCTGAAAATAAGAACTTCCCCGGTTTTCCATCCTCAACAAGCCTTTACAGCCTTTGCAGTCTCTTCATAGCTATCGGAGTTATAAAAGGCGCTGCCCATAACGACAATATCAGCTCCTGCACCAACCACCTCCGCCACATTATCAACGGTCACTCCGCCGTCAACCTCTATCTCAACGTCATACTTTTTATCGCTGATGGTTTTCTTCAATTCCCTTATCTTCGTCAGGACCTGAGGGATAAATTTCTGTCCTCCAAATCCCGGATTTACAGACATGAGAAGCACCATATCAATATCAGGAAGAATAAGCTCGATCTGCGATACCGGAGTTGCAGGATTAATGGAAACAGCCGCTCTGACACCGCATTCTCTTATATTCTGTATGCTCCTGTGCAGATGAACAGATGCTTCCTGATGGACGGTTATAATGTCTGCCCCACTGTCTGCAAATTCCTTAATGTATTTATCCGGATCCTCTATCATCAGGTGCACATCAAGGGGGATTGAAACAGCCTTTTTCACAGCCTTTACAACGAGGGGGCCTATTGTTATGTTCGGCACAAAGTGTCCGTCCATGACATCCACATGTATGTAATCAGCGCCGGCCTTTTCTGCAGCTATGACCTCTTCGCCAAGTCTTGAAAAATCAGCCGACAAAATGGATGGTGCTAGCTTTGCCATTATTCCTCCACTATAAAAAAAGATTAAGGATCAAAAAGAAAAATGTAAAATTAAGGAACGGGAATTACTAAAAAAACTTTCCGTAATTTTGATTTTTCATATTTAATTTTTTATTTTAAAACCACATCCCCCAGCCCCGGCCCAGCGTCAACTCCACAGTATCGCCCTGTTTCAGAGAAGCTCCTGCCTCAGGCTTCTGGAATATAATCTTGTTCCCCTTATCCTGAATGACCAGTTTAAGTCCCAGTTTTTTTGCAATCTCCCGGGCATCATCAACAGGCATGTTTATGAAAGAAGGACAGCTATAGGTTACATCGTAGGACCCAAGGCTTACAAGGAAATTTATTTCATTACTTTCAATATTACCCGGCAAGGGCCTCTGGGCAATGATCCTGTTTTTTTCCACGTCATCAGAATGGACCCATGTTATTTTTTTTATTTTTATACCTAGATTGGCAAGAGAAAGTTTTGAGTCCTCGAGAGACTGATCCTCAAAGGATGGCATGGAATATAGTTCAATTCCCCTGCTTACATAAACACCGACCTCAGACCCTGACTGCAGGTCTTCCCCGGGTGTAACGTCCTGGCTGATAATATGTCCTTCAGGGATTTCCCCGTCATAATCCCTGCCGATAATTTTTATTGATAACTTCTCCTGGTTCAATATCTCTTCAGCCTCAGAGAGACTCTTGCCAAGGAGTTCAGGCACTTTCCCGGATTTATTGAAATTCGCAACCTCAAAAAAGAGGAACGCAGCAACTGCTCCCACAACCAGAAAGGCAGCACCATAAAAAAGAAGCTTGGATAAATTCTTAATCATTGCTTATAGAAAACCGCATGCCTTCTTTCATATCCCTGCCCCGGATAAAAGCGCCTGCAGACATGGCAGGTTTCCCCGCAGGCTGAAGCTCAAGGATGGATATACTGCCCTGTCCTGCCCCTACAACAATCGTGTTTTTTTCAATGGCAGTAATGAGTCCCCTTTCTCCATCCCTGTCGCAGGGCAGGGCTTTCAGGATTTTAATCCTTTCCCCTTCCAAAAAACCATAGGCAGCCGGCCAGGGAGTCATGCCCCTGATAAAATTACAGATCTCCTCAGCAGACTTCTCCCAGGGGATAAAGCCGTCAGTCTTTGAAAGCAGCGGGGCATAGCTTGCCCCCTCAGGCTGCGGAACAGGGGTCAGGGTATTATTTTCAACTCCCTCCAGCGTTCTCAGTAAGAGCCTGCTGCCCGCTTCAGCCAGTTTAATCGAAAGACTGCCTGCCGTATCATCAGGATCTATGTCAATTTCCTGCTGCAGCAGTATCGGGCCTGTATCCATGCCTTCGTCCATGAGCATAGTCGTAATGCCTGTCTTCCTTTCGCCGTCAATAATCGCCCTGTTAATAGGAGAGGCTCCCCGGTATTTCGGGAGCAATGAGGCATGGACATTAATGCATCCATATTCAGGCAGATGAATTATCTCAATGGGTAGAATCTGTCCGTAGGCTACAAGAATAATTGCCTCAGGCTTTAATTCCCTGAGTTCATGGATAAAACTCCTGTCTTTCACCTTTTCGGGCTGGAGTACCTCCACCCCCTGTTTTTCTGCCTCTGCTTTGACCGGTGACGAAGAAAAATGTTTGCCCCGACCTTTTCTTCTGTCGGGTTGCGTAACAACGGCAATAACATCATATGCAGAACCCATGAGGGCCTGCAACGGTGGGACAGCAAATTCAGGTGTACCGAAAAATACGGTTTTCAAACGATCTCCCTCTAACTCCAACTATTCAGATTCGCTATTCAGGAGGTAGGCAAAGGCGAAAAAGAATTGGCCATTCCAATGAGCAGGCATCTCAATACTGAGTACATTATTAAGATTGTACAATTTTTTAAAAACTCTCATGGCGTTCAATACGTTTGAGACGTTGCCTGCCTGTGAGTATGAACATTCCACTTACTATAGAGTTAATATTAAAGAGAAATGAGAAAGGATTCAAGTGATTTCTATTTAAGGCAGTGGTGACTTTCATCGCCCGGTAGCAGAAAAAAATAAAGGGAGGCGAAGGCCTCCCCTGCTTTCTGTATTTCAATGAACTGCTATTTACTGCTGCCAACCTTCTCTCTGGCATACCGTTTCTTGAAAAACTCCCTTTTGATACGTCCTATCCGGTCAACAAACAACTTGCCGTTGAGATGGTCTAATTCGTGCTGCAGCGCTCTTGCAAGAAGTCCCTCTCCATCTATTTCAACAGGGTTACCGTTCCTGTCCTGTGCCTGTACCTTTACTTTGGTAAATCTTTTCACCATGGTTGTATACCCGGGTATGCTCAGGCAGCCTTCCTCTGAGCTCTCCTCACCTTCACAATGAACAATTTCAGGGTTCACAAGCACAATCAGCGCCTCTTTGTCAGAGCCGAGGCTTACATCAATAACCGTAACCTGTCGGGCCACACCAACCTGGTTGGCAGCAAGGCCAATACCCGGTGCAGCGTACATGGTTTCAATCATGTCCTCTATAAGTTCCTGCAGTTCCTCGTTAAATTCCTCAACAGGCTCGGTCTTCCCCCTTAACACACTCTCCGGATATTTTTTTATTTCCCGTATGGCCATAATTTAATTTAAATGATTATAGTTATAAATAACAAGATGAAAATGTCTGTCTTGTATCGCTACTGCCATTACCCTATAAAAACAACTGTCTCATCAGGATTGACAAGTGGCAGGGCTCTTGATAGTATGATGAATTATTACATCAGATATGGCAGAGGACAGATTGCATGATCAGTGAGACCCTTCAGAAAACCGTCTTAGACAACAGGATACTGGACTATTTACTGTTTCTGGCATACATTTCTGCTGGCATCATAGGGGTAAAAATAATAAAATCCTTAATTGTCAGCCGGTTAAAAGCCTGGTCTCAGAAGACAGCAAGCACAGTCGATGATTTCCTGCTCACCATTTTCAAAAAGAACCTGGTCCCTCTTCTCTACCTTGGCATCCTCTATATTTCTCTAAAAAGCCTGAAAGTTTCTGCAGCTATAAGCAGTATCGTCAATATTGCAAGCATAGTAATCCTCACCGTTGCAGGTCTGCGACTCATTATGTCGCTCATGGATTACTCCCTTGAAATTTATTGGGCAAAAAAAGAAGTCGATGTGACGCGTCAAAAAAACCTCAAAGGGATCATCACTGTATTAAAAGTACTCGTCTGGGGTGCTGGTATCACCTTTCTCCTGGACAATCTTGGGTTCAAGATTTCCACCGTCGTCGCCGGACTGGGTATAGGAGGTATCGCCGTTGCTCTTGCAGCGCAAACCATACTGGGGGACCTCTTTAGTTATTTCATAATATTTTTTGACCGTCCCTTTGAGATAGGAGACTTCATTATCATTGGTGAGTATATGGGATCGATTGAACATATCGGCATAAAGACGACCCGTGTGCGCAGCCTGGGTGGTGAGCAGCTCGTATTTTCAAATACCGACCTCACCAGTTCCCGCATCCGCAATTACAAGAGAATGGAAAAACGCCGTGTTGTCTTCAAACTCGGGGTGACATACCAGACGTCCTTATCTGATATAAAAGCAATACCCGCACTTATCAAGGATGTTATCACCTCAATCAATGATACGGTCTTTGACCGGGCGCACTTTGCAGCCTACGGTGACTTCAGTTTGAACATTGAGGTCGTCTACTATGTCATGAGCAGTGATTACAACAAATACATGGATGTACAGCAGGAGATCAACCTGCATATAAAAGAGGAATTTGAAAAACGGGGTATTGAGTTTGCATACCCGACTCAGACGCTCATTGTTGAAAAGACAGAGGAGAATCACTAGTCTATGCCGCAGAAGAAATATGGTGCTCGTGAGATTGCCGGAATTAAACTTGAACGATGGCCCAATCCCAACCCGGACAGGGACTATACCATTGATATAGATTTTACGGAGTTTACCTGTGTCTGCCCCCGCTCCGGGTATCCCGACTTTGCCGTCATCAGGATCAATTACATCCCTGACAAATATATTGTTGAGCTGAAGTCCCTGAAACTCTACCTGAACCGGTTCCGTGAAGAAAGCATCTCCCATGAGGCAGTAACCAACAAGGTCTTTGATGATCTCAAGAAACTTTTGAAACCACGATATCTTGAAGTTGTAGGAGATTTCAATCCACGGGGAAATGTAAAGACGGTGATCCGGGCATCAACGGGATAATAAATTCCATTGCCGGGCCCGTGACCCTGTCCGTACATTTTTAGCTATGCGAGTTCAGTTCCTAAGGAAATTTTCCTCTTACCAAAACCCAAAAAATGCTTCGTAACCGTATAGAAATAAATCAAGAACCATGTAAATGGTTCCTTTGCAATTGCTTTCTCTGTATGATAAAGAAGAGCTAATGGGAAAATAATGCACAGAGAGTACGCATAAACTGTACTTGATAGCATTGAACAGAAGATAAATTGAAGAAACGAATCGACGACAATCAAAAATATATTCCGTCTTTGATAGCGATTATCATTGGACTTGTGTTAGCAGTTATTAGCTTCTCTTTTGTAAGACATACAGAATTCAATAATTTAAAAACCCAGTTTACTTTAGATACACAAAATCGTATAAATGCAATACTGAGAGAAACGGATATTAATCTTGAAGTAATTCAGAGCCTGTATTCTTTTTTTGAGAGTTCTGAAGAAGTAACACGGGAAGAGTTTCATAATTTTACAAAGCATCAAATTTCTGAACATCCCAGTATTCAGACACTGGAATGGATTCCCAGAGTTACTGACTCAGAGAGGCATACTTTTGAGAAAGGAACACAGACTGAGTTAAGTACCGAGTACCATTTTACGGAGCACGACAGGACCGGTAATCTGGTAAGGGCCTCTGAAAGAAAATATCATTACCCTCTTTATTTTGTGGAGCCCTATAAAGGCAACGAAGCTGCCCTGGGATATGATCTGGCATCTGATGAAATGAGTTTGAAAGCCCTGAACAAATCTCGCGATACCAGAGCAATGGTGGCCTCACTTCCTGTTTCGTTCATGAATAAGGCCAGACAACAATATTCTTATCGGGTCGTTTTGCCCGTGTATAAGAAGGACGTCTCTCTGGTCGCAAGTGAAGAAAGAGAAGAGAATCTGCTCGGTTTTGTAGCGGGGATTTTTAACATGAAGAATCTCATTGATCATGCTTTATCATATCTGGAACCAGGTGGAGTTGATATTCAGATCTTTGATAAGTCTGAAATTGTGGATAGGAATTTGATGTACACTCACTTTTCGCGACTGCGTAACAATCAAAGACCGTCCATGAATCAGATAGAAAAAGACATTCATAATTTAAGTAGCACACAAAATATAAATATAGCGGACCATACATGGCAGATTATGACCTATCCCATCCATCAATACGTTGACGCAGCGAAGGATTGGCATGCATGGGGTGCCTCAAGCAGTGTTTTTATTATCGGGCTTTTAGTAGCACTCTATCTGAATAACAGGGAGGCCCTCGTCATAAAACTCACGAGTGAAATAAACTATCGCGCAAAGGCTGAAAAGGAGCGAAAACAACTGCTGAAAGAATTGGAGAAAAAGAATGAAGAGCTTGAACAGATTATGTATGTTACCACCCATGATCTCCGCTCGCCCCTTGTTAATGTGGAAGGATACAGCAATGAATTTGTTAATTCATTAAATGAAATCCAGCAGGCTATAGAGAGTAGTAATCTATCGCCGGAGGTACATGAAAAGATTAAACGTCTCTATGACGATTTGCCAAAATCATTGACTTTTATACAATCAAGCATACACAAGATGGACCTGCTTATCTCAGGACTTTTAAAGCTCTCTCGCCTGGGCCGCGTGGGAATCAAACGGAAGAAACTCGACATGAACAAGCTCATCTCTGATGTTGAAAATACTTTTGAATATAAGATAAAAGATAAAGGAGTGAGAATGGAAATCTCCACACTGCCTTCATGCATGGGAGATGAAGCCCTCATAAATCAGCTATTCACAAATTTGATAGAAAATGCCATCAAATATCTTTCTCCCGATCGAAAGGGTATTATCAGTATTTCAGGACATGAAGAGAATGGCACTTCTGAATACTGTGTAGAGGACAACGGTATAGGGATAGCTACTGAACAGAAGGCAAAGATATTTGAAATATTCTACCAGCTCGAACCTAAAAAAAGAGAAGGTGAAGGTTTAGGGCTAACGATTATCAACAGGATAATTGATAGACATAATGGTAAAATATGGGTTGAATCAGAATTAGGCAAAGGAAGCAGGTTTTTCGTATCTCTGCCAAAGGAATAGACGGTGAAAAGAGATCCAGTAATTATATTGGCTGAGGATGATGATGGTCATGCAGGGCTCATTTATAACACCCTGAAACGGGCTGGTGTTAAAAATGATATACTACATTTTGAAGACGGTGAAAAAACCTTAAATTATCTTTTTAAGAGGGGTGATGACTTTCATAGAGAAGAGGGAGTGTCACATATTCTCCTTCTGGATATACGCATGCCCGTAGTTGATGGTAAAGAGGTGATGCGACAGGTAAAACAGGACAAAGGACTTCAAAGCATGCCAATCATTGTTGTGTCTACAACTGATGATCCAGGGGAAATAGAGAATTGCTACGCCCTGGGATGCTTAAAATATATAGTGAAACCCATTCAATATGATCAATTTACTGAGGTAATAACCCGGTTAGGTCATTATATTTCAACGGAGGTAATTCCTAAGCTTGAATATAAAAGTGAATAAGTCAGCGAGTAGTAACCTTCTCATGGAAAATCTCTTTTATAAATCCATATCAGTATTTTTATTCCTCAGGAGAAAAAAGATAAAAAGAGTACTGACAATCCTGTTTCTCTTCGGACTCACTTGTTGTCCGACAGAATTTATTGCATATGCAGAACAGGATAAAACTCCCGGTACCGTTATAAAAGATGCAGATTATTTTACTAATATTGGTCATTCCCATGCAGAATCAGGAAAGTATGAAGCGGCAATTGAAGCCTATAAACAGGCAATCAGCATTAAACCTGAGAATGCAGAGGCATATTTTAATCTTGGCCTTGTTTATCAATCATCAGCTAAATTTCAGAAAGCAATTGATGCTTATAAACAGACTATCAAGATTAATCCTGATTATGCAGAGGCACATTACAATCTTGGGCTAGCCTACAGAGCTTCCAGAAGAGAGCGTGACGCATTTGATTCATATATGCGGGCCATTGAGATCAATCCTGATTATGCAGAGGCATATTACAGCCTGGGGCATCTCTATCGATCATCTGGCAATTTTCAGGAAGCAATTAAAGCCTATCAAAAGGTAATAAAAATTATGCCTGACAATGCAAAAGCATATTACAGCCTGGGGCATACTTTTGGAAAATTAGGCAAGAATAAAGAAGTAATCGTTGCCTACAAAAAAGCAATTGAGATTGACCCTGACTATACAGTAGCTTACTATAATCTTGCTCGTACCTACAGAGAATCAGGCGACTATCAGGATGCAGTTGATGCCTATAAACAGGTAATAAGGCTTAAACCAGACGATGCCAACTCACATTATGATCTTGGGACTACTTATCTTAAATTAGAAAATAGAGATGCTGCATCCAATCAATATGAAATTCTGAAGGACCTGGACATAAAACTGGCTAATAAATTATTCAATGAAATAGGATTGCTTAACAAGAAAAATTAAACTTCGGGCAGCCTTTGCAGCGACAGATGAAGAGCATAAGAAATTAATTGAAAATATCTTTAAGAAAGGCATCAAGGAGTAGCTGATTGTTCCGAATCTTGGGAAGGAGGAAGCCTTCTCAGGCCTTTTTTTGTACTCCCTGTTATTATCAGAGAATCAATCCCATCGTATCAACGTAAACATTTTATTACGGGTGAACCTCACTAATAAAAAAAAGTCATTTGACGGCATCACAATTCTGTGCTATATGGATGCTATCTACACGTGACCATTACCTATCCATAAGGAGGATATGATGGCAAAAAAGAAAAGTGTTCTGACAAATAATTTTGGTCTGCCTGTCACAGGAAGAAAGGGCCAGGGCAACTGCCGGATAAACCAGACTCATAAAGGATTTAAACAATAATGTGAATCCCGTGCAAGGCGGGATTCACATTTAATCCCTTAATCGAAAGGAGAAGAAAGAGGTGAAACTATTTATTTCATTTATGATAAGCGGTGCTGTTTTTGTTGCCGGGTTCCTTCATCCGGCATTGGCATCCAGCGACGGGAAAGAAATGACGGTGGAGCAGCTGTTCGAAAGTAAATGCAGCATCTGCCACTCTATTGAACGGCCAAAATCAAAGAAAAAATCGAAAGAGGGATGGGAAACAACAGTGATGAGGATGAAAAACAAGAACGGATGTCCCGTGACGGATGAAGAGGCAAAGAAAATAATCGATTACCTGGCTGAAAAATACGGGAACTAAGAGCATAACGCTTTTGAAATATCTGACCCTTTAGTATCTATATGCAATCTACTATCAAGGTTGAACTTTGATAGTAGATTGCAAGCTTATTTAAGATTATTTGGATAGATACTACAGGGCCGCAACACACCAATCCGCATACTCTTTGTATAGACCCTTTCTAATCCTCTTTTAATATTCAACTCTTAAAATATTGTAGAATGTATCAGGGTAATATACTGTTAACACATGAGACATGCATCTAAAGGAAAGCGAGGGAGAGAACAATGAAAAAATTATACCTGCTTATCGTTCTCGGAATTTTTGTAGCCGGCTGTGCAACTCCCAAGGGAGTGACCACATCAGACCGGAGAGATTATGTAAACAAAATGAAAAATGAAACACTGACCGATCTTTACAAGATCAAGCCGCACACAAAGGATATGATCAAGAAATCTGCCGGATACGGGGTATTCAGCAATATCGGGAGCTACTTTTTTCTCCTCAGCACAGGAAGCGGGTATGGAATTGTCGTGGATAATGCCTCAGGAAAGAAAACGTACATGAAAATGGCACAGGTTGGCGCAGGGCTCGGCCTGGGTATCAAGGATATCAGGCTGGTCTTTATTTTCAGGAACAAACAGGTGATGCATGACTTCGTTGAAAAGGGATGGGAATTCGGGGGACAGGCAGATGCCGCGGCAAAATCAGGTGAAAAGGGAGCCGCTGTGGGCGGAGAGATGTATATTGAACAGGACATCATGATCTATCAGCTCACAGAGGCCGGAGTGGCACTTCAGGCCACCGTTGCAGGGACAAAATACTGGAAAGATCAGGAGTTGAATTAAACAGGAGAAGGAACAGCACCTACGAGTAAAATGAACGTTATGGCAGCGTAATAACTTTTACTCTATCACTGTTCATGGCAAATACCGCTCTCTGGTTCTGAGACAGTGTCGCAATTACTTTGTCACTGTCATTTCGACTGAAGTGAGAAATCTTAACTCCTTCAATAACAATAAGCCATAACCTTCCCCGTCGCTGCAGGCTTCCTGCCTACCGCAGGCTCGGAATGACATACTATACTTAGAAACCCAGAACCTTCATCCCTCTGCCAATGGAGATTGCTGAGTTCATCCCCTTCCAGACAAACTCCTTTGCCTTGACAAAGGATTCTTTTACTCCATAACCAAGGGCAAGTCCTGCCGTGATGACTGAAGAAAATACGCAGCCCGTCCCATGATAGGTTCCTTCAAGCATTTGGCTTTCCAGCGAAATAAAATCATCTCCGTCAAAGAGTATATCTATTGCCCGGTCCTTCAGGTGCCCCCCTGTTATCACGACAGCCTCAGGACCAATCCCATGGAGTTTTTCTGCAACATGCTTCATATCCGCTTCGTTTTCAACCTTCATGCCCGTCAGCACAGATGCTTCATAGACATTCGGGGTAATCACTCTTGCCAGCGGGATTAAATGATTTTTTAATGTATCAAGCACCCCTTCCTGAACAAGGGGCACTCCTGTTGATGACACCGTAACAGGATCGACAACGAGATTCTTCAGGCCGAACTGCGCAAATGTATCTGCAATGATCCCCACATTTTCCGTATCAAAAATCATCCCAGTTTTCAGTGCATCCGGTTGTATGTCATTCAACAGTATTTGGAGCTCAATAGAGAAAAAATCGGGAGACACTTCATGCACACTATGAACACCATCGGTATTCTGGGCAGTAAGGGCAGTGGGAACACTGATGCCGTACACCCCCATTGCAATAAAGGTCCTCAAATCCGCCTGGAGACCGGCACCCCCTGTCGGGTCTGAGCCTGCAATGGTAAGGGCAGTCTTCATGGCATGACTATATCAACTCTATTGTAGTATTATCAAGCGAAAAGCATGAGTGAAGATGAAGAACATTTAGATATCGTCAATGAAGGCGGAGAGGTGCTCAAATCCCTCAAACGCTCTGAAATTCACGGCAATCCTGAATTGCTCCACAGGGTGGTGCATGTTCTTGTATTCAACAAAGCAGGAGATCTTTTCCTTCAAAAGCGTGCCATGACCAAGGACGTTGCACCGGGCAAGTGGGACACCTCTGTAGGAGGCCATATCAATGCCGGTGAATCTATTGAGGATGCGCTACATCGTGAAATGGCAGAAGAACTCGGTATCACTGAGTGTCATACTGAATTCCTGTATACATACATTCATTCAAATCAGTTCGAAACCGAACTCGTCTATACATACTCCTGCATGTATGATGGGCCTATCGTTTTTCAGGAAGATGAAATAGACGAAGTGCGTCCCTGGAGCCTTGAGGAAATTAAGAAGAGTCTGGAAAGGGGTATCCTGAGCGACAACTTTGAACATGAGTTTAAGACCTACCTGAAGTACCTGAAGCAAGAGTCAAGCAGAGGTTGAACTTCCGCTTGAGGTTCAACCTCTGCACGATCATGCCTGAACATTATTCTCCAGCCCTATGCCGGCAGTTTGAAGTCCTCACCGGCAAACTGAATATTTGCCGCATCATCACCTCGTGGAGGCGATACAGCATGAACTCCCCCGCACTTGGGACAACTGTCCACATATGTCTTTAACGTAAAAGGTTCTCCGCAGCCCTGACACTTCGTCTGGAGTCCTCCGTTGGGAACTTCCAGGTCCTTAATTGCACCACCGTGTGCATTATACACAAACTCCACAAGCTCCCGTCCTTCTGAAAAAGGTCCTGCCCCGCTGCCTCCGCAGCTTCCACACTCACCCATCGTCATACCTCCTGGATAATTGATTTCTGTTTTTAAAATAAGGCTTTCAGCCCGTCATTATGGTAATATAGAAAGACACCCTGCTGAAACTTCACCTATTACACCTGAATTCCGAAAAGTCAGTAGAGTGTCTGATACCATACTAACAGACTTATTTTACAGATTTAATGCAAAAGTGTTTATGAGCTAGATCATGAAACCTGTTTTTTTTCTCTTTTCAGCTTACATGACGGGATTTCTTGCTGCAGTGCCGGCCGGTCCGGTACAGATAGAAGTCGTCCGCAGGTCAATTAACGGCCACATGCATTCCTCCTTTATGGTCATTGCAGGTGCTCTGGCCGCAGATATTATATATGGTGTTATTGCCTTGTTCGGTATTGCTCCTTTTCTACAGAAGGAAATAGTCATGGCAGTATTCTGGCTTGCAGGCTCTTGCCTTTTGATCTTTCTTGGTACAGTCACAATTCGACAAAGTCTTTCGGGCGGGGCACAGAACAGTGATTCATCCTATCTCAGAAAAAAGCGCTGGGGTTTTATAGGCGGTTTCTCCCTTGCGGCTGCCAATCCCATGATGATTCTCTGGTGGTTGATCGCTGTAAAATTGTTTAAAGATATCAAGCTCATTCAGTCAGTAACTCCCGATGTAGCGGTCTCGTTTATTGCCGCCGGGGGGTCGGGGCTGGCCTCGTATCTTATCCTCCTGTCCGCTTTTCTCTACTGGGCAAAACGGTTTATTTCAGAGCACACCATCATCCGGGTTAATATAACAACCGGTGTTGTTCTGCTGGGTATAGCACTTTACTTCCTCTACTCCTCACTACGAAGCATTGCCGGTCTTTTCTGATATTCACCTGAAGTGATTCCCCCTTGGCGGGACATGTGTCTTAAAACCAGATTTATCATACTTAAAAAGCTTTCGTCATTCCCGTCCCCTATCAGGTACGGGATAAACTCCGGCGGGTCACCTCAGACGACGAGACGAGGCGAGAATCCGGTCTTATCAATTCCCTGTTGATGCCCGCTTGCGATATGCGGGCATCACAAATCATACTGTATCAATTTTGAGATCGGTTATCACCAGGCAGCTGGAGATGAATGGCGGAAAACAGAATTCCGTGATAGACTTCTCACAAAAGCAAAAAACTGAAACATCGATCTCACACTCTTTCTTTCATGTCATTCCGGCCTGACGGGAATCAATCCAAAAAAGATTCCCGTCGTCCTCTTCGTGCGGCAATGAAATAGGAGAAATAGAGGCCAAAAGCTCAGCGATGGACCTTTACTGCCTCCCCATAGCAGTTATCCACCTGTTATAGGCATGACCCAGGAGAGCACTGTGATCATTTTTCTCGATATTCTTTATGCGCATACCTGCCAGACACCTGTCCCGAACCTGTTTTTTCCAGATAATTTTTCCTGATAACTCGATGAATCTGCTTTTCCTATGGTGTTTGATCCTGAGCTGGACACTGTCCTGGTCATTGACTTCAAAATTTTCCGATATGAAGCTCAGTCCCTCATTTGAGAAATTCCTCGTAACGCCCAGGAGATGCTCCCCCATTGCATTGCTCCTCATGACCTCTATGTCCAGGTGAATATCAAACCTCATGTATTCCCGTCTGTTCTGTTTGCCGTGCTTATAATCATAAAGCCTGCCAGGGGGAAGCAGCTCAAATTTCTCAATACCAGTCTCCTTATCAACGACTTTGAAAAAATTGCAGTTTATACAGGAAAACATCTCCTTTGCAAAGGTACCTGCCACCCCGTTCCCGGAAAAGGTCCCTGCAACAGCCCAGCAGATTCTCCCCCCGTTTTTTCCTCCGTTGAGACCGTTGCAATCAATATCCTCAGCCGCCGGACAGATTCCCAGTTTTTCAGACTGGTTGCCTCCCGGTTCTCTCCCGCAGTTATTAAACTCCCAGCAATTCACAAATTGACTCAATGTACAATCCTTTCAGCAGGGGTCCCCTAATCACATATAACGTTAGTATTCTTTTACTACCAAAATCCTGTCACGTCTACTAAAAAGAATTAATGAGTCTATTAATCAATTTAATTTTTATTCAATAAGAATAGATTACAGATATTCTGCTCTGCCCAGGACTGATAATGAAATATATTGTCACTTTCCTGTTTCCGGTATATAATGAACTAAGTTATGAAAGCATAGCCATATATTCCACTGAATAAGGAATCATCATGACAGATTTTCATCAGGAAGGCACAATTACAAATTTTCACGATCTGTACAAGGCCTTTGATTCAGATGAATATCTGATCAATCTTGAGGAGCGTCTCCTCCGCTATACGCACAAGTCAAGAATCAACCTCCTTCTGCCCTGTTACTACACTGAACTGGAAAATCCGGACGTGCTGAACAATATTATCGATAAGATTAAAAGCGTTCGGTACCTGAAACATGTTGTCGTTGCCTTCAATGGAACTGACGAGGAAGAGAAATTTCTCAATGCCAAAAAATATTTCAGTGTCCTCGAAAATGAGTACACATCGGTAAACCTTGTCTGGATAAACGGCCCCCGGGTGCAGGATGTATTTGAGCGAATACGTGAAAAAGACATCCTTACCGGCGTGCAGGGCAAGGGGCAGTCTGTCTGGATGGCTCTTGGATATATCCTTGCCCGCGGTGATGTAGATGTTATTGCACTCCATGACCTCGACATTGTCACCTTTGACCGACTGCTGCTTGGCCGTTTGATTGAACCTACGGCAAACCCCAACAATGATTACGATTTCTGCAAAGGATATTATGCGCGAATATCTCCATCTGAGAAGTCAATGAAAGGACGGGTGACACGGCTTTTTGTCACTCCCTTTGTGGATGCAATGAGTACTATCATGAACGAACGGGGGTTCTCAGAGCTGGGGCACTTTTTTTCCTATCACAGAATGTTCAAGTATCCCCTTTCCGGCGAGTTCAGCCTGAGCGCACGGCTTGCACGGGAAATTAACATTGCCTATGACTGGTCCCTGGAAGTGGCCACCCTTTCAGAGGCATATCACAGGGTCATGGACAGAAAACTGGCCCAGGTTGATCTTGCATCAAATTATGAACACAAACACCAGGACCTGTCACCCGACAATGTTGAAGAGGGCCTGTCGAGAATGGTTGTTGATATAGCAAAATTCTATCTTCACTATATGCGGGCCCACGGCATGGCCCTTGACGACCCTTTTGTTGACATGATGCTTCACACCTATTATGACAACGCCTTAAAATTCATTAAGTGCTACAGTGATGACGCTGAGATGAACAACCTCCTCTTTGACCGGTACAGGGAAGAGATGACAGTACGGCAATTCAGGGCCCTGCTATGGACAGCCTGGGAACAGAGCAGAGGGCCTACAGAGGCCCCGCTCATTCCATCATGGAACCGTGTCACCTACAGTATTCCCGATATTTATTCTGATCTGCTTGAAGCAGTTGAAAAAGACAACGCCTAGCTGAGAATTACTACCATGCTCCAGCAGTTCCTAAGTAAAGTTGGAAAAAATTGCCTTGAAGTCAATATCCTCTGATGCCATTACATAAGCGGTCGATGCAGGAGTAACGGTACTGAAAATGATATCACGATAATATTTACTGTAATCTTCGTCGCTTTCATCCGGCTCTGGAGGACGAAGTCCCAAAAAGACAAAGTCAGCTTCTCCAGAATGTTTTTTAATAAGTCCATATGCACTGCCTTCCTGAGCCGAGATGGTTACTGCCTGTGCATTGAGATGAGCGCTGTCAATAAACTCCTGCAATCCCTTTTCCGCGGCATCGATCTCATCTTTCGAATTGACAATGGTCTTCAGGTTCAGTTGCGCCTCTCGCCAGGGTGCGCTCATCCTGAGGAGGTGCGCGAGAGCCAGTATAAGGCCAATATTCCTGCTTTTCCTCCCCCACCACACGTCAATTCGTCTCTCTCTGGACAAGGCCTGCGTCCCTGACCCCTCTCTCAGTACAATCAGGTTCCGTTTGTTGTCCCTGATCATCTTCAGCAGCCTCATATAGAGCATAAGATGATCATCTCTTTGCACGTCACCAAGGAAAATCGTATTCGGTTCCAGCGGACCAAATCCATAGCCCCGAATAAGTGTCTCCATTCCCTGGAAGATGTCTTCAGATGGATAAACCTTTACAAAGGCACGTATATGCTTTTCAGTAAGATAGTTTCGCATGGATGTCTCCATACTGGTTTCCCGTTCACCGGTAACATGCTCCGGCGATACAATAGATGCAATGGTCAGCATGCCGTAACCGTGAGCTATTGCATCAGCAGTTTCAATAAGATGCCAGCGGGCTGAAGGTGATCCGCTGAAGACAAGCATATTTGGACGCCATGTTTTTTCATGGGGTTTCAGCCATGACAGTGTATACAATGCATATTGGACCAAATACACAATAACGCCGTATTTCATGTCGCCCCAATGGGCCCTGATACTTTTATTCTTCATATAGAGAAAAATGCACATGGATACGAAAAGTGCAAGAAAGGTTGACCCGGCATCAATCATAAACATTGCGGCAAAACATCCAAAGGCGCCAATAAATGATATGCTCCAGTGCACCTTGAAATCCGGTCTCCAGGAAGGACTTCCAATGAGGTTTCCAAGACCTGCGGAGAGGTTCAGTAGACCGTAGGTGGTGAGAAAAAACATTGAGAGTATCGCAGCAATCATATTGAGGTCCCCGGCAAATGTTCCGGCCAGGGCCAACAGGAAGGAAACAAACATGGCAATCCGCGGTTCTCTATTCTTGCCGAATCCTCTGCCGAGAATCTGTATGGTCACTCTGTCTCGCGCCATAGCCTGGAGTGTTCTCGGCCCCCCAAGAAGAGAAGCTATGGCGCTTGAAAGCGAAGCGCCCCACAAACCTGCAAGAATAAGGTTTCCCCACCTGGCCACTCTGTACATTATCATGCTGTCCGTCATAAGCACGGCAGGATCAGGAATGATACGGGAGAGAAAAACAGGGATAGCCATATAAATTACATAACTGATTCCAACGGCAAAAAGCGTTCCCCTCGGGATAGCTTTTTTAGGATTCGCAAGATCTCCGGACATTGAAAGTCCTGATAGGATTCCCGTTACTGCCGGAAAGAACACGGCAAAAACAGCCCAGAAGGCCTCTTTTTCCGGGCCCCCTGCTTGCACCAGAACAGCTGGTATCCCCTCTGCCGATCCGGCAAAGAACGATACAAGAGATGCCCCTATCAAAACCAGAATAATATATTGAACTTTCAGTGCGAAATCCGCCGATACAATGGCAAGGATGGAAATGACCGCAAGAGTAATGATCCCCATCTCCTGGATCCCGAGCCAGGGAATCATCCCTGACAGTGATTCGGCAAAGCCGATTACATAAAACGACACGCCAAGAGTCTGTGCAATATACAACGGTAAACCTATGGCTGCCCCGGCTTCGATCCCAAGAGATCTGGAAATTATGTAATATGCTCCGCCACCACCTAATTTCATATTTGTGGCAAGCACTGATACAGAAAGGGAGGTAATCAATGTTATGACAGTGGACAGTGTGACGATGATGAGCGTCTGGAACAGGCCCACATTACCCAGTACCCAGCCAAAGCGCAGGTACATGATGACGCCAAGGATAGTAAGGATATTCGGCGTGAAAACGCCCTTAAAAGCATTAAATCTGTAGCCCTGATCTGAATCAGTCATTTTCAAACATTACCAGAGTTTTTTCCCCTGCCTATAACTCAATAATAGTATCATAGTCAACTACTTCTTATTCAGAGCAACTTACTCTGTACCATAAAAAAGTATTGACAAAGAGATTGCAGCACATATAATTTAGTCAAGCACGGAGGTGCATCATAGAGAGCGTTATCTTACGAGATGAGGTCAGTGAGAAGCTGAAGGAAATAGGCGAGGCAGATATCCTTGTCGGAATCCCGAGCTTTAACAACGCTGATACAATTGGACATGTGGTCAGGGCAGTCCAGGCCGGATTCGCAAAATACTTTCCGGACAAGAAGGCAATTCTCATTAATTCCGATGGCGGATCCACAGACGGCACCCATGAAATCGTGGAGAAAACCGTCATTGATGACTTCCAGCCCCTTTTAATCGACAGACGTCAGAGCCTTCTTTCAAAAATTGTGACGCCCTATCACGGCATCCCCGGTAAAGGCAGTGCATTCAGAACAATCTTTCAGATTGCAAAGGAACTGCGGGTCAAGGCATGCGCTGTCGTTGATTCAGACCTCAGGAGCATCACACCGGAATGGATTGACCTGCTGATACGTCCTGTGCTCAGCAGAGATTTTGATTTTGTAACTCCCTACTATCTCAGGCACAAATATGACGGAACGATTACAAACAGCATCATCTATCCCGTCACCCGTTCGCTCTACGGCAAACATATCCGGCAGCCCATTGGAGGCGACTTTGGTTTCTCCGGGAAACTGGCAGAGTTTTATCTGACAAAAGATGTATGGGAATCGGACGTCGCCCGTTTCGGTATTGACATCTGGATGACGACGACAGCCGTTGCAAACGATTTCAAGGTGTGCCAGTCCTTCCTCGGGGCAAAGATACATGCAGCCAAGGACCCTTCAGCCGACCTGTCCGCAATGCTGACCCAGGTCGTGAGCGCCCTCTTCATGCTCATGGAGGAATACCCGGACAAGTGGAAAGAGGTCAGGTCAACTGACCCGGTGCCTCTTTTCGGGTTTGAATTTTCCGTGGGGCTGGAGCCTGTCCATGTGAATGTGGACCGCATGATCGGAATGTTTGATCTTGGAATTAAAGAATTAAGTGCCCTGCTCACAGACATCCTGTCCATGGACAGCATGAAGGAGCTGATAGAAACTTCAACTTCAAATCCCTTTACCTTTACCGATGAATTATGGGCACGCATAATCTATGATTATGCTATTGCATGCCATAAAAAAGTCATGAGCCTTGAACACATCCTCAAGACATTAACTCCGCTCTATCTCGGGAAGGTCGCCTCTCTCGTAATGGATATGGCAGAAAGCAATGCCCTGGAAGTGGAGAATAGACTTGAAAGATTATGCACTGCATTTGAGAAATTAAAACCGTACCTTATTGAACATTGGGAGTAAAGGGGGAATTATGGATAATGTATTTATAGAGCCGTTGAAAAGATTTATTGAAAGGATCGCTGCATTTCTTCCCAATCTTCTGATCGGCCTCATTCTTATCATTATTGGCTTTCTTCTTGCCAAACTGTGCAAAGCCATCATCACCAGAGTATCCATATTCCTGAAAGTTGACGCCCTTTCAGAGCGCATCGGGATATTACAGGCACTGCGGAAGAGCGGAATTCATGAACCTCTGTCAAAAATGATCGGCCAGGCCGTTTACTGGATCATATTCCTCTCCTTCATTATCATCGGGCTCGACGCATTGAAGATGCCTGCCGTAGAAAACCTGATGACAGAATTTCTGCTTTACCTTCCGAACATTGTCCTTGCATGCATTGTTATCTTTATTGGCTATCTCCTTGGAAATTTTCTGGGGAGGGCTGCCCTTATTGCTTCTGTGAACGAAGGCTTTGCTTTTTCAGGGCTCATGGGCAAATTTGTTAAATTTACCGTATTCATAATGGCTTCAACCATGGCGCTTGAACTTCTCGGCATAGGCGAAGATACTGTGCTTATTGCCTTTGCAATTGTTTTCGGTGGGGTAGTACTCGCCCTGGCCATTGCCTGTGGACTTGGCGGAAAAGATGCTGCCAAGGAATACATCGACAAAATGCTGCAGGAGAAAAAGGAAGACGACGATATAACACATATTTAATGAGACGATCTTCCGCCCTTCCCTTTGCCACAAAAATGCATTTTTGCTTTCTGTCATGTTATTCTTCTGAAAACTATGCAACACCACCCAGCTAAAGAGAAAAAGATTATCGGTTGGCGGGAATTTATCGATCTCCCCGAATGGGGGATACGGAATATTCGGGCAAAAATTGATACCGGTGCAAGAACAAGCTCCCTCCACGTCGAGGACATCAGGGTCCTGGGTAATAACCAGATCAGTTTTTTTGTTATTGTCCAGATAAAAAATACGTTGCGAAGAAAAAAGGTCGTTGCAGAAAGACTGAAACAGGGTCATGTAAAATCCAGCACAGGCGACAGAACGCGACGCTGGTATGTAAAAACAAAAATCAGGATCGGAGATTTCCAGAGAGACATTACTCTGAATCTCGTAGGTCGTGAGGACATGAACTTCAGAATGCTCCTGGGCAGAACAGCGTTAGAGGACGCATTTCTCGTCGATGTTGACAGGTCGTTCCTGGTAAGTAAGAAAAGAAAGGTGGAAAGAACTTGAAAATTGCCATTTTATCCAGAGGACCAAAGCTCTACAGTACAAAACGCCTCAGGGAAGCCTGTAAAAAACGCGGCCATGACGCCAAGGTCTTAAACTCAATGGACTTTTCGATAAACGTAGAGGAAGGATACCCTGATCTGCTCTACAAGAACAGACGCCTGCCCAATTTTGATGCTGTAATCCCGAGAATAGGTGCCTCCATAACCTTTTTCGGAACGGCGATTGTCCGGCAGTTTGAACAAATGGGTGTCTGCTGCCTTAACTCCTCTCTCGGCATTATTACGTCCCGGGACAAGCTTTTTTCAGTCCAGCTCCTTGCCCGCCACAACCTCGGGATTCCCCAGACAATCTTTGTAAAGGAAAGAGCTTCCATTCTTCCCGCTATTCAAAAACTGGGTGGAGCTCCAGTCGTTATTAAATTGATTGAAGGCACCCAGGGCATCGGCGTCATCCTGGCAGATACAGATACGGTAGCCGAAGCAATCATTGAAACCCTGCACAGCAAAAAACAGAATGTTCTTATTCAGCAGTATGTCAGTGAGAGTAAAGGCAAGGACATCCGGGCCATTGTCGTCGGCAATAAGGTTGTTGCCTCCATGCGCCGCAGGGCAAAAGGTGATGAGTTTAGAAGCAATGTTCACCGGGGAGGAACAGTTGAGAATGTTCAGCTTGATGACAAATATGAAAAGGCGGCTATCAGGGCTGCGCAGATTATGGGACTGAGTGTGGCCGGTGTGGACATGCTTGAAGGCAAGCGTGGACCGATGATTATGGAGGTCAATTCATCACCCGGACTGGAAGGTATTGAGAAGGCGACAGGCATTGATGTTGCGTCTGAAATGGTCCAGTTTCTTGAACGGCAATGCAATATCCCGGAAATCGACCTGAGACAGCGTCTGACCCAGGACAAAGGGTATGGTGTTGCAGAAATACATATTATGAAAAATTCTGATATCATCGGCAAGACAGTGCAAGACGCCGGTTTTCGGGAAAGAGACATCGTCATTATGAGTATAAAACGAAAGCGTACGACCATCTCAAACCCGAAAGCAACAAGAGAAATATTGCTCGGTGATACATTACTCTGTTTTGGAAAACTGGTAAATATGGAGTCTTTTATTGTTCAGTCCAGAAAAAGACGGAGAAGAAGAAAGACGAACGGCAGTGCCAAAACTTAAGAAACTCGTAATTGGGAAAACAGAAGTCCCCCCCGGCGAAACAAGGGAAATCAATCTTTTTGTCGGCAAACAGTTCGATTTTACAGAGCTCTATATGCCGGTAAAAGTAATACGGGGGAAAGTGGATGGTCCCCGGCTTTTTGTATGTGCTGCCGTTCACGGAGATGAAGTCAATGGCGTTGAAATCATAAAACGCCTCCTGGCCCACAAAGCGTTGAGCGCTCTTAAAGGAACTCTTATCTGTGTCCCTATTGTGAATGTCTTCGGTTTTAACAGTCTCTCACGGTACCTGCCCGACCGCAGGGACCTGAACAGGTCTTTCCCCGGCTCAACAACAGGATCACTTGCTTCCCGGCTGGCCCATCTCTTTGTTACAGAAATTGTGGAAAAATGCACTCACGGAATCGATCTCCACACGGGCTCACGGTACAGGACCAACCTGCCGCAGATCAGGGCCTGCCTGAAGGTGAAGGGAACCCGGAGACTTGCCCATGAATTTGATGTTCCCGTTATTCTTGACGCAGATGCTATAGATGGAACACTGCGCCAGGTCGCGTATGAAAAAAGAATGCCCCTCCTGGTCTTTGAGGGGGGAGAGCCTCTCCGCTATAATGAAGTGGCCATCCGCAGCGGTCTTGCAGGGGTCCTCTCAGTTATGAAATCACTGGGAATGACCAGAAATAAAGGAAAAAGACACCGTAAGGTTAAGTCATTCACTGCAAAAGGCAGCTACTGGGTCCGGGCACCGCACGGCGGCATCGTCATTATCAAAAAGAAACTGGGAAGCATAATAAAAAAGAACGACCTTCTGGGAATTGTCTCCGATCCCCTGGGAAATGATAATATTGAGGTAAGAGCGAAAAAGAAAGGGATTATTATCTGTCACACTCATCTGCCTCTTGTAAACAGGGGAGATGCGATAATACATGTTGCAACCTTCGAGCGGACGAAACCGCTGATCAAAAGCATGGAGCAATTCGATGACCGTTTTGAAGATGATGAAAAAATATAAATCAGTATTCAATTTATTTTTCATACAGTGATAAAAAAACCTGTAAAGAGGAAAAAACAACAGCCCCCGAATGAACAAAAACTCCTCGCTTTCTTAAAAAAGCGGAAAAAAGATATTTCACCGCTTCTTATCATTACCCACAACTTCCCTGACCCTGATGCCCTTGCAAGCGCCTATGCACTGCATTTTCTTGCGAGCCGGATATTTCATATCCGCTCACGAATAGTTTACAGGGGACTTATCGGACGTATTGAAAACCGGAATATGATGAATTTCCTTGAATTACCGGCACATAAAATGAAACCACATGAGATCGAGAAGTATGCAAACACCGCTCTCGTTGATACACAGCCGGCATTTGAAAATAATCCCTTCCCTGCAAACAGGGAGGCGACAATAATAATAGATCAGCATGCTCCCTTTCATGCTCCTGTTGCCGATCTGTCTATTATCGATACTGAATGCGGTGCTACCAGTGTTATTCTTGCAAAGGCCATTCTATCGCTGAACATTGACATACCAGAGCGGCTTGCCACAGCACTTGCCTATGGAATTATCAGCGATACCTTGAATCTGTACAGGGCAAAGAGGCCTGATATCATAAACACCTATCTGAAGGTACTCTCATTTGCAAACATTCATACTCTTGCCCGTATCCAGCTTCCGCGATATGATAAACAGTACTTTACAACCCTGGACGGGGCAATCACAAAGGCTCAGATGCGAATGGGATTAATCATCTGTCATCTCGGAAAAGTCAGTAATCCTGATCTCGTATCTCAGATCGCAGAATTTTTCCTCTGCTACGAAAAAACTGACTGGATACTTGTCACAGGCAGGTTTAACAGGAAACTCCACACTTCACTCAGAACAAAATGCAGTGGCTGCGATTCCGCTAAAATACTGAGAGAATGCTTTGACAGGCCTGAGGATGCAGGCGGACATGGACAGATAGCAGGAGGCTCGTTGAGCATACCCAGGCCCAGTGAGAAAGTATGGCATGAAGCAGAACAGAACCTTGGTGAAAAAATAACTGCACTTCTCAAGTGTAATAAAAGAAGCAGGCTTTACTATCCGTTTCAGGGAGACAGCAAATGCAGGACATATTAGGCTCCATTAAGGAGATAGGGGTCATGGGTTTTCTTGATATTCTGTTTATGTTTCTCCTGCTCTATACCCTTTTCATTGCCTTCAAGCGTACCCGTGCGGCCTTTGTTTTAAGAGGCATATTCATTGTCGCCTGTGTCTATCTCCTGACCCGTCAGTTCAATCTCATTATGACAGCTACTGTCTTTGAAAAGTTTGTTACTGTTATTTTTATCGTTCTTGTCGTTATTTTTCAGGAAGAGTTGAGGCATTTTTTTGAAGAGATTGCCTCCTGGAGCCTGAAGCGTCCTGACACATTGAATAAAAGCAGGCCTTTGAGCCGTGATGAAACCCAGCTCTTTGTCAAGGTGCTCATGGAACTTTCCCGTGACAGAATCGGAGCACTCATCGTCATTCGGGGAAAAAACATACTTGTCAGGCACCTTGATGGGGAAGTTCCGCTCAACGGTCAATTGAGCGAACCCATACTGAAAAGCATTTTTGATCCGCACTCAATCGGACATGATGGATCAGTGATTATTGACGGCAACCGGATTACCCATTTTGCGGCACATCTGCCATTATCAAAAAACCTTGAGAATATACGGGACCGGGGAACGAGACACGCAGCCGCACTGGGAATTAGTGAAGTTACTGATGCGCTCTGTCTTGTCGTATCAGAAGAGCGCGGCAGTATTTCCGTCGCCAGACACGGAACGATTTACACTGAAAACAATCCGGACAGACTGACAACTGCCATTGAGAATTTCTACGAAGAGATACGGCCAAAGAAGCAGGTAAAGGCATGGGAGGAATTTTTCAAGAGCAATTCACGTGAAAAAGTATATGCTATCTTATTGGCACTTGGCCTCTGGTTTGTGCTCGTTCACGGATCGAAGATCGTATACAGGAGCTATGTCATCCCTGTATCCTATGGTGAACTTCCCAGTGAATGGTCCATTGCCGATATTGATCCAAAGGCAATGGAAATCAGACTGAAAGGTCCGCGCACCTCCTTTTATCTCAACATCAGGGATAGAATAAAGGTCTATCCCGATATCAAGATGCAGAGCGGTCCCCAACGGATCAGAGTGTATGAGAAGAATTTTGTATATCCCAAAAGTTTGAATCTTGATGAATACGATCCTCATTATATATCGGTAACGCTTGATAAGAAACCACAGGAAGTAAAACCACAGGAAGCAACACCGCAGGAAGCAACACCGCAGAGCAAGAATGGAACAGAATAAGAACACAGAAGGGGCAAAAAGTGTAAAACCGGTGCACACGCCTTTATTGCCTCTGGCAAGACAGTACTTTGAACATTATCCATCTGATGCCGCCCATGCACTTGAAGTCATGGGCTCTGATGAGGCTGCCAGCGTATTGAAAGCCCTTCCTCCATCCATAGCTGCTACAGCGCTGAACTACCTGAACGATGCTTATGCCGCTGTACTGCTTGAAAAAATGCCGGCTTCCACATTCCAGAATTTAGGAAACAGGCTTGATTCGCAAAAAACAGCAAATATTCTGCTCAGGCTCTCCCCAAATCTGAGGACGTCCTTACTGAACCTTCTTGATGAGAGACAAAAAAGACAAATACAGGAGCTCCTTAATTTTCCGGAGCACAGCGCAGGCAGGGTAATGTCATTGAATTTTATAGCCTTCCACAGTTCAACAAGAGTCAGAGATGCCGTTGACAAGATACGCAAGATCGCAAAGAGAGGATCTGCTCTTTCATATATCTATGTCATTAACGATGAGAGCCATCTTGTCGGTATCATGAATATGAGAGACATGCTCCTTGCAGAAAGCAATGTCCCTCTTGAAAGTATCATGCGTAAAGAGGTGTTCACGGTGAACTGTATGGAGGACCTGGAGAATGTTACCCATGCATTCGTTGAGAAAAAATTCCTGGCCATACCCGTCGTTGATCATGAAAAGAGAATGCTCGGTGTTATACAGGCCGATCATGTACTGAGCAATGTACAGGGCGCTGCCACAGAAGACATCCAGAAGATGGTCGGTGTCAGCGGGGATGAACGGGCTTTTTCCCCGATTTCACAATCCATGAAAACAAGGCTGCCATGGCTTCATGTGAACCTGGCCACGGCTTTCATGGCAGCCTATGTTGTCTCCATCTTTGAAGATATTATTGCAAAAATTACTGTTCTTGCTGTCTACCTGCCCGTTGTCGCCGGACAGGGCGGAAATGCAGGGGCCCAGTCACTGGCCATCGTCATGCGGGGCCTCGTCATGCGCGAAGTTCCGCCTCATAAGGTTAAAAAACTTATTATGAAAGAAACCCTGATCGGTGTCATGAACGGTGCTGTCATTGGAATCGTCACCGGGCTGGTAGCATGGTACTGGCAGGGGAACCCTTACCTTGGTGTCGTCATAGGACTGGGTATGCTGGTGAATCTGGCCGTAGCAGGCCTGTCAGGCGCCATTATTCCTATCACCATGAAGGCCCTTCATCTGGACCCGGCACAGTGTTCGAGCATTATTTTGACGACAATCACCGATGTCATGGGTTTTCTCTCATTCCTTGGTTTTGCGGTACTGTTTCAGAACTTTCTGCTCTAAGTTTTATCATAGCCATTCTTATTTCCCCACTAAAGGAATATTCTATTTATACTCTTCATGGATCACATCGTTCTTCCCTGCTTTTTTCACTTCATACATGAGTCCATCCACTTTCTTTATCATCTCCCTGCTTGTATTCATCGGTTTTGAAAAAGTTATGGCACCGATACTGCACGATATGGGCCAGGCATGAATCTTCATTTCCTGAGAAAGGACGGGAATGAAATTCCGAATAATTGTTTCTGTTGCTTCATAGCCGGTTTCGGGAAAGAGCACCGCAAATTCATCGCCACCCAAACGGCTTACAATGTCTGACTCTCTTACATTCTTTTTGACGACATCCGCTACAGTTCGCAAAACATCATCACCGGTGTCATGACCCAGGGCATCATTAATATGCTTGAAATTATCAAGATCGATGTAGGCAATGGCAAAAGGTCTTTTATACCGTCTTGACCGGGCTGATTCATAGTCAATACTCTCGTAGAAGGCCCGGCTATTTTTCAGGCCGGTAAGGTAATCAGTATCAGCCAGTGACTCTTCCAGTTCAATTTTCTCTTTCACCATTGACGTCAGCATTGTGATGGTTACAAAGAAAATGAGCCTCACAGCAGCATTCCAGAAAGGAATCAGAAAATACCGATATGCCTGTCCAGTCGTCAGGTCGGCCGTAAGCCATACAGCAGCAGCAAGTATTGAAATAAAAAAGCCCGCTTCCCTGCTCCTGTACCACGTTGCAAGGAGTATGGGAGCAATATAGAAAACAGAAAAGGATATTTGCGATCCGATGGCATGATCAAAGACCCCGAG
>Ga0209536_100002943_pt1 | contig 27608 bp, 15 predicted proteins | sample DeeMarSeWOR28_12_FD_187461 | JGI IMG/M metagenome (GOLD analysis project Ga0209536, IMG submission 187461) | Marine sediment microbial communities from White Oak River estuary, North Carolina - WOR-2-8_12 (SPAdes) (version 2) | ecosystem: Environmental > Aquatic > Marine > Intertidal zone >... | reverse complement strand
CTTGCCGAAAACAGTCATTTGTCAGATAACACATCGGCAAAAATGGTTTGTACTGCCCAATTTTGTTGTTATTCGTTACCAATATCATGTATGGGAACCTAATATTTAATGCAGACATGTGAACGCTTCTATTTCAGCTCCTTAATGAAGATGTTCTTGAACTGCACCAGGCTCGGCGGGCTGTTCCACTTTCCGTTGCGTTTACTGCCGTGGTGCTGTAGGGCAATAGGGCCGTTATCGGCAATGCCCGGAAGCTGCGCCTTGTCGATGACCTTGATTCCGTTGAGTACAACCGTTACACGGTCGCCCCGCATAGTGATTTCGAAGCGATTCCACTGGCCCACGGGCTTGTCGGCCTGGTGGCGTGGAGTTACGCCAGCCCGAACTTCAGGCGGCATTGATTTATCCATGCGATAGCCATAGAATTCCCCCGAGCCGATGGGCCAGCACCAGATATTGACCTGGCTCTTGCCGGCCCCGCGCAGGTAGACACCACTGTCGGAATCGGGCAGGGCCAGCGTCATCTCCTTGCCGTGAATATCTCTGGCGTGCGTGCCGTCCGGCAGGATGTAGGGGATACGCGGATTAATGTAGGGAGTTTCCTTGATTCGCCAGTCCACGTAGAGCACGAAGTCCTTGAAATCCTCGGTATGCCAAAGGCTTTTGTCGCCTTTAGCTTCGCTCTCGGCATCGTAGTCAATGACGCCGTCTATGATTTTCCAATGCTCGTTGTCACCTTCAGGGACTTTCCAGCCGGTAAAGTCTTTACCGTTGAACAGAGCCCGAAATCCGGGAGGTGGTACGTTGTCTTTGCCCGACTGCATCGACACGGCCTGCCCGCAAATAGTTATTACAATGACCACTATTACAAATACCCTCATTACTACCATTCTTTTCGCTGTCATTTTAAACCTCCTTTTTATAAGACCGAGATTTTCATTCAATTTCGTAAACGATGCTCCTACACACTGTAATGTTCCATTATATCTGAACAATCTGTTTCATATAAACGCTCTTTTCTATCCGGTTATTACCATAGTGAAGAACTCTGGTCAAGCAGAAGATACAAATTTAGTATATATTGAAGCTGAGTTCATGAATTTAGAGGCATAAGTTGTGATTGATCAACTATGAAGAATTCAAGATCGAGCACTAAAATCCCTCTTGCGGTAAAAATTTTATTTTAGGCATTTGACCTTCATTGCTTCACATCATAGTTGATGCTTAATAAAAATCGATCGTCAACATTCCTGCACAACCTTTAGCCCCATCAGGTGGGCCAGATGACGAATGCCCCGGGTGTGGTCACCATAAAAGGCGACACGGTGCAGAGAAGCATAGTAGTCCTTCGCGCTGGCGCCGAGCACACCGCCGCCCCAATTGGCCAGCAGTCTTTCCGCGTCGTCCACCTCGGCAACGAGTTCCGTCCGACAGCCTCGTTCCTGGCCTTTGGGAATCCTGGGAACCTCGATGATCTTGCCTGTGAACATCAGCAGGGTGTCGAGATGGACTAGTTTGGTGAAGGTTATTTTCTGCCCTATGCGATAATGGACTTCGGTAACCGCGCCGCCGCGGACTTCAGCATGCCTACGAAGCAGATAAGGCGCCTTCGAACCGGCGGGACCTTCCATTTTCAGCGGGGCAGAACAGTGTGAGAGATGAAAAGCGTTTTTGGCTGTGTCGACGCCGCCGGCGTTGCCCAAAAAGCCTGCCCGATTGAACGCATGCTGGAAGATTAGCATTGTTAGCAGGCAGTCCATATCTCCGTCGCATGCGGCGGGGATTCCCCGGTCGTTTAGGCGTGAAAATCCGAGACAGGGAAAGCCTCGCGACAGCCAGCCCATACACGTTCCAACACATAGACCGTCAACATGGTTCTCAGCGATGAGTTGGTTCAAGGTCAGACTTGCCTTCGCGGCTTTGAGGACATCCTCTTGGTTTGGCTCGACAATATCCTCTGCTTCGTCCAGCCATTGCTTGGCTTCTGCTTTGGCAGCACGGCCGTCCACACCGGCCATGACTTCGTCATAACGACCGTCAGCGATGGCTACCATTTCTACCCCGAGCCGCTGTTTCACTTTTTCGGGTGTGTAGGATTCGGGTGTGCCCTTGAACGGCGGTGAGACAAGTACGCGGCTCCTTTTCAATAGCGGGATTACCCTGAGTAAAGATGCAGCCCGTTCCAAATCATTGTAATCGCTGCTATTGAACAAGGTGATTTTATGTCCCTCTTCGCGCCACGGATTAACCAGACACCAGTCGTGTCCGCCTATGATTGGTATATGAAAGACGGCCGCAGGCCGTTCCTGTTTGAAGATGGCGGGCATCACTGCGTTATCGTTGTTAAAGTTGCTCAGGCCAAAAATGTCGGCACTAATTGTCAGTACGGGGGCATCGGGACCTGCCTTATTCAGTAAGTGTTCAGTCTCTTCCGAAGTGCTTGCCCGGCCGATGACAAACTCTACGTTGCCCAGATTTTTTTCGGCTTGAGTAAGGCGATTGATTATGGGTGAAAGATCTGCTTCGGAAAGGCCCCAACTTCTGCCCGCTGGCTTGCCGGCAATAACTACACATATCCTAACCTTTAAATCGGGCGTGGGCGGGGACTTTATTGCATAGCTCGCGGCCGCCAGGTGACCAGTCGCCAGCGCTATCCCTCCCATTGTACCTGCTCCGATAAATTGCCGTCGTGTGCAATGTGTACACATGAATCATTTCTCCTTATGTATCAATTTCTGGATATTTTCTGTTTACAATCCTATTGCTGGTAACTGTTGGAACTAAAATTATGTTGTCCAGTCTAATCCCACGGAGAATTCGGCGTGCCGGTCTCTGAGGCCATAGGACGATGGCTGAAGGGCATGGCCTTACCTGTATGCACGTTATAAAGCACCTTGTGCGTTGCCTTGAGGGCCTGCACCAGTTCGGGATAAGGGCGGTTGGTCACATCTACCAGGCCGATATTATAATTTTCACCGTCCATGCGTCCCAGCACAGGTTGGTCTTGCCACTGAAACCAATGGGCCCCGAGGAAATACGGCAGGGCGATGGCCTGTTCCACATAGTAGCGGTAACCCGCTGCCCGTTCGGATTGATTCAGCGTCTGTACCAGACCTGCACCCAAACCATCGGCCGGTACACCAAAATGAAACTCGCCGATTACAATTGGTCGCCCAGCAAGGGCAAAGGTGCGTTTGAGTTGCCGGGTAGGTTCGTATTCGTAGACATTGATGCTGCATACATCGAATTTCTTTGCCATACGACAAACGGCTTCCGGTGGACTGCCTCCAAAGCGGATGCCGAGATTCAGGTGATTTTCGTCGTACTTCTTGATTGCAGCATTGATAAGATCAAGGTACCTTTCGAACATGGCATGGACAAATTGCTCGCGGCGTTCCTTTGTGTCGCCCTGAGTCAAATAGGCCTGGAGTTTAGTTTTGGTGGCCGTGTCCGGTCCGTTGAGAAACATATCGACGAGTTCACTTTCGCGTTCGGGCCAGGGGGGTTCGTTGCCGATAAAAGTACCGATCAGCCAGGGATCGTCTTTGAGTGGCTCGCATTGCCGTTGGGCCGCTTCATCCAAACGGCGGGTAAATTCCTCGCCGTAAACGTCCGGCATACCAAGAAACATGGGCTGTGTGCGAGGGCTGCGAAACGTGGCTACATAGGCCTTGCGGCGACCATCCTCGGATTCTCGAAAGGAAGACCAGTTACCAACAGTGTTTAAGCCCCAGGCAGTCATGCGACGCTCAATCAAATTGGTATTGACTGTAGTACCGCGCCTGCCCCTGCCTTGGATGCAGTTCGAGCCGGTGGAAATAAAAAGGTGCCCATGGGGATCTACAAACCACCAAACGCCGTCAATCTCTTCCACTCGGAAGAAGCCCGTAGTCTTTGCCTTAGTGTTTAAAAAACCGCCATATTCACAGTTATTGAACGGGCTGCTGTCGGTCAGGTTTTTAGCTTCTTCGGCAAGTTCCTCAGCCAGTTGTTCTTTGCTCTTAATCTTGCCGTGCCAGTCCGCATGAGCCCATTGCCCGAACGCATCCAGCACAGGTTTCTTCTCCAGGAAATCCGATCCTGCATCCTCATTGGTTAGTCTAATAGAACGAATATCCAACTTTGGCTGGTTAATGGGGTAGGCCATGGTCACGCCCAATGCCTGGACTTTATCGATCGGTCCGAACGGTCCCCAGACAGACATCCAAAAGGATCCCGAGCGACGGTTGTTAGCCGAGGCCATATCATGGCCGGATTGATCCCTGCCCTTAAAATGCATTAAAGGGATAGATGCCCGCAGCCATACATTCTGGCCGAATGGCTGGAGCATGATTCGTCGCGGGCCGTCGGTTGTGTAAAGCCACAGGGCGAAACGCTGCGGTGTGGATGTCCGCATTTCCAGCACCAAGTATTCATATCCAGACCAGTCAGCAGGCAGGTCCGAATCTAATTCCTTCAAAGGCCACTTGTGCTCTGAAATTCCACCCTGGAACGTCACGGATTTAGGTTCCATGGCATTCAGACGGCTCATTATAAGCAGTGGGGCGATCAAGGCAATGAGGATTTGAAATGACCGCCAATAGTGTGTTCTCTTAGGTTTTATGCTCATGATATATTTCCTTCAATGATAATATTCTATATTCCCTATATGACCACTATTATAGCCATCCGAAACAATACTAACAATCGCGCAGTTTGATTTCATTACTTGCGTGTATTGCTCCATATTTTCTTAATAGTTTCTTCCTGAGAATATCCGATGGGACAATCCGGACTTCTGGTATTGGCCCGATAACTGCCTGATGAATTGTTCGGGCATGTTATCATCCTGCTTACAGGCATTTGCATGTGCCCATTGGAATCGGTTTCCTTAATCCAGTTGTAGGAATATTCGAGCCATTTATTTCTATATTCTTCGTTCTGGAGAGAAAACCATGAAATCTCATCCCAGCCCCAGACGAAATGCGAATTGAGATTGGCGACGTTGGGGGATCGACCTCTGCCGTAGTTGTCGAACTCGACGAGGTATGGCAGACTCTCACAGCACCAGCCGCTTGGTGAGATGCAACCTTTGCTCTTGTTGAATATGGCATCGAGGTGGTTTACTTCCAGCACAGCCTCGAATGGCTTTTCCGGCACTTCTTTTATACGCAGTGGAAACGAATTGAAATCCAGAAGGCTGATGTCGTCAACGATCATGCCCCATGTAGGCACGTGTGCATCCAGCAGCACTAAATGACGGCGGGCGTGGATCTTTGCATAAGCACGTATCCTTACCAGCAAACGGGACCATTCCTTCAAGTCAGGATCGGCCATACCGATGAGTCGCACCTGCCCCAGATGAAGGGCTTCACAACCAAGTTTTATATACGAGCCGGCAAGGTAGTAGAACCACAGTTGTGTTTCAAGCCTCGTGACATCTGGTACACTGCTGCGGCCCCAATGATTGACTAGCTTTCCATCCTTGTTGAGCATGGCTTCGTATGAAAAAGTCCTGTACTCAACCGGAAGGCCAAAATCCGTGAACACCCATGAGGGAATCTTTACGCTGTTTACCCTTCTGCTGATGGTTTCGAACAGGCATCCCTGGAAGATAACGTCCGGATCGAACGCATGGACTTTGTCCATCAACGCCTTTGCATCCGACCAAAAGCTGGGATCGTTCAGGCGGTCTTCTCCGTTCCAGCGATAAATTGCACGGCCGATGAACTTGGCTCCGATGTTCCGGATCAGGCGGATGTCGTCCTGCCTGTAAGGGTATTTACGGTTACCTTCGGCTTTTCCGGTAACCAAAAAATAAGCCATTGTCACTGAACGCTCAAGGTAGTTCTCTAGTACCTCCCTCGAGATGGTCTCGTCAAAACGATAGTCGAGCAGTTTCGCTGCCGATGATGTTTCTGCCGCATTTACATACCGCTCGCTGAATAAAAGACCGACCAGGAAGCTAAGCACGATCAGACAGCAAAGTTTTACTCTGATAGAATGAATTTTCACTATTTTGCCTTTCAAAGAGATAGTGCCTATTTCATGGTTAATTCAAGCGCCCCGCCGTCTCTCTTGCCCCTGGGTTTACTGCCGGTAAAATCGCGCAGGAACGGCCCGTCAAACTGCCAGGCGTACAGCTCTTCGATGCTGGTCTTCGCATCTTTAAGAGTCCCCAGCGAAATCCGCACAAATTCAACAATCCCTTTTAAGCATTTACCATCCGGAGTTCCACAGACAAACAGATCGCTGTCATTCTTTATAGATTCGTTGCCTATTCCGGGTCCTGAAGAATCTTTAATCCCGTCAACGTAAATAGTCAACCCTTTAGCCGAGCGGTCGGCTTCAGCGATTACGTGATGCCATTTGCCATCGTTGATCTTCGTTCTGCTTTTCAGTTCGGATGAAGAACCGGACGATTTTACTGTAAAAAGAATTCTACCCGATTCATCGATAGTTAATCCATAGCCAGATTCGGCCATTTTTTGCATAAGGACACAGTCTTTCGATTCCGTCTTGAAATACGCTTCGATACAGAAATTGGAATCCCATACCTGGGGACTCTTGAAATCCTTTCCTTCAACCTTCCTGTCTTCTTTTTGGCCGGCTTTGTCCCATCTGAACCTGATCGGTATAGTAAGGATTTGGTTCAATTTGCTATTCGGACAGACCGCGTACTGGTTTTCACCGTTGAAGGTACACGCACCCTTTGTCCAATCTTCAAGTGGGCCGTCGACGTAATTGTCTTTTGTGATATTTACGCCGGTCAAAGGGAACATAGGCAGTTTATAATAATCATCCCTGACATAGTAATAGGGTGTCATGTACCAGTGCTCGTCCAATATCCTGGTCGGATCATTGCCTGCCGGATAGAAGTTCCACTCACCAACTACGGCGTACAGAGGCCAGGGCACAAAACACTTTACGCCTTGGTCAATAGCCGGCGATTCTTCAGTCAGGCTGAAATCTTTATTGGCGGGATCTTTCATAACGGCCTTATCTGTCACGACCCCGAGGTTGTAGGCTATTGATTTGACTTCTTCGAGCACTTCTCTGCACTCTTCAAAGGTGCGATGCCATTTTCCTGATGACTTAAATGAACCGTATTTCGCCGTGATATTGTGAAAAACGTTACCTGTAAACGCGTTAGTCTCGAGAGTGTAATTCTTTTCAACTTTACCTGCATCACGTTCATTGCCGTCCTCAGGTGTTTTAGCCGGTTGTGTGTGCCAGAACACCCAGTCGCTAATACTGTCCCAGATATTTCCCATGAACTTGTTCCGGCCCGCCTGCGGGGCCTGACGTCTGGTCCCTTTCACGAAATTGTAAGCTGTATTGTTGAAAAACATGTTCTGATAGCTGATTATCTCCTGGAACATAGTTGTGGCACCGTGCGGGCTCATGATGTCGTTGCTCAATCCCCAGCCGATATTGTTGAAATAGTAGTTCTTGAAGGCCCCGTCGAGATAATACGCCATTCCGAACCTTGCGCCACCGGGTGTTTTTGATGTTTTATCCGAAATCCAGTGACCGTATCTGAATCCTCCCGGATTACCGGAGACATTATTGAACACATACGCGCTGCCGCCTTGCCATGTCTCAATATTGCCACAGTCGTCACCGGTCCGTATCGAGTCTGTCACCTTGTTCTGGTAGATAAGAATACGCGTAAGCGGACAGTCCCTGACGTTGCCGCTTATTTTGCTGCCCCGCACATTTATACCGGCGTGCCACGCACGTTCCACAATATTGCCCGCTACTTCAAGAGCTTCAGCGTTGTCAACGTTGATGGCATTAGATGCTCCTACCCGGGGACTGCGCAGTCCGGTTTCATAAAAATAGTTTCTCAGTATCTTAACGTCAAACAAATGTCCCGCCCGGTCTGGAAGGGTATCTCCCCACAGCAATCCCTCTTCAATGCTTATACCGCTGTGATCGGTATGATGGAATTCACAGTCGCGCACATTGATATTGTCAATGCGGTCGCCCGGATTGACTGCTTTGAACAATACACCATTATTGATATGCTCGAATCGACAGTTCGCAACCGTTATGTCGTCGGCAGATCCCCATATCCTGATGCAGGCCGGATATATGTGCTTCTTGAGTCTGAATTGCTGCGAATATAACCACGGTATCTCAGTGAGGTCCCAGGATACATTCGTGAACCTGAATGTCAGGCCGCTTATATCAATGTGCTGTTGTCCCGTAAGATCAATAAGAGTGGCCTCTTTTCCCGTTTCGATTACCGCTGTGTTAGGATTTTGTTCATTGGGTAAGATAATATGAAGTCTTCCACCGGTTCCCTTTTTTTCAAACCAGTATTCGCCTTCTGGATCGTCGAGATAATGCGGTTTGTCTTCAAGATAATACCTGTGATTCCTGCTTATGATGCGCGATTTCGCACTGCCTAAGTATCCTTCGAAACCGATCGCTCTTTTCTCGGCGTCGAATCCCTGGACATACGAGGGATACGGAGTGCCATCAACCCAGCCGAATTCCGCCCATATAATCGCGCCCATGTAAAGTTCTTTCGGCCCTGTGATATGCTTCGTGTCCTTGCCCATAGCAAGAGTTTTTTCGCTGTTTTCGGACTTCATGGTCAGATTAAAATAAGGATGTCCAGGATTATCCCAGCACCACCACTCGCTTTTTACATCCTCCGGGTCGGATACTATCCAGTTCGGCATCCGTGCCAGAGGAATACGTGTTATCTTATCATTTTTCAAAGCCGCTTTTCCTGTTGGTTTTACAAGATACACAGTACGGGGAGCAAAATCGAGATCGATGTACCAGACTTTTTCAGGCTCAGGAATGTCTTTGTTCTTAGTGCCTTTTTTCCATTCGCCTGTAATCTGGTATCCGCCGGAGATTACAGCTTCCCCCGTACCCCAGGCCGGATCGCTTGTCAGGCGGATGGGATTTCCCTCCATGCCCGATTCAGAAGCATTCATTGTTCCCCTGTAATACACTCCTCGCTTGAAGACATACGTGTGAATCCCTTGACACTTTTTCGCATTACCTGATGCCTGCGGGTCCCATGGATGGTGTCTCCACGGAGTTTCTCTGGTCAATCCATTGTTCGAATCACTGCCCCCTTCATAATCAATAAAGCAAACCGAATCGGCCTGTTCAAACCTGAATGGCTGTGGTGACCACTCGATGTCACCTGTTGAAGAAATCTTCGCGTATGTCTTTTGCCAGCTAAATTCTTCGGCACTCGCCCCTGTACCACCGGAAATAAATAAAATAACAACTGTTATACAAAACCATGTCTTCATAATCTTTTTCCGAAGAAACTTTTAATTTCGGGAAACTAATAAGGATTTATAGAAATATTGATTTCAACACATAAGTAATTATAGCACTTCAGCATAACAACTCAAGGAGGAAAATTTTAGCTACTGCAATTATCAAGGCAGGTTATCTTTTGTACTTCTACCAATTTGTGATAAAATACAAAGCGGTTGGTTATCGTATGGATTTACCAAATTAGTAGAAAATACTTAGCATAACAGTTAGCTCACAGGAGTAACTATCATGATTCGTAATTCGATCAAAATTGCCTTTTGTTTTGATATGCTGTTAATCCTGTCTGCGCCCGTACCGGCTCAGCGCCAGATGGAAAATCTTACCCGGGGGATTGTGGCCGTCAGGCAAACTGACGGCGTTTACGTTAGCTGGAGATTATTCGGCACTGATCCGGAGACAGTCACCTTCGATCTCTACCGCTTAACTGGCAGTGGCTGGCCGGTTAAGGTCAATGAAGAACCGATTGCCGAATCCACAAACTACATTGATCGCGGCACCGATCCCAATCAGGAGCTTCAGTATTTTGTCCGGCCGGTAATCGATGGCAGTGAACTGGCACCTTCGAAGCCGGCTAGCGCCTGGGATAATAATTACCTCGAAATCCCTATCCAACCTCTCGACGAATACCGACCCGGCGATGCTTCAATTGCCGACCTGGATGGAGATGGTGAATATGAGATTGTTCTGCATCAAGTATCAAACGGCCGGGATAACGCCTTTGCCGGCATTACCGGCACGCCCGTCTTCGATGCCTACGAGATGGACGGCACGCATTTATGGCGCATCGACCTGGGCATAAACATCCGCGAGGGCGAACACTACACCCAGTTCATGGTCTATGACCTCGACGGCGACGGCAGGGCGGAGATGGCATGCAAAACAGCAGACGGCACAATAGACGGCAAAGGCCAGGTCATCGGCGACAAAGAAAAGGATTGGCGCACCTTTAAGGAAGGCGACCGAACTCACGGCCGAATCCTTGACGGCCCCGAGTTTTTAACCATCTTCGATGGCCAGACTGGTGAGGCATTAAAAACGGTGGATTATATTCCCAATCGCTACCCCATCAACGGCTGGGGCGGTAATGGTGGTAACGGCGGAAACGATAGTTTTGGAAACCGCTGCGATCGCTTCCTGGCCTGTGTCGCCTACCTGGATGGTGTGCGACCGAGCCTGGTGATGTGCCGGGGCGTTTACGGCCGGACTGTTTTGGCGGCATGGGACTGGCGCGATGGGAAACTGACCAGCCGCTGGGTCTTCGATTCAGGCATTAGCTATCCTCCTTTCGAGGATGCTTCACCTTATTCAGGCATGGGCGGCCATTCACTTTCGGTTGCGGATGTGGACGAAGATGGAAAGGATGAGATTGTCTATCACTCAATGGTTGTCGACGACGATGGAAAAGGGCTCTACTCCACCGCATGGCGACATGGTGATTCGATGCATATGAGTGATATGTATCCCGATCGTCCAGGACTGGAGGTCTTCACCATTCACGAAAACGAGGACGACACCGTACGATTCAAAAGTCCGGGCGCAGCGATGCGCGATGCTCGCACAGGCGAGGCGATTTGGACACACAGTCACGGCATCGATGTCACAGGGGGCTTGGCAGCCGATATCGATCCGCGGCATCGCGGTTACGAGGCATGGGGCGGCCCCGGAGGCATGCGTGATTCACAGGGTAACGACTTGGGAGCAAAGCCTCGCTCCAGCGGTTTTGCGATTTGGTGGGACGGTGATCTGCTTCGTGAACTTATTGCCGGCTCTGACATCAATAAATGGAACTTCGAAACAGGTGCTGAAGAAAGGCTCTTCTCTACAAGTACCAGATGGGGCAGACGCGGTCCGAATATTATGGGTGATTTTCTGGGCGACTGGCGGGAAGAAATGCTCATGACCGCTCCCGATGGTAAATCTCTGCGACTTTATACTACAATGATTCCAACCGGGCATCGCATCTACACGTTGATGCACGATCCTCAATACCGCCTTTCAATCGCATGGCAAAACGTGGTCTATAATAAACCTCCACACCCGGGATTCTTTCTTGGTGACGGGATGACGTTCCTGCCGCATCCCAATATCTACCTTATCGGCAACGGTGAAGCAATAAATGGTTTGAAGACAAATTAAATATGACATTATGCATGGACAGGGCGTTTCTGAGCTATAGAACGAGGTGAATTTTCTGAGAATTCTGGTGGAACCTCCTCTGATTTTATCCGATATCTGCTGTTAAGTCAACCCTGGATTCGGTCGATGAAATGACAGTAACAGCATCGGCATTTTGAAGGAGTCCGAGCATGAGACGAAAATCCTGGCTGATCGCAGCCACATTGTTGACACTGTCAATTCAAGGCTGCACAGAGAGAGTCCTTGCCCCCCCGAGAATCGACCTGAAAGATCACGAAGTCGTCGGTGTCATCGAGTTCGACTGCTCCGGCAAAGGTGAACTGGGGCCCTTCCTGACCCACCGCTTCGTGGATGCAGTACGGCGCGATCAGGATCTCGTGCGCATCATTCTACTCGGTACTCCAGCCGAAGTTCTTGCGGATATCGACCAGTCCCGCCTCGACCGGAACGCCTTCAAGGCAATCGGACAGAAGCATCAAATAAAGACGATCTTCACCGGGAATGTCATCGTTTCCGACGTCAAACCCAGTGTCGCGATAGGACAAAGACTGACTTACTTCGGTGTCTCGGCCGACGTGGACGCGACTCTCAACACTCAGATGGTCGAGACCGACACCGGCGCTTCGCTTTGGAGCCGTTCAGCTCGCGCAGTACAGCGGATCGGCGGTGTAGAGATCTTCGGCGACAAAAGCTTTGCCTTCGACGCCGATGATCCGGAAGAGGCCTATGGCCGCCTCGCTGACAGTCTCATTGAGGCCGTCACACACGACTTTCAGTGCCATTGGATACGCGTCAAGAAGAAGAAGTAGCGAACAGATAAAATGGTGTGAAAATATCGCTGTTTGAATTGTGGCATTTTCCATCTCATAAATACATGGTCACCACAGTTGGTAAACGCTGTTTTAAGGGTATAGTTTAAATTTTTTAACAGAATCTTTGATGATATCACTGTATAGCAGCGTTATGAAATAGCTCATATGCTGAAAGTTGCCCAATTTAAAGAAGATTAAGCAAGACTTGAGCTGTTAATATCCTTCATAATTAAGATTCATCTGTTTTCTTAAGTTTCAAAATTTGCTGTGCGATTTTTTCACGAGCGGCAAGGAAATCATCAGGGTCTTTTGAGAAATTCCACCAGTTTGGCGCTACGGCATCGACGATTTTCTTTACGGTTTTCTTGTCTGTAAGTTTTTCAAGAATCCTAAAATATTCATAGTCTTCCATGCCATCTCGAAGATTTTTCAAACGCATACTTGTTACAGGGCCGTCGATACCGCAAGGTGAGCCGGGATAAAACAAAAAGCCGCCGCCATTGTAATGCCGGGGATGAGCAAAAGCGGGATTATACCACGGCTCGATGACTGTCGTCACAGTGCTCCAGTAGAGCAATCCAGTAATATTATACTGGTAGTTAATCCAGGTTGGCACGCGGTATTCAGTCAGGGGCCGATCAATATGCCAGTATGGTGGGTCGTAATTCCAGACAGTTTGGTACTGCGGATGATATCTCGGTGATCGCTGCACCAGAGCAGTATATGACCAGACTTCATCGCCACCAGCGATTTTGTCGTTTATAGTCTCCCTGTCGATAAACGACCACAAAGGACACCATATATCAACTGCTGGATCGATGTCAGGCCAGGAAGGATCCTGCAAATACGTCTGTTCCACGACCAGGCATTTGAGCTGCGGTACGGCTTCGTGAACAAGCTGACCGAGGACAAGAACCTGTTCATAGTTCTCACGAAGATTTGGCTCATCCAGCATATATAAATAGGCCCCTTTTTCCCAGCCGTTGTCTTTTAGATATTTGTAGAATTCCCTGTAGTATCGCTGAGCTTTTTCCTTGTTTTCGGGAGATATAGTTTTGTAATCAGACCTTAATGTCGAGCCTGGCAGCCGGGCGAAACTTGCTCTCGGTATTTCAAAGTCGGTCACGTGGAATTTTGTAATAAAGTCTTTTAAGGCTGCATGTCGTTCCGGAATGATTTTCAAAGAGCCGTCATCATTGGTTTGCGGCAGCAGATAGCTTGGAATCGGAGGATTTATGCGATGCTCGGACATCGTCTGACAATAACGCATTTCGATTTGTTTGAATCTGTCTGAATTTCGCTCAATATTAAAATATCGTGCTATGTTGCTGAAACTGCCGAAATGGTTTCTATGTGTTGGGCCGTCGGGAAGTGTAAAATTCCAAACAGTGACAATCACAGGAATTTGCTCGGAAATCCTTGCTGTCGCCTGGACAGTAAGCTCCCCGGAGTATATGCCCGCCGGAACTTCCTTTGGGACATGCACATCGACCCATATAGCCTGATTCTGACCTTTGAAGACTTCGAACGGCACCGCATACATATCATAACCGCTGGTTTTTACTGGCTCTCCCCATCTCTTTCGATAACTATTTAAAGGTTCGATAGGTTTATTGGTTACTGGATTGATTAATGGGACGAGAGGATCGGGATATAATCCCGGCGGCAATTCCGCACGGGGGCTGGATATTCTGACTCGGATGTGTTCTTCTCTAAAAAGCTTAATATTTTCTTTTCGAATCTTCGAGCCTTTGGGGCTGATAAAGTCAGAAACATACACTGTGATTCCATTAATGTTTTCTTTGGGGGCGGAAACCACAACCTGGAAAGATTCCACTTCATTTCTTGCTGATGAAATCTTTGCTGTTTGTGTTCCTTGGGTCTTTTGGTTCTGTGCTATTCTCTCCATGCTATTTAATGCTGTAATAGTTATCCTTTCGTCTGCTAATGCATGTGTAGATAAACTCACAATCGTAAAGACAAAGATTGTAATAAATATTCTTTTTTTCATTTTACATTCCTCTCTTATTGAATTGATATAATCTGACAGCTCTTTGATGCTGCTTTGACTTTAATCTTTTTATTATCGATGGTGATGTCCACATCGCCGCTTCTCCCGGCAAAATCAGTCCGACGAACTAAAACACGATCTCCTAATCTTAATCCTGAAATAACCGTTGACGCTTGTTTCGGAACATTGAAATTAATCGGAATTCCGGCAGACAGAAAATCTCCGTATTGCTGGGCTTGCGAATACACCTGATGAACAAGATGGATTTCCTTTGCAGCTTCCTGCTTCGGGCACCATAGAAAAAAAGTATCGGTTCCTCTGAGTAACATGTGCCACAAAAGCTCCTTGTACTTGTCCTCGCTGAATTGTACCGCTTCGGAGCTTATACCGTCATCTTTGATAGTGTGCCAGTGCACGAAGCTGATTATAGGTACCACAGCCGGTGTGTGCTGTCCTGCATTACTGGCAACTAATAGCATATTGTAAAACCAGCGATAATCCGTATCGGCATAATCGTACCAGTCGAAAATCCTCTGCCATGTATATACTACAGGCATGGCAAAGGTGTATTCGGTCTCTGGGAATTCGTCATACCACTTTCTGTACCTTGCTCGTTGGTCTGTCAGACATGGCTGTCCATCGACATAGTACTCATAGTAATCGTACCAGTAACGATAGCCATTGTGCGGATAAACACTGTAATTACCTACGAGCACACCTGGAAAATTCAATTTAAGCGGCTCAGCATAAGTTTCCCGCTGCAACTTGCATCTAATCTTTCGAAGCACTTTTTGAAATTCTTCGAAATCATCCATATTCTTGATGTTTTCCCGGCAGCGTCGGCATCGTTTCGAGGCGGCATGGGCTTCGTTGAATTCTATTGGCCCGTCAATTTCCCAATCGGCGAATACAAAATCCACATTTAAGCCTTCTTCCTTAAATGCCTTGGCAAAATATTCTACCTGTTCACGTATGTTAGGTATTCGATAATCAAGAGCAAATGGACAGCCCATTTTCTTTTTACCGAACGATTCGTCCCAAAAAGGATTACCATCATCATCTATATGAGCTGTTTGCTCTTCGCCATTAAAGAATGAATAAAGACACTGATTAGCGTTTATATTTACATGTAAGTTTAATTTCTCTTGGATTTTGGCAACCGATAGGGACCGGGTCAGGCTTTTGGGGCGATCATGCGGATTCCATGAACTGATAAGCCCGACGCCTCGCTTGTTTAACTCAGTGATAAGCTCTTCCAAATCCTCCTCACTGAACTGGCCGGGATCCATGGCCTGCCATAGATAAAGCGGCAAACGCTCGCCCCTGTCATATTCTAAGGGCCTGGTTGAATCCAGCACAACTTGTATATGGGAAGGCCATTTTGCTGTCCTATCCTCTGCTCTGCTGAAATCAGCACTTGCAAACAAGATGATTACCATAGAGGTTATAAATAATTTGTAAACGGATATTTTAAGTTCCGTAAACATGTTCAAGTCCCTTTTGTTCCAACCTTGGCTTTAATAAAGCTCTATCGGAAGACAATCCAGCAGGATATAACACTAATGATCAATAACACGATCCAGAATCGGTGTTCACGAAAGACCGGTACCTTCTCAGCAGGGACAAAACCCGACCACTCGAAACATACTCCTTCTATCCGGCTTTTAGGCGGAGCAGCAGTTAGTAAGCTAACAACAACCATTACTACTACACTGAGCAAAAATGCAACGAGAGATCGATGTAAAAATGAGGCCATGATAGGAATCTGTAAAATAGGTATCAGACCCCCTTCCCACATAGAATCAACCATCATAAGAATGCCTACGGCAATGCCGAAGACCATAGCGCTGAGAGCACCGGCATTATTTCCACGCCGCCATAGTATACCTGTCAAAACGGCAGCAGACATAGGCACTGCCATATAAGCTGAGACTATCTGGAGATATATCCAAAGTGTGTCGACTTTTGTGATAACAGGGGCCCACAGTATACCGGCGACGAGGACCACCGCAATTGTAATTCGGCCGATCCATATCTGAGCTCTCTGCGACGGTTCGGTTTTAGCGAAACGCACGAAGAAATCACGGGTCACAAGTGTAGCTGAAGCGTTTAATGTGCTGTCGAGCGATGACATCAATGCAGCAAGCAAACCTGCAAGCACCAGTCCTTTAATCCCGGCCGGCAGCAGTTCTGATACTAAAGCGGGGAAAGCTTTATCGTGCTCGATATCAGGGAACAAAACGACTGCTATTACCCCCGGAAGGACAAAAATAAAGACCGGTAGTATTTTCAAAAAGCCTCCGAAAATCGCTCCCTTGCGGCCATGGTCAATATTGCGAGCGCCGAGAGCACGCTGGACAATGGCCTGGTCCATACACCAGTAGAAAATTCCTACAAAAAGGTTCCCGAACATAAATCCGGTGATGGGATAATCGGGATGATCGATCGGCTTTACCATACTTAAAAAGCCCTCGGGGGCGGAGGCTGTAAGCTCTGTCCATCCTCCTGCCCGCGTCAGACCGATTATAGTCAGCAGAACTGCTCCGAATACGAGAATCACTGTCTGCAAAACATCTGTGTAAACAACGGCTGATAAGCCCCCGATAGCGGTATATAAGGCCGTGAAAATTCCAATGCCCCACATGATAGCCGTACGGTCCCAGCCGAAAAATTGCTCTATTACAATGGCCCCTGCATATAAGGCTATCGAGACCTTGGTCAAGATAATCATAACCATGAAATAGCCCGACAGGTACATCCGGGCGGTCAAGCTAAACCTCTTTTCTAAAAATTCCGGAATTGTGTAGATGCGAGTTCGTAAATACTGCGGCACGAAAACCACTGCCAGGATGATAAGACATAAACAAGCCATCCATTCGAAACCGCCTGCGACCAGCCCCACGCGATGCGCATCTCCAGCCAGACCGACGAGATGTTCGGTTCCAATGTTACTGGCAAACAGCGAGGCCCCTATGACCGGCCATGTCAAACTACGGCCAGCAAGGAAATAATTCTCACTGGTCCGTTCCTTTCCGGCTAAAGAAAGGCCAATCACCACTACAATAACCAGATAGCAAACAACAATAAATAGATCGATAAATCCGAGCGTAGCCACAAAACTGTGCCTCTATGAATTTAATAATTTCAACACTACGGCCTACGTGCTTATCACTTTGTGCAATTAATATAAAGCTTCGAAAGAGCGAACAATCCTCTTTTTGCCTTTTTCATTCTTGGCCTCTACTACGATTGTACAATCACGCGAGAGACCAACATTCTCCATAAACAAACCATCATCCGATAAAGGCAAATTGCGGCCGTTGACAACTATTTTTGTACCGGCTTCGGTCCATCCGAAAACATCTATGGCACAATTATTAGCCACCGTCGAATGCTCCATCGGATTAGTCTGAACAATTATTTTCGGAGCCGCGTCCAAATCCAGAAGCTCATTAATAATTTGCTTTTTCACATCATATAATGTACTGGGATTTTTATCGTAAGTGTCCATCGTTTTGATAATTTGAGAAGCTATCTCCACACCTCTGCGGGATGGCTCGATTATCGATAATCGTTCGCCCAACCCGGCTTTGATCTGGCTTATTCGTTCTTCGAGCATCCAAAGATACTCGTAGTCCTGGATGCCGTTTCGCATTTGCTCCCAACGCAGGGAATTAATCAGCCCGTCCTTCTTTGGATACACGTGCCAGCCGTCGCCTCGATGCTGGCCGGGGGCCTCGAAAGGGTCATCCGTCCAGCTATTAAAGCCCCAATGCAGATATCCTTTTAATCCGAATCGATAATTCAGCCAGTGAAGGATTCGCGATTCAATAAGCGGGACATCCACGGTCTTGTTCGGATAAGAGCCGCCCTGAAAAATGCCGACGGTATAAAACCACAATTCATAACCCTGATTCTGTGCTCTTTCGAAAACATCATACCACGTGGCGAGATGGTCCAGTTTGGGAACCCAGATTTCGAGCCTGTCGAAGCAATGCGTCGACTCTATGGCATCCATTCTTCTAAGGGCCGGGGAATAACGGTGTATGAATTCCGAAGCCTCCCTCCAATCCATCACATTATGGTTCGACGGCTCATCGGCTATATGAAATACTGTCTTCTCAAGCCAGCCTTTTTCTCTTAAATGGTTCTCAAGGGCCGGCAGGAACTTCGGGAGAAATTCCCTGCCTGGAATTGTTATCCTTTTGCCGTCAGGTTCCATTTGAGCACGAAAATCCCTTAGCAGAATTTCCTTGCTCGACCAGCCGCCCTTGCCGAATCTTGCGACGAATCCGGTTTCCAGCAGGTCCATACGCCCGGTTTGCCAAAAAGTATCGGCCCATTTGTCGAACCTTGAAAAATCAAATGTTAAGCTGCCATCGGTGACTTGTTTGCATGTAATTAAATCCATGCTGACTCTAAAAACGTTCTGTCTGTGCTCGGCCATATTTTCGGCATAAATTTTGAGCATATCATAGAACCGCTGCGATTCCGAAGAATCGATATCGTGGAACTTTTTAAAATAACTTGTCGAGTACCACTCGGTGACCATCAGGTGCCGCTCATCGGGAAGCGTCAGGGGATAAACTTTCAGATGTAAAGGCAGGGACATTTCCGATTCATCTGTTTTTACAGTAACCTGACCTTCGTAATCACCAGCCTCGGCATTCTCAGGAATCTTTATTGTCAAATAAACCGCCTTGTAAGCGTCCTTTTTCATGGACACCTCTTTTTCCTCGGCCAGATAATCGGGAAATCGTGCCGGAGCGGCGCGAATCAGATCGGTTTTCCTGTATTTGGGCGCGTTCTCCTCAATCGGGATAGAGTTAACGAAGTTCCATTCAAGAGCATCAGCTGGTAAAGAAACAGAAAGTGAAACACGCTTCAGCGGGTTTAATGAGACTGTGACATTTTGTAAATCCTGGTTGGCCTTAATAACACATTGGGCCGAAACGTATTCTTTTCTTATGCCGAATATATCAAGCGAGTCCTGCGGCTCGGGGCAGTTATATCCATCTTCGAACACTCTCACTAAATCGCTTACAGCAAACAATTCAAAATAAGCCGCCTGCATGGGGCTGTCAAAGAAGCACAATAAAATAATTGAAATGCAAAAAACCAAGTGTAACCTAATTGAAGTTTTATCTTTATACATTTCGGCTCCTTTGCCTGAAAATCCATTATGATTAAGCTTTTACCTCTACTTTTTCACTGCTATCAACCACAGCTCTGCTACCTGAGAGCCTCGCTGTCCTTCCGGGCAGGTCCATGTCAGCTTTAGCCTGCCGTCTCCGGTCGCTTCTTTCGGAATAGAAAATTCATAAACAGGTGTCGTTCCCGTTTGTATTATCTCGTGTATTTGAAATTTATCATCCGCAGTTAATTGAATTTTTGCCCGGAACCGTCCGGTGTATGCCACCCTGAGAATATAATTTGAGTCGGGATCCAGGTTTTCATAGACAACGTTCAAAGGCGTTTCATATAGGGTGCTAATTTGATTCATCCATGCTAATGGTATAGCAAGTCCTTTGTAACCTGTCGCTTGTACGGTATGAATCCATTCGGCGCCTCGTAATCCAGGCTCAAAACTGACTCGGGGCGACCGTAGGCTGCCCGGATCATCTTCCCATGCTGGATATTCACCGAGACGTGGAGTCTCTATAGACAGTCCAAAATTATCATAAAAACCACCCGGCCCCGGATTTTCACGATCCAGCAGTTTGTCGATTGCTGCGAGTCTTGCCTGTTCATCTTTTATCTGCCGGATTTTTTCGAATTGAGATAAAAGCCAGATTACATTGCTTAATGGAGTATCAATATAATCCATAAAGTCACCCCTGCCGGGTTGCGCTTTATGTCTTTTCACCGAGGTTTGCGATCCGATTGTTTCGAATAAGTAATCGGCAATCTCCCAGCACCGTTTTTTATAATCCTGGGCGACAGGCTTAGTCCAGGTCTGGTTTAGAATGGACTCAGCCGCCTTGATTTTTTCAAGACTCGTAACGTTAGCGACATCACGCAAAGCTTCTTTGGCTTGCGACTCTATCGCCGTTTCATGAATTAGCCGTTCTCGAACATAAGCATCATAGTAAGCACGAAGCAGGCACATTTGGAAACGGTAATTTTTCATAATGTTGGGCGGTAACTGTTTTTCCATACTTTTCCATTGCTTCAGTGTTACGTCCACAGAATCGTTGGCGAGCAGAGGTCCTTGCCAGTTTCTTTCCAGTGCTAATATTCCCTGGGCGACACTTTCCGACACATCGGGGTGAATGAATAGGCGGCAATATTCTCTCAAAGTTTCGATAACCGGAGTCTCCGGATTCCAATCCTGGCCGCTCCAGATGAATTTATTCAAATCATCGTTTATCCCTTCAGAATAGCTTATACTCCCATCAGCAAACTCATCCAGCACAGTATGAATTACTTTTTCCGCAACCGGGCGCGGATTATAACATTCTCGCTCCAGCGTCATGGCAAAAGCCAAATCCCAGTCTTTTACGGGATACTGGCAACTGATGCTGTGAGTAATATCTGGATAGCGGCGGATGGGAATCTCCGGATTCACGATTTTCCTAATTTCAGGTAAGGGAGTTTTGATCCAGGGCCCAAAAACGACGCCGCCGAACCAAGGATGTCTCATATTCACATTCCTGTAGAAAGTATCCAGCCATTCGGTGGTAGGACGAAATGCCTGAGGGGATACCCAGATTTTCGCCTTCGGATGATATTTGTTGAGAACTTTGGCTACTTTGTCCAGCCAGGCGAAGAGAACATTGGGATGTAAATCTCCTGGATCGCCGCCGGGAACAAAGACAGCGTCAATGCGTTTCAACTTCCTGAAGATATCCTCTCTCTCCTGTAATTCTTCCCGAATCGATTCCTGGTCTGTATAGTCCTTTCCCATGTTCGGGTACCAGATCCAAACGTCCATTCCATAGGAATCGATTATTTCCGACTGTTTTATCAGCATTTCAATCGGGGCAAGCTTCATATGCGGACTTGTCGGCTCATCGTCGGTTCTTGGCGGTATAATTTCGATGCTGTTGGCGCCGAACAGAGCCAGTTCCCGGATGTACTGATCAAACTGTGCCGGACTCCACGCATCATAGGCGTTCGTCTTGGGGCGGTATCCGAGCTGGTGTCCGCGAATAGGATATCGAGGAGATGTAGTAATGTGCAGACCTTTCGGGGCCTGGATCGAACCTGGCTTCATACGAAGAATGCGGAGCAATTCACCAATGCCGTAAAGGACACCACGAGCATCGTTGCCCAATACAAATATTACGTTCTCAATAATTGAAAGTCGAAATCCTTCCTTACCGAGACCCTGCCCGTTTTCAAGAATGCCTGAGTACGGACCTGCGAGAATTTTCATCTGTTCTGCTTGTCCAACAGCGATGACTGGTCGACGATTCTCCGGCCATTCTGTTAAGGTATTCAACTGAATACCTGTTCTTTTGTGTATTTCTTCCCGCAGTACTGTTATCGCCTTTTGCTCTAATCTTTCTAATTTCGAGGGAACAATGATAATGCTGTTCGTAAACTCCAAACTCGCATCTGCGGCTGATAAACCCAAAGTGAATGTAAGAACAAAATGTGATATTACGAGTAGTTGGCAATTTTTGGAACGCATACAAGACCTCTTCAATCTTTTCACAATACACTCCTGTCGTCTCCTTCTTTTGGTGCACTAATTTTTTCCCCCAAGGCGAGACGAATTGCAGTGAAATCATCTTTCAATCGTTGCCAGAACAGCGCGAAGTCGGAACTGTGCATTATAATGTTTGTACCGGCCTTGGCCCATTTAATCTGTAATTGGGCCTCTTGCGAGAAATGAATACCTACGCCTAATTCTTTTTCTCTGGCCTTGGAGATAATCATTATGACGGCCTCCTCGAATTGCGGATTGTGATATTGTTCCGGCAATCCAAGGCTTATAGATAGATCGTGCGGACCGATGATTACCCCATCCAGACCGGGTTCAGCTAAGATAGCATCTAATCTTTCTAATGCCGGGACGCTTTCGATGTTAATCATCAGGAAGTTTTCCTTATTGAAATCTCTCAGATAGTCTTTAAGTTCGGGAGAAAGAGAATCCTGTTTTTGCAATGCTTCTTTCAGCCGCTCTCCTTTCAACGGGCGCAGTTTCGTAGCACCGACCAGCTTTCTGACCTGCTCCGGAGATTCAATATAAGGAGCAAGAATTCCCGAGGCCCCTCCATCGAGGACTCTGCGGGCTTCATGCGGGTCGCCGGAAGAGATACGGACGAGTGGGGGTAATCCATACGCTTTATAAGACAGGCACATTTGAGCAAGAACCGTTCTGTCAATAGGAGTGTGCTCGGTATCGATAAAAACAAAATCCGCTCCTGTGCTCTTAATTGCCGAAGGCCATAGAGGAGAAGGTGAAAGAACGGCTGTTCCATAAAGACGTTTGCCTTTCTTAAGATGCGCCAGTAATTCTTTGGTATCCATATACTTATCCCAAATTCTAAATATCAAGCGGTTGAATTGTAATAATCATGTTTTTATCACAAAGAACTTTGGAAGTAAAGATACTGTTCCATACCAATAACTGTCTTTTGATATACGTTTTGTCGCCGGAAAAGGATAATGCATCCTGTGGACTGCCTGTGAGTTTTGAGTTAAATAAAGTACTTAAGCAACGAAATGCAGAGAAATCTATTGAAATTATAGATTTCCAAGGGTTTTAAGTAACTTTAGTGCTGTCTTTTTGTCAGGTCGTTTCTGATTAATGACTGTGTAGTAAAACTTCTCATCTATACAGTAATCATGAAGCGTTTCTACTGCATGCACAATGTCCTGCTCACTTATTCCAGCATTTTCCGGCCTCCATAGAACGCCTGCTCCTTCGAGAAAATCAACGATTTGACGCGGGTCTCTTTCCTGGAGAATCGTCATCAAAACCACGCCGAGCGATACGATATTGCCGTGCAGAAAACCACGCCGCATCAGATATTCGAGGTTGTATGCAAAGAAATGCTCCGAACCTTCTTCTGGCCTCGGGCTGCCATATTCTTCGCATAGGCGGACTTCTTCGATGTATCCTTCGATAAGAAATTTTATGCCGTCTTCGGTGACGTCGTGGATTTCTTTTTGATGCTCGAATAGCCGGGATAGCAGTCCCCGCGTTTTTTCAACCTTCTGTAAATCAATCGCCTCGCCGATGTCGGCATTTGAGATTTCCCAGTCTTTCAAAGCAGTATAGCAGGAGAGAATATCGCATATTCCGCCGCGATTAATGTGGGGCGGCGCCGACTGAATAATATCAAAGTCAATTATGAGCTGATCCGGCATTTTGTCGCCGAGGTAACGAACTTTCCAGTCTTGTCTGACGGCAACGGCACGGCAAACCGAAACATCTGCAGAAATAACCGTGGGAATAGCGATGAATCGTTTACCGGCCTTCCAGGCGACGTACTTTGCGGCGTCTATCGCAAGGCCGCCACCGAATGCTATCACGGTGTCAAAATCTGCCAGGTTATTCAATAATCCGTTGAGTGATTCGAGGCTGACCTCTGCAATCGTTACTGTTTTTATCGGTGATAAAGCAAATCTGTCGCCATAAAGCTCCCAGGGCACTTTCTGAGTGTATATGATCGATTTGCCTGTATCGCCTGATGTTAACTCTTCAATCAAGAGGCGACCGAAATGCAGTTTCGGAAGATCATTTGTCATAAGTGTTATGCTTTGTCTATGTTCCATCCCTGAAAATCAAGCGAGACGTTCGAGGCGGTTTTGTCGAATGCCGCTTCGACAGTCCTGGATTCGGCCGGCAGTAGTGAAAGATAATTATCCTGCCAGAAGATGGGCACTATGCCTGCGCCGGTATTTGTGTCGATGGCTTTCAATTCAATCCCAAAGGCAATACTACTGCCTGTGTTTTCCAATTCGACTGACAGGATGCTATTGTCGTTTTCTTTTTTAAGGTCATGCCGAACCTCAACTGTTGTTGGTGCGAGCGAATTTAAAAGAGTGAAATCCGCGAACTGTTTGCTTGGAGTGTAGTACTCCCAGGGCTCTACTTTTGCCTCGTAATCGAGGATGTCTGGCTTTGTGCTGAGCCAGTAAAAGTTCGAAGCTATTTGTATTTTATCCGAATCGAAAAGACGAAGATCGAGAAAATATGTGCCGGAAACACCGGGCAAGTCCGGCAATATGAAAAGCTCCTGCAGTGATTCAGGTTTGCCGTCAACTTTCAGTTTCTTGTATAGAACTTCATTTGCATGTAAATCCCAAACGCGTATTTCAGCTCGGGCTTTTTTAAGGGTACGTTGTGTGTCGTTTGCAAGCAGTACGGCACGGCTCGAATAGTTGTAAATCAACTGGCATGGCCGGCATGCTTTTCTCGTGCCGTAGAAAGCCCCTGTCGGCGCCAGATACCAGTCGTAAAGCTGCCAGTATAATTTGGGCCAGGCGGCGTTGAGCATCCACTGCACGACTCCTGTTGCTTTTGGTCTGTTGGTGCGGAATGCCTCGAACATCGGACGTATCAATTCATAATTCAGTATCTGGGCCCGGTAGGCGAACTGTTCGACATTATCGACTGGCCCATAGCGATTCTCAAGGGCCTGGCAAAACCGGTCCAGATTGGCAAACTCATTCAAGCCGCAGTGAAAATCCCAGCAGTCGCCGATGGGCCAGAGTTCAATGGCTGGAATCATTTTCTTTAAGGTTTCAATGACCGGCACTTGTGCTCCAGGGCCGGTCTCGGTATTGAAGCCGTAAGCACCGCCTCGTTTCGTGTCTTCATACCAGTACACAGGTGGCGTATATGCGTATGGGCCAAGCATCTTGACGCCCGTCGGCCCACTGATGTCACTGACTATAACTTCGCTGCCTATGATGGCCTGTTCGCTGCCGACACCGCCGGTCGATGCAAGGTAAGGCCTGGTCGGGTCGTGCCCGTCGAAAGTTTCTTTGTATCTTTTCTCCAGGTCCGTATGAGGCACCTTGTCGCTGCCTACTGTCCAGACGAAGATGCTTGGGTGATTTCGCAGCCAGAGTACCTGGTCGTTCCAGCTTTTAGCTATCAGGTCGATATCCTCCGGAGTTGTTGTGCCGCCGAAACGCTCGTCCACAGGCTTGCCGAGGTATTGTTCGTGCTCCCAGTGACAGCTCCAACCCACCATCATCAGGATTCCATGATGGTCGCACAAGTCGTACAGAGTATGATCTTTGCCCCAGATTCCTTCGAGCCTGATACAATTGAGGTTCATGTGTTTGACGTACTGTATCTGGGTTTCAAGTTTTTCGGGTGCGTCGGCAAGGAGCATGTCGTCGCTCCAGCCGCCGGCTTTAATGAGTACTTCTTTGCCGTTGATTTTGAAGCCACGATGCCCTTCTTTGTTGAAGTAATCCTCGATCCGGCGAATACCAAAGGTTGTTCTACACACATCTGAGACTACCTCATCTATGCTGAATATCAGTTGCAGTTCATACAGATTCGTTTCACCCAAATCGTGCGGCCACCATAATCTCGGTTTATGAAACAGCAAATCTTCGTACTGTTCGGGAGTAAATTGGATTACTTTTTGCTGCCCCACATCGAGTGTGATAGATTCCTCGAAGCAGATCGAATCAATCTTTCCCGAGAGGATACCGGTAAGTTCTTTGTCGGAATGGTTGTATAACTCAGCGCTTATTATCAGGCTTGCCTTCTCGAGTGTGTTTACATCCAGGTCGGCCCGTACAAATGGATTTTCAATCGATACACTCTTGCAATAGCAAAGTGTTACGGGGCGGAATATGCCCATATTGCGGTCAGGAGGGGGCGGATTCCAATCGACAAATCCCGTGGAGAAATCTCCCGGCTTTGGAGGAATTACCTGCACGGCCAGAACGTTACAGCCTCTCTTAACGAATTCGGAGATATCGAAACTGAATCGCCGGAATGCCCCAAAAACTTCTTCGGAATCGGCAATGAACCGGCCGTTTAACCAAATATTCGCTGCGTAATTGATTCCGTCGAATTTTAGAAGTGTGATTTCGTTTGTATTAAAATCATTCAAATCGAATTCCGTGCGGTACCACCAGGGCTGCTCGAAACGCTTCTTGGGAATATCGTTCAGGTTCTTTCCAAAATAGGGATCTATATATTGTCCCGCTTCGACAAGAGCGGCTAATATTGTAGAAGGGACCTGGCTTTTACACCAGTCTTTATCGTCAAATCCAGTTGTGGATATTTGCGAACCATTGGTGGCCAATCGGTCCTCGGATTGGATTTTCCAGCAGTTCAAATTGGTTCTGAATGTATCGGCCGAATCTATTGTCACCATGAATTACTCTTAAGAAGAATTTTACTTTAACTGGAACATTATATAGAATGTGCTGGATAATTCAAGGATGGCTTATTGTTTTCGTTTGTGCAATGAGCAGGAATGGTAAAAGGAAAGTGTATGAATACTATTGGTATCGCTCTAATAGGTTCGGGTTATATAGCACATTATCATGCTCGCGGTTTGCTGGAATTGCCTAACGTCGAATTGCGGATACTTTGCAGTCTGGACGGAGAGGCAGCGGAGCAATTCGCTGAAGAATACGGCATCGGAGAGGTCGCGGACAGAATCGATGGTTTGACCGGAAGAAAGGAAATTCAGGCGGTGATTATCAGCACACCTAACAAGTTCCACGCTCCCTATGCCATCGAGTTCATGAAGAACGTTAAGGATGTGTTCGTCGAAAAACCCATGGCTGTTTCAGCACAGCAGGGGGCTGAAATGATCGATTGTGCCCGCCAGACCGGTCGCATTTTAATGGTCGGCCACATGTGGCGGTTTGACACCGAGGTCAATTATGTTCGCGATTTGGTTCAATCGGGAAAACTGGGCGAAATCTTCAAGACCAAAGGCTACGGGATTCACGTCAACTGGGGCCCTGCCGGCTGGTTTGTCGATAAATCTCTCGCCGGCGGAGGCGCTTTAGTGGATATGGGCGTCCACGCCATCGATACCGTGCGATATCTTTTGGGCGATCCCGAGCCGAAAGAAATATATGCCAAAATCAGCGCACGGTTTGGTGATTACGAAGTTGATGACACTTCGGTTGTGATGATTACATGGGGCACCGGTACGGTTTCGATAATTGAAAGCGGCTGGTGGCATCCACACGCGGATGCGCCCGAGGCAGGAACACAGATTTTTGGAACACTTGGTTATGCATGTTTGTTTCCGACAGGATATAAATTAAAAGTCGGCGAAGAAATGGAGGAAACTATCCCCGAAATGCCCAAACGACAGGAGCATTGCGACCAGGTAATGTACACGCGTCAGATGAAACATTTCATCAAGTGCATCCGAACACGCACTGAACCTTCGGTAAGCATGTTGCAC